>Ga0209986_10002986_pt1 | contig 15053 bp, 10 predicted proteins | sample BlataG_FD_183168 | JGI IMG/M metagenome (GOLD analysis project Ga0209986, IMG submission 183168) | Deep subsurface microbial communities from Black Sea to uncover new lineages of life (NeLLi) - Black_00105 metaG (SPAdes) (version 2) | ecosystem: Environmental > Aquatic > Marine > Oceanic >...
ATCCCGCCGAATCCACGACGACACGTGGGTTGACATATTCCCAGCGCGACACCATGTTGCAAGGCTCGAGAATGTTATTGATGCCCTCGACCCCATCGAGCAAGAGATGCACGAACGAGTTGAATGGTTCAAGAATCAGGGGAAACTCGTCGAGGCTGACAGGCTCAAACGTCGCACGCTCTATGATCTCGAGATGCTGCGAGAAACCGGTTTCTGCTCGGGCGTCGAGAACTACTCCAGATACATAGAGAAGAGGAAGAAGGGGAGCAAACCGTACACTCTGATGGACTATTTCCCCGACGACTTCTTGATTATCATTGACGAGAGCCACATGACATTGCCCCAGGTTCGCGGGATGTATAATGGCGACCAGGCGCGTAAGCGAAACCTTGTGGAGTACGGTTTCAGGTTGCCTTCAGCTTTCGATAATCGCCCTTTCAAGTTTGATGAGTTTGAGCGGTACATGAAGCATGTCGTCTACACAACCGCGACTCCTGGACCTTATGAGAAACAAGTCAGCAGCCAGATTGTGGAGCAACTTCTTCGGCCCACTGGATTGCTGGACCCTGAGATAACGGTCAGGCCTGTAGTCAACCAGATTGATCATCTGCTGGAAGAGATCAGGAAGACTGTCCAGGGGGGTGACAGAGTACTGGTTACGACTCTAACCAAGAAGACATCCGAGATGCTCGCCGAGTATCTTGTTGAAGCTGGAGTCAAAGCGCGATATCTCCACTCTGACATCGGGACGGTGGAACGAATCGAGATTATACGGCAATTGAGGCAAGGCAAGTTTGATGTCTTGGTCGGCATTAACCTTCTGCGAGAGGGTTTGGACCTCCCCGAGGTTGCGTTGGTTGCAATTCTTGACGCCGATAAGGCGGGCTTTCTCAGGACTGACTGGGCTCTCATTCAGACCATGGGTCGCGCTTCGCGGAATGAAAACGGTCGTGTCATACTCTACGGTGACCATGTATCAGGTGCCATGCAGAGCGCAATAGATGAAACGAACAGAAGGAGAAACCACCAGATCAAGTACAACGAGGAACAGGGCATTGTTCCCACATCCATTCGAAAGTCAATCCACGACATCGCGCTGGGTATCAAGACAAAGGGTCCAGATGTGCAGACTGAACTCATGGATTTCGACCCGCTGGAGATGGCTGAGATTATGGAGTTCATTATTGAACTGGAAGAGCAGATGAAAGAGGCGGCTAGGAACTTGGAGTTTGAGAAAGCCGCCAAGCTCCGTGATGAGATTGTCAAGCTCAGAAAGAAAGCCGAGGGTAGTTCGAAGTGAAGACAGCGGGGATTCCTATGAAGAGGAGTCATACTCCTGACTTCGACACTCCCAAGTCGATAGTTGTCATTGGAGCCTCGGAGCACAATCTTCGCCATATCAACGTAGAGATTCCTAAGAACAAGCTAACCGTCGTGACTGGGGTTTCCGGCAGCGGCAAATCAAGTCTTGTCTTTGACACAATCTTCGCCGAAGGACAGAGACGCTTCATAGAGTCACTATCCCCCTATGCGCGCCAGTTTTTGGGCATGCTTGAGAAACCTAAGGTAGATTTCATGTCAGGCCTCTCGCCATCCATCTCAATTGATCAGAAGAGCGTAGGGCGCAATCCCCGGAGCACTGTGGGGACAATAACCGAGATCTATGACTTCCTCCGTTTGCTATACGCTCGCGTGGGGATACCGCATTGCCCTGAGTGTGGTAAGAGGATTGAGCCTCAAACCGCACAACAGATTGTGGATCGCGTACTGGAGCTCGATGAAGGAACAAGAGTAATGATCATGGCTCCCATTGTTAGGGGCCGCAAGGGAGAGTATCGGAAGGAATTCCGAGAGCTTCTCCAGAGAGGCTTCGTTAGAGCGCGTGTTGATGGTGAGGTCCTGGACATTGAAGAGGGGCTGTCACTAGATCGCTACTACGAGCACACAATAGAAGTTGTCATAGACCGACTTAAGGTCTCAGCGAAAGAGAGAGACAGAATCTCTGAGGCTGTGGAAACTTCTCTCAACATGGCTGAGGGCGTTGTTAGAATTACAACAAAGGACCAAGACCTGACTCTGTCAGAGCAGTTCGCATGTGTGGACTGCGGAATCAGCCTTCCCGAGATGGAGCCTCGAATCTTCTCTTGGAACACACCTCAGGGTGCTTGCACTCATTGCACTGGGCTTGGCGTGGTGAGGGAGTTTGACCCTGACCGATTTATCACAGATCCCGAGCTGACTCTCAGAGAGGGAGCGATCAAGACTGACAAATGGGTGCTTAAAAGGAAGTCATTCAAGAACATTGAGAAGGCGTATGGGTTCGACCGAGACACTCCCTGGAAGGATCTGACTGAGAATCAGAAGCATATTCTGCTATGGGGGTCGGGTAACAAGGAGTTCGAGCACGTGTGGATTGGTGACAACCCTGACGCCGAAGTTAGATGGGAGGGCACTTTCACAAGACCGTTCGAGGGGTTCGTTCAACGTGCGATTCGAACGTATCGTCAGACAAAGTCAGAGTGGCGACGGAAAGATCTGGAGAAGCTTATGTCCGAGAAGGTTTGCTCCAACTGCAATGGTGATCGATTGCAGCCTGTGTCACGGGCTGTGACCTTTGGCGGGAAGTCAATAACCGACCTTGACACAATGTCCATCAGACACTTGAGTCAGTTCGTTCGGAGCGCCGCGGTTGAGCCCAGATTCGAACCCGTGGCCTCCCCCATTTTGAAAGAGATAATGGGTAGGATTGGATTCCTTGAAGAAGTTGGGCTTGAGTACTTGACTCTTGATAGGACTGCACCGACTCTCGCCGGAGGCGAGGCGCAGCGAATCCGGCTTGCAAGTCAAATTGGCTCCAATCTAGTGGGTGTGACCTATGTCTGTGATGAGCCCTCAATTGGGCTACATGCACGAGACAATCTGCGACTATTGCGGTCACTGATGCGCCTTCGAGACCTGGGAAACACTGTCCTAGTCGTCGAGCACGATGAAGAAACCATGAGACGCGCCGATTACATTGTCGACCTAGGTCCAGGAGCGGGGGCCGAGGGAGGCGAAGTGGTGGTTGCGGGCTCTCTTGAAGAAGTGTTGAAGTCGAAGAAGTCCGTCACGGCACAGTATCTCCGGGGGGAAGTCAGCATCCCTGTGCCCGAGTCTCGAAGATTGCCTAACGGTCGTTTCATTGAGATAAAGAGCGCACGTCATCACAACTTGAAGAATATAGATGTCAAGATACCTCTTGGACTGTTCATAGCGGTTTCGGGCGTTTCAGGCAGTGGTAAATCAAGCTTGATTGTCGAAACGCTACAGAGGGAGCTGGCACGAAGGTTCCACCACGCAGAGAAAGTTCCTGGCAAGCACGACGATGTTGTTGGTGCGAAGCAGCTGGACAAGGTGATAGTCATCGATCAGAGTCCTATCGGAAGAACGCCACGCTCAAACCCAGCTACGTACGTTGGTCTTTGGGCTCCGCTTCGAGAGCTCTTCGCAAGTCTGCCTGAGTCAAAGATTCGAGGTTATCGACCTGGAAGATACAGCTTCAATGTCAAGGGCGGACGCTGTGCCAAGTGCAAGGGGGCTGGCGTTGAGATCATTGAGATGCAGTTTCTTCCACCGGTCCAAGTTACATGCACTGAATGCAAGGGGCGACGCTACAACCGTGAAACCCTGCAAGTGCGCTTCAAGAGTAAGAACATTGCTGACATCCTTGACATGAGAATAGATGAGGCGTTGGACTTCTTTGAAAGCGTGCCTTCAATCAGGAGGCGCTTGGCGACATTATGTGAAGTTGGGATGGGGTATGTGAAGCTCGGACAGCCTGCTACAACTCTGAGCGGCGGCGAAGCTCAGCGGATAAAGCTCAGCAAGTTCCTGTCCAGACCGGCTACAGGTCAAACACTGATAATGTTAGATGAGCCCACGACAGGGCTGCACTTTGCGGACATCAAGAAACTGCTCGAGGTTCTCCATCGACTCGTAGATCTTGGCAACACTGTACTCATCATCGAGCATCAACTTGATGTTGTCAAGACTGCAGATTGGATTATAGACTTGGGTCCTGAAGGTGGTGACGAGGGCGGATATCTCGTAGCCGAGGGAACTCCCGAAGAGATAGCGTCGTGTAAGGAGTCCTACACTGGGCAGTATCTCAAGGCGTTACTAACGCCTGCTAAGTCGAAAACGAAAGGGAGGTCACGGAAGTGACAGGCTACATCAAGGTGCGCAAGGCCGAGGAGCATAACCTCAAGCGGATTGATGTAGATATACCCCGCGACAGGCTTGTTGTTGTAACAGGCCCCTCTGGCTCAGGCAAGTCGACTTTGGTCTTCGACACGATATTTGCGGAAGGTCAGAGAAGGTATGTGGAGTCGCTGTCGTCATATGCAAGACGTTTCCTTGGACGACTTGACAAGCCCAAGGTCGATAGCATCACGGGACTGCCTCCGGCCATCTCTATTGAACAGAAGGGACGGACGAGGAATCCCCGAAGCACTGTTAGCACAAGCACAGAGATTCATGATTACCTTCGACTTCTGTATGCGAATATCGGGACTCCACATTGCTTGAAATGCGGCCGGCAAATGGAGCTGCTGACTGCGGAAGCTGCCGCACGTCTTCTTCTCGATGTGAACGGAGGACAGAGGATACACATACTCGCTCCAGTAGTCCGTGGTGAAACAGGGAAGCACGAAGATGTCCTGCAAGGCCTGCTTGAGAGTGGTTTCGCTAGAGTCAGAGTTGATGGGGAAGTACATGACATTGAAGAGTTAGAGATGGACGGTCGGAAGAAGCACGATATCGAGGTGGTTGTGGATCGCCTCGAACTTGGTCAGAAGGTCCGAGAGCGCCTCATTGGTTCCTTGGAAACAGCACTTGAAACTGGTGAAGGTTCAGCCATTGTATCAAGAGAGGACGAAGATGATCTTGTTTTTGCAGAGCAGCTGATGTGCCCACAATGCGGGGTTCAATACGAGAAGCTTGGTCCAAAGGCTTTCTCCTACAACCGACCCGACGGCGCTTGTCCAACGTGCAATGGTTTGGGAGTGATACTATCTGTAGACCCTGACCTCGTTGTCCCGGATGATGGCATGACGGTGGAAAAGGTCGTCCGCAGGGCTGTGGGTTCAAGTACATGGTTTCGACTCCGGATTGAGGCTCTAGGAAAGCTGCTCGGCTTCGAGCTGGATACGCGCATGAGTGAGATGTCAAAGGCTCAAAAAGAGGCTTTCCTATGGGGGCGCCCAGAGTGCACGCTTACCTACACAGCAGAGAACGAGAAGTCGAAATGGGAAATCACTCGTAAGTGGAGCGGCTTGATTCCCTGGCTGGCGAAGTACTTTGACACCCACAAAAGCAGCGATAAGCAATGGCGTCAACGTGACGCCGCTCGCATGGTGAGTGAGCTCTTCAGAAAGGTCACCTGTGAATCGTGCGGCGGCAGGAAGCTTCGCCCTGAGAGTCTGGCTGTAACCGTTGGAGGGAAACCTCTTGATCAAATCACATCCATGACCATTGAGCAGGCCCTCAAGTTCTTCGAGGACATTCAGCTAACAGACCGAGAGCTCAAGATTGCAGAACTAGTTCTGAAGGAGATTATCGCCAGGCTAAAGTTCCTGGTATCAGTCGGGCTCGAGTATCTTAATCTGGATCGTGCCTCAATGACATTATCCGGCGGCGAGAGCCAAAGAATACGACTAGCCACGCAGATAGGCTCTGCGCTCACAGGTGTGCTATACTGTCTAGATGAGCCGTCTGTCGGTCTTCATCCGCGCGACATTGGCAGACTCATCGAGACCTTCTACTACCTCCGCAGTCTTGGCAACACAGTTGTTGTCATTGAACATGACCGTGATACGATACAAGCGGCTGACCATATTCTCGACCTTGGACCGCTGGCCGGTGTGCAAGGAGGAGAAGTCGTGGCTGAGGGGTCTCCCGAACAGGTTCTGGCGAATGCGAAATCACTAACTGCTCAGTATCTTGCTGGCAAAAGGCAAATACCGATTCCTAATGAGCGAAGGGTTGGAAGCGGCAAGAAGATTATTGTAAGAGGTGCTGGACAACACAATCTGAAGGGTATTGATGCCGCCTTTCCTCTTGGGATGCTAATTTGCGTGACAGGAGTTTCAGGTAGTGGCAAGAGCACTCTGACCCACGAAACGCTCTACAGGGCTTTGGCTAAAGACATGAATGGCGCAACTGCTATCCCCGGCAAACACGACGCCATTGAGGGCGTCGAGCACATTGATCGACTCGTTCTTGTGGACCAGATGCCTATTGGTCGGACCCCTCGAAGCAATCCTGCAACCTACACCAAGACTTTCGGGTATATGCGCGACCTATTCTCCAAGATGCCTGAGGCGAAGCGAAGGGGGTACAGTGCCAGTAGATTCAGCTTCAACACACGTGAGGGTCGGTGCGAGAAATGTCGCGGCAGCGGAGTACTGCGAGTCGAGATGCACTTCATGACTGATGTCTACATGACTTGTGACGTGTGTAAGGGTCAGCGATTCGATAGAGAAACACTTGAGGTCACCTACAAAGACAAGAACATCACCGAGGTCTTGTCAATGACAATCGAGGAGGCTTTGCAGTTCTTCGGTGAGATTCCGAAAATAGCAGACAAGCTGCAAACACTTGTCGATGTAGGCCTTGGATATCTGGAGCTTGGACAGGCTGCAACAACTTTGTCAGGTGGGGAAGCTCAGAGAATGAAGCTAGCGTCAGAGCTTTCCAGAAGGGCATCTGGGAATACGTTGTATATCCTTGACGAACCCACTACGGGTCTCTCGGCCTTCGATGTTCACGTTCTGTTGAGGGTACTCAACCGACTTGTTGACGCAGGTAACACGGTCATCGTTATAGAGCACAACTTGGAGGTAGTCAAGACTGCAGATTGGGTTATCGATCTGGGTCCGGAAGGTGGGGTCGCCGGAGGTCAAGTCGTCGTCGAGGGAACACCCGAAACCCTGTGTGACAATGCAAAGTCATACACCGGCAACCATCTCCGAGCAGCGTTGTTCGGTCCTAATGTTCGATATGGTCCCATAAGTTGAAACAAAGGCTCCGCGTCATATCTTATTAGGCGGCTACGCAGGCTAGGACTGACTTGGAATGATGCAGCTTATTCTAACAAGTAGTGTGCTCGGAATTATCTTTGCCATCATCACGTCTCTGCTCTGGAATATTGCTCCCATCCCTCAAAAGGAAGCGCTTGCGGAGATGCCTGATATTGATGCGAAGCAGCCTTGGAAACACACCATGCTTCTTTTCAGAAATCGCAAATGGCTCTCCGGATTTGTAATGGCACTCGTTGGCGGGGTGACCTATATGCTTGCAACTCAAATGGCCGGTATCATTGCAGTCCAGCCGCTCATGAATGTGGGACTGATTGTACTTGCAGTGCTTGCGAATCGCCGCTTGGGAGAAGAGATTGATACACCCGCAAAGATCGGAATTTTCCTGATGATTCTCACACCCGTCTTCATTGCGCTTGGCGGTGTGACTGAGCCTACTATGTTCACTACATATGATGGCATCTTACTGTATTGCGGAGTGATGCTTGTGGCGATTGGAGCAATGCTGGCAGTGTCTAATCGGGTGCCGATTCTATGGGCGATGATCACTTCGTTTCTTCAAGCACTTGGCGCTACGTTCACCCAGTGGTTCACACTGACTCTGTTTGCTGGGGATGATATCATTCAAGGTCTAATCAACGGACTTGTTCCGCTTATCCTATTGGCTTCCTTCATGTTTGTGACCGGTGTGTACGCCATTTCTATAGGACTGCAGCGAAATCCTGCTTCCCGTTTCAATTCAATTACCGGGACATTCAGCATGATTACAGTCGTACTGGGTGGAATCATGATTTTCGGACAAATGGTGACGAATTGGCCCCTCTACGGATTTGGGCTACTGACTGGCATTGCTGGAGTGATTCTACTAAGCAAATACCATTAGGGAATCAGCAAATACCCCGCGAAATTGGTATATTTAGAGTGACACAGCCGCAGAAAATCGAGGGCTGAGTACCAAGTTCAATCACGGATAATCAGAATCAATGACTATCATCCAGTCCTGCACCCGATAAATGAGCAGTTTCATTCATCTTTATAATTTCACGTTGTCCCCAACCGCTAATACCTAACCAAGTTATGCATGCAGTATGACTGGCAAAATGGAGTAGAAAATCCTCAGGAAGTTGAAGCCACCAGTCGATAATAGCAGACATTATGTTTCCGTGACTGACGATGAGAACAACCTCTTCGGGTTTTTGTTGTAAGTCCGACATAGCAGTTGAAACTCGTTGCTGCAGCATGCGCCAACTTTCGCTCTCTGGATAGGACATCCAGTCTAGTAATGGTTTAGAAGGAGGAACCTCTATTTTCTTCGCTTCTTCTTGTATCATATCCTTCGATATGCCTAGGTTTAGTTCTCTAAATTGAGGATCAATTATGAGCGGAATATCGAACTCCTCAAGAATGAGTTTTGCAGATTCCTTTGCTCGCTTCAAATCACTTGCATACATGCCCTCAATTCTGGTTCCGAACAAGTCCTTTAGCCTCTTAGCTGTGAGTACGACTTGTCGTCTCCCTCTATCTGTCAATGGAAGGTCGGTCCAACCACCTATTATGCCCTTAGTTAGGTGTTCGGCTTCTCCATGTCTCACAAGAATTAGTTCCTTCATATATGCTCACCTCATCACCATAACTCTAGATACACCGCGAAGTACGTTCCCGTTATTGGAAATATTGGATATTGAGTATGTCTTACTCAAAGAAGCCTCTGTCTTCGTCTATATCTATTTGTTTACACTTTACGGAACAGATATTCCGGGTATTTTACCTAATTCGTCAAATTGCTACGACTTCTAAGGGAACCCATCTCTGTTTCACAGCTTACGTTGCCGGGCCAAATGAGGGGATATACCGAAGCTCTCATGTATAGAGAGACCACTTACGAGTTGAGTCAAAGTGACAGATCTTGCCCGACTAGCAAATGACTTGGCGCTCCAGCCGGGCGTCTATCTCTGGAAAGACGAGGGTGGCAAGATACTGTACATTGGCAAGGCAAAAGAGTTGAGAACGCGTGTTCGGTCTTACCTACGAAAGACACCGGACCGCAGAGTCTGGGATCTAATGCAGGAAGCTAGGGACCTAGAAACTTTCGTTACAAATACCGAACGAGAAGCGCTTATCCTCGAAGCAACACTGATCAAGAAACACCAACCTAAATTCAATCGCTCGTTGAAAGATGATAGAAGACATGCTTGGATACGTGTAGACCTCGACGCAGGATTTCCAGTATTCGAGGTGACCCGCGACATCGAGAAAGATGGGGCCAAGTACTTCGGTCCTTATGGGAGTAGCAAGAGGTTGGAGAAGTTCTTGGACACAGCTCGCAAGTTCATTCCCATTGGAATGTGTAGTGACCCAGAGAAGGTCAAACGAGAGTGCATGGACTTTCATCTCGACCGTTGCTCAGGTCCGTGCAAGGGCCACATCTCCAAGGAGGAGTACCATTCACTGGTTGAGCAGATGTGCCTTTATCTTGAGGGCAGAGAAGAGCGATTGATTGAACTATTACAGGAGCAAATGGAAACTGCATCGCGAAACCTGCAATTTGAGAAGGCAGCCGACCTTCGAGACCGTCTTGATGACATCGCCATAATCATGAGGCGTCAGCAGGTCGTAGATCTGGGGGGTGCCAACAGAGATGTACTGGGAGTATCCAGGACAGAACAGGCGGCACTCGTCGAGATGCTAATTGTACGAAATGGCCGTCTTATTGGGCATGACCATTTCTACTTCGAGGTTGACCTAGACACAACAGATGCCGATGTACTAACGATATTCATAGAGCAGTTCTACTTCATTCTTCCCCATGTTCCCGACGAGATTCTACTATCGGTAAGCATTCCTCACATGAAGCGATTCAGCGTCTGGTTGGAGGAAACCTTCGGAAAATCGGTCAAAATCCATGTCCCCCGCGGCGGCAAGGAGCTCGAGCTAGTTGAGATGGCGAACAAGAACGCCTATCGTTCACTTCGGAAGATACTCGTGATAGGTGAGAGAGAAGAAGAGATTGTTGACGCGGGGGTGAAGGAGCTAAAGGTAGCACTAAACTTGACGAAGGCCCCCATGCATATCGAGGGGTTCGACATCGCCAACATACAGGGCACTGACCCGACTGGCTCGTGCGTTGTATTCAGGAATGGAGTAGCAGAGAATAAGTACTACAGGATGTTCAAGATTCGTGTGAAGGAGAGTTCGGATGACTACGCGATGATGCAAGAGGTAGTATGCCGGCGATACAAAGGTGTCCTCGAACGCGGACACCAGCTTCCTGACTTGATACTTATTGATGGTGGGAAGGGGCAGCTTAACGTTACCGTGAGAGCTCTAAGGGAGCTAGGTCTTGACTATGTACCTGTTGCCGCTCTCGCTAAGAAAGATGAGATACTATTCACTCGAGACAATTCGGATGGTGTGGCTCTTGATTTTGATTCTGCAGGTCTTCATCTTGTTCAGAGGATCCGCGACGAGGCACACCGTTTTGCTCAACGATATCACCACAAATTGAGAGAGAAGCGATTCTCCGGCTCGATCTTGGAGGAGGCTCCTGGGATAGGTCTGAAGAGACGTGTCGCTTTGCTCAATGCCTTTGGAAGCTATCAGGGTGTTTCGCAAGCTACCGTTGACGAGTTGTCTCGGGTTGAAAGCATGACAAAAAAGGCAGCCGCCGCACTTCGAGAATGGCTCGATACAGAGGGTTTGGACTAGAGGGGTTCCCAGACTTCGACACAGTCATAAGCGGCATTGCAGCCATGTTGTTCAAAGACCACGCAATAGCTGGGGATTTGCATTAGTATGACTGTCAAGATTCTCCTCGCAATCCACGCAAAGCCCGGAAGAGCTGACGAGGTAAGGCTCTCACTCAAGAACATGAGAGAGGTTACATTTGCCAGCACAACCTATGGCGGTCCTTACGATGTCATGGCAATTGTTGAGGTTAAGAATCTCGAAAGGTACCGCTCTTTCGCACTAGACATTGTCAGCAGGATTGCAGGTGTTGATGACTACGTTTCATTCATCACTGTCGGTCTTGCGCATTGAGATTGCGTTTACTTACGCGTTGTGTCGTTTGTGATTACCTCGTGCGTACACCAGGTAGATTACTAATCCTCCCAAGCTTAGCAATGTGCCCAGCTCCAGGGTATTTGGACTGAGCGTGGGTACGAGCATCAGGCATGAGATCACTCCCAGTATCGGGATCGCAGGATAGAATCGAGCCTTGAAAGTTCCCGGGACGCTTAGACCCTTTCGTCTAAGGTGTATCACTGATGCATTCACGACTGCAAGTCCAATGAGGTAACCAAAATCGGAGAGGGATGCTACAAGAGTCACGTTTCCAGATAGGGCAAAGGCGCTCACAACGAGAAGAGTAACGATTAGCGCTGGTATCGGTGTTTTGAAACGAGGATTGACCCTGCTGAGAAGTTTGGGGAGGTTTCCATCTCTACCCATTGAGTAGGCAACTCTTGCTGTTGCGAGGAACGTGGCATTAAGGGCCGCATAGTTCGAGGCTGCCATTCCTGCGAGACCTATGATGAATGCTCCGGGTCCTAGCATGTATCCATAGACATCAGAGATTGGCGTAGGAGAGTCTGCAATCGAAGTGTACGGCACGACTCCGACAATTACCAACGCGGCCAGCATGTATACGGTCGTTGCTATGAAAAGCGTCAGCATGATGGCTCGTGGGATGTTTCTAGCCGGGTCCTTGATCTCCTCTGATGCTGTTGTGATCAACTCGAAGCCTACAAACGAGATGTAAATGAATGAGACCGTGGCCATGAATTGAGTAATACCCGTCCCTTCCTTTAGGATTGGGTCAAGATTTGCCGGATTAATGAAGAACAGTCCAACAGCAACAAATGCGAAGAGCACAAGCGCTTGGGCGATGTTCAGAACACCCAGTACACCCGTGACCCCCTTTATGCTGACCAAGTTTGTGACGAATGTAATCACTATGATAACGATGGCAATCCACCCCACTACTAGAGCGGGGTTTCCTGGAAGGAAAACAGCGAGCGTGTAAGCGACAGCCAATGAATACAGTCCACAGGCCACCACATTTCCAATCAGTAGGAACCACCCTGTAAGGAATCCAGCGAAGCCGCCCCACGTGTCATGCGCAAATGTGTAGCCACCTCCCTGTTTGGGGATTGAACACGCGAGTTCTGAATAGTTAATTGCAGTGAATAAAGTCAAGGCTCCAGTCACGAGATAGGCAAAGACCAATGCTGGTCCTATCATACCTGCGGCAGTTCCAGATATGACGTATATCCCGCCGCCGAGCATCGCTCCAAGACCAATGTTGGTAGCACCAATGAGACCAAGGCGTCGTGCGAATTTTCCATTGGAGCGCTCTTCACCAAATGTTTCCTTCAAGTCAATCGCCTTGGGTCAAATAATCTGCACATCAACAGTTCAGGTATGTTCCGCTTCGGCCTCTGTGCCAGCATTTGAAACTTGTCATCGGCAGTTAGTTTAAATGCGATATGTGACGGCAAGGTTCTGTCGGGCCTAATGGTTCGAAGGCGAAGTGATTCAACATGATCTGGAAAGTAAACGAGAACTGCACTGCCTGTGGTACGTGTGCCGATGTTTGTCCTGTCGACCCAACGCTGTACGTCATAAACGACGTGGCTGTCTATGTGTTGGACCGTGCAGACGATTGCACCGAGTGTTATGCTTGTGTTGACAGCTGCCCAGAAGGTGCAATTGAAGAAGCGTAGAGTCCAATCTTCGCAAAACTCCCTTGCACGCAGGAGAGCCGTAAACCCGACAAGGACGTCGCACTTGACCGGGTGGCGTTTCTGTCGTCGATATTCCTTCTAGTACCAGTTACACCCATAAATGCCCGTAGTTAGACTAGCCCTTCACCTTGTAGGGATCTCCAAGAATAGAGTCGAAGAAACCTCTCAGTGATTCGTCTTCAAGGATTACTCTGATGCTCGCTTTGCTATCTTCTGCTGGGTCATAGCTACCAATCACTCTCTCGATTCGAGACTTGTCATCCAGCGAGAGTATCGTCTTGTCTTCATCGATATCCTGATGCATTTCGAATTCTTCACGAACTTTCTCCATGCATTCAGCATATCTGTCAGGGTCTATCTTGTAGTACAACTTCATACCAATCCCTTCTCTCTTGAGGCTGCATCCAACGCACGTTCAGTAAGGTATAAGTGACACAGTCGATTATTCCCGTTATCAAGTCGGGAGGTTTCCTGTTTGTCAAATAACCACCACAAACTGATTAGTCTATTTGTTCTCATCCTAATGTTTTCATGGGTCATTCCACTGATATCGCCGCAAGTAGCTTCTGTTCAGGAGCCAGTGAGGAGATATGAACCATCAGCGTTCACATGGCAGACGTTCAACAGGAACATGAACGTAACTACGTTCGTTTCTCCTGATGGTAGCCGAAACGTTCTCTGGCACCTCTTGAATAGCGCAAAGGAGAGCATCTATGTAGAGATCTACGGTATCAATCACCCACACATTCTAGATTTGATTCATGATTTACATGCCACCAAACCTGGATTGGACCTAAAATTCCTCATCGGATGGAATAGTCTTGGGTATCCTAGTCCGAACAAGTACGTCGCAAACAATCTGACACTCCTTGGATATCCAGTGAAGTGGACTAACTCCTCGGACTTCAACTTCGCTCACCAGAAATTCTTGATTATTGACAACAAGACAACAGTCGTTCACGCTGGCAATTGGGCAAAGACTAGCTTTCCAGCTGAAGGCTTTGAAGCCAACAGAGAATGGAGCATTGCCATGACTGACACGGAAGTTGCTGGGTATTACGGGGCAGTGTTTGACTATGATTGGGGTCGAGGTACGGATTACGACGCGGGCACGCATGGAACCGGTGACGCGCTTACTCAGCCGTCAGCTACAAGCACCTATCAACGTTCATTTGCCACTCCGGGTTACTTCAGTGGGCCGATGAATGTCACACCAATATTCAGCCCTGATACGAGCTTGGAAGGAATCCTCTATTGTATCAATGCGGCCCAGGTGACGCTGGATATCCAGATTCCCTATTTCACGAATGTCGGAGACGCCAGCGAAGTTGATCAAATCATTGATGCAATCATTGCCGCCAAGAATCGGGGAGTCACAATCCGAGTAATCACAGACGAAGAGTACGACTTTGAAGAAATAGCGGATATACTTCACAACAACGGGATCCCAATCGTCTGGCACGACACTCGATGGTTCACCGCAAATCACAACAAGGGCATTATTGTCGATGGCCGAATGGTGCTGATTAGCAGCATCAACTACAGCGATAACAGCATCACAAACAATAGAGAAGCTGGTGTAATAATCGAGAACAAGGATGTTGCCCAGTGGTATCTAGAAGTCTATGACTTTGATTGGAGCATAGGTGATTGTGATGTTACTGACGAAGTGAATCTCTACTGGGACCCCAATATCCCTACGAGTAGTTCGACAATCAATGTCACCGTGTACGCGCATATGCTCTATAGTGATGTCGAAGAGGTCATTCTGGGAGTGAAGATCGATGGCGGATTGTGGACCAATTACACAATAACAGGCAGCGTAGGCCCCTCTGCAGAGGGACAGGATGAAAACTACTTCTACTTGATTTCATCCCAAACTGATGGCACCAATATCACAGTAAGAGCTTACATCAGAGCAGCGGGAGTATGGCACTCCAATCTCGAGATGGTGATTCAAGTTCGAGACACATTAGGCTCGGCCCCAACTACTTCAACTCCCCCCACTACTTCAGCTCCCCCACCTCCGCCTCCGATAGATTGGTATCAGATTGCCATCTATGCAATAGTCGCCATAGGCATTATTGTGGTCGGTGTGTTTCTGAAGAAATCTCGGTAGCACGGTGCACCCACCTGAGTGGCTCCCTTGATGAGGGGGTCACTTCGGGGGTTCTAGCCAGCAGCAGTCAACTAGATAGATTTCTCAGCCATTTCTGCGAACCTCTTGCAGTAG
>Ga0209986_10002987_pt1 | contig 15052 bp, 13 predicted proteins | sample BlataG_FD_183168 | JGI IMG/M metagenome (GOLD analysis project Ga0209986, IMG submission 183168) | Deep subsurface microbial communities from Black Sea to uncover new lineages of life (NeLLi) - Black_00105 metaG (SPAdes) (version 2) | ecosystem: Environmental > Aquatic > Marine > Oceanic >...
CGCCTCACCGGTTTGAGGACTTGATGGAGCGCCTGAGGGCTTACTTCAGCGGTCGTAGGGTAGCCTTTCCTGATAGGCTTGACCTCTCGGGGGCTAATCCCTTTCAGCGACAGGTTTGGCAAATAACCAGGCTTATCCCTTATGGTGAAACCAGGAGCTACACCTGGGTGGCAGAGCAGACTGAGAGACCGGGGGCAGTGCGGGCAGTGGGGCAGGCTCTTGCCCGAAACCCTCTGCCCATTATCGTTCCCTGTCACCGGGTATTAAACATTGATGGTAAACTTGGTGGCTACAGCGGGGGAACGGCGATTAAGAGGCAGCTTCTTTTTCTGGAAGCCTCAGCCAGTGGTCGGTAAGAGTTACTTTATGTTGACGGTGAATACCTTGATTGCATCCTGTGGGGTTGGCTCTTCCCACGGTCGCTTATAGACGAGGGTTATCTCACTTTCGCCTATCTTCAGCGGCTTGAACCGGAAATAGTCAACACCGCCGGCACCAATTAAACCCTGTTTGGCCTCTTCGCCCAGCTCGTATGTCTTTTCCACCAGCTCAAGCATATTTTGGTCATAGCTTTCCTGCCAGCCATAGCCGGTGGTAGGGTTAGAACCAAGGGCGATAACAAATTCCTGGTTAACACCGATGTCTATCCTCTGCCCTGAGTCAGTGTAGGTCTTAATCTCACCCACGCAGCCAGCTAAGATGCAAGTAGCTACCACTGCCACCAATATCAGAAGCTTCTTCATCAAATTCCCCTTTATCAATTCATCACTATATTATAACGTAAATAATAGGGAAAAGTTAGCGCAAAAAGGGTCGTTTATTAGTTATTTGGGCCAATTAAGCTCGGGGGTGGATAATCCAGCCCGGTAGCGGCTTCGTTTGGTATCAGCCCGGTCTCTTATTTTTATGTTTAAGTAGCCCATTTTGTATTCATCAATTAGCCCTTCACCAGCAAAGCTAAAGTATCTATTATTGCCCAATATAATATGGTCTAAGACCTTAATCTGCATAATACTTGCCGCATAGACTAAGTCTCTGGTTATCTCTTTATCATTTACGCTGGGCTCAGGGTTGCCTGAAGGGTGGTTATGGACAAAAATCAGCGAGGCGGCCTTATATTTAATGGCACTTTCTATAACCTCACGGGGAGAGATAGCGCCGCTAGTTATTGTTCCTTCAAAGAGGTTGGTGGTGTCAATAATCTGATTCTGGTTATTCAGATAAATAACCTTGAATACCTCTTTCTTAAGGTCCCGCATCGAGTGGTAGAGATAGTCAAAAATCTCCTGTGAGGATTTATAAATGGGCTTATCAATAATCTTCTCTTTGAGGAACTCTCTGGCTACTTCCTGCACCAGCTTAATGCCGAAGGCACTATGGGAACCAATTCCATCTATTTGCTGTAGCTCTTCAAGGGGAGCTTCCAGCGTGCCCCTCAGGCTTTTGAATTTTTTAATGACCTCTTTTGCCGGCTGTTTACAGTCCTTGCGGGGCGTGCCCAAGCTCAGAAGTAGTTCAATAATTTCATAGTCGTGGAAGCCCGCTAGACCTGACTTAATGAACTTCTCCCGCAGTCTTTTTCTGTGTCCTGATGAGATATCACTTGGAGGCACTTTAGGTTTCCCCCTCTTTACACATTCTAACACCAAGGGGTAGGGGGTTTCCATGTTGAGATTATTTAGCTATTCTCCTCTAGCTTTAACCCGTCTTCTCCCACCAGCTCTACCAGCCGCTGATGGAGTTCGGGACAATAGTTAGTGTATATATTGGACAGCTTGAGGTTAATGACCTTTTCCTCACTAGTGACACATAGGTTTACCTCATCATATCCGGGAAAGTCTTTAAGGGTGTCAATCAATCTATTTAGATAGACTATATCACTCTCCTCATCACTGGTCTGACTGATGCTGATTACCAGTCGGCGACTTTTGGCTGGTGCAGCATAGCTTGGAGTTTGCTCAACTACTACCGGCGCTTCGCCAAGTTCAGGTGTAACCGCTTCTTCGCCCTGGGCAGCTTGTGGTTGGTAGCGGTGCACATTATCGCAGTTCAGTTGCACTCTGTCGTCCCTTAGCCTTACCCTACCTTCAACCAGTAGTATATTTCCTTCCTGCCACAGGTCTTTGGTATTGGCATAGATCTTGGGCCAAGCCACAACCTCAATCCTGCCATCAAGGTCTTCCAGGACAGCGCTGACAAAGGAGTGACCGTCTTTAGTGAACAGTTGGTGAACTGAGGCTACCATTCCCGCTGCCACCACGCTTTGCCCTACTAGCTCAGCGTCAATTTGACCGCATAGGGTAGTCTCTGGTGCCGTCTTGCTGGCAAATGAGCTGAAGGGGTGCTCAGAGAGGTATACTCCCATTAGCTCCCTCTCCCAGCCTAGCTTCTCTTTAAGGGAAATGTCGGCTGCTGCCAGGTCAAGGCTAGGCATAGGAACTGGCATTGCTTGCCCCCACAGGTCAAACATGGTAGATTGTCCTGTCTCCCGTAGATGCTGCTCCCGTTGAGCCAAGGATAGGATGCGATTAGTATTGTGGAGCAGAGTGCCACGGTCGCCCAGACAATCCAGGGCTCCGACCTTAATTAGACTCTCCATTGCCCGCTTGTTTACCCCGCGCAGGTCACAACGGCGGCACAGGTCTTCAACAGATTCGAACTCGCCTCCCTTATTGCGCTCGACAATAATAGGCTCTATAGCTCCAAGTCCCACATTCTTGATCGCGGTTAGCCCGAAGCGTATGGCAGGGGCATTACTGTCACCATCGTTTTCTATAGAAAAGCTGGCTTGACTGCGGTTTAGATCGGGCGGTAACACCCTAATGCCCAGGCGGCGGCATTCAGCGACGGCACTAGCTACCTTCTCTAGCTGACCGGCATTGATAGTCAGGAAAGCGGTAATATACTCCGCTGGGTAATTCGCCTTGAGATAGGCAGTGTGATAGGCAACAAGGGCATAGCTGACACTGTGAGCTTTGTTGAAAGCATAGCCAGCGAAGGGCTCAATAAGGGCAAAGACCTCAGTGGCGACCTCAGTAGAGAATCCGTTCTTCTTAGCTCCGGCGATGAAGTTACGTTTTTCCTTTTTCATAACCTCAGAAATCTTCTTGCCCATTGCCTTGCGGAAGATGTCAGCCTGCCCCAGGCTGTAGCCAGCGAGGGCCTGCACAATAAACAGCACCTGTTCCTGATATACGATTACCCCGTAGGTCTCTTCGAGGATACCGGTGAGTACCGGGTGGGGGTAGCGAATAGGCTCAATCCCATGCTTGGCTTTGATAAAGGTGGGGATGTGCTCCATAGGTCCGGGGCGATACAGGGCTATCATAGCCGCAATATCACTGAAGGCAGTCGGTTTCAGCTCCTTGATGTAGCGGCGCATACCGGCTCCTTCTAACTGAAAGACACCAGCAGTTTCTCCTGAAGACAGCAGGGCAAAGGTCTTGGCATCATCCATCGGGATATTGTGCAGGTCAACATCAATGCCAAGGTTTTGGTAAATAATCTCCTTCGCCTTACCCAGGATGGTGAGGTTAGCCAAGCCAAGGATGTCCATTTTCAAAAGACCAATCTGGGCAATGTCCTCCATAGTGAACTGGGTCATTACCGTTGCTTCACCGTTCCCTTTGCTTACCCGCTGTAGTGGGACATATCTGGTAAGGGGCTCTCTAGATATGACGACACCGGCGGCATGAGTGCTGGCGTGGCGAGCAATACCCTCTACCCTCCGGGCTGAATCAACTAGGTTACGAACTATGGCATCCTCATAGTAGATACTCTTAAGTTCGCTATTCTCATCCAGAGCTCGAGCTAGGGTCATATTTGGGGCAAAGGGCACCAGCCGGGCGATGCGGTCAACATCACTATAGGTCATCCCCAGAGCCCGCCCCACATCCCTGAGGGCTGCCCTGGCACCTAGTGTGCCGAAGGTGATAATCTGAGCAACATGGTCCTGTCCGTATTTCTGTGATATATAGGCGATGACCTCGTCACGGCGGTGATCCTCAAAATCTAAGTCTATATCTGGCATCTCCTGGCGCTCTAGGTTAAGAAAGCGCTCGAAGACCAGCTTATTTTCAATAGGGTCAACCTCAGTGATACCCAAGCAGTGAAGGACGATACTGGCGGCAGCACTACCTCTAACCCCATACAGTATATCGTGCTTCTTGGCGAAGGAGATGATGTCCCAGACGACGAGGAAGTAGTTGGCAAATTGGGTCTGCTTTATTACCTCTAGCTCATAATTAAGTCGCTTTTCTATTTCTGGGGTGGGCTGGGGATAGTGCTGATGTAGCCCCTGATAACAGAGGTCAGCCAGAAACTGGTCAGCCGTTTTGCCTTCAGGTAGTTCTACCTCGGGGAGGTGAAGGCGTCCAAATTCAAGCTTGAGGTTACACATATCAGCAATGTGCTCGGTGTTGTCTCCTGCCTGAGGAATGTCGCGGTAAAGCTCTGCCATCTCCTGCGGGCTCTTGAGATAAAAGAAGTCACCGGCCATCTTCATTCTCTTATCATCATGGACAGAGGAGTTGGTCTGGATACACAGCAATAGGTCATGGGCTGAAGCATCCGCCTGGTTGACATAATGCACGTCATTAGTCGCTACCAGTGGGATATCCAACTCACTGCTCATAGCTATAAGCTCTTGGTTTATCTGCTCCAGCCCAGGAATGGGAAACCTCTGTATTTCCAAATAGAAGTCGCCGAATGTTTGCTTATACCACGAGGCAACCTGTCTCGCTTCTTGGAGGCGCCTTTCCCCAATAAGACGGGGAACTTCACCGCTGACACAGGCAGAGAGAGCAATAAGACCCTCATGGTACTGGTGGAGAAGCTCCTTATCCACCCGCGGCTTGTAGTAGAAGCCCTCCAGTTGCGCTTTGGTAGCGAGTTGGAGCAAGTTATGGTATCCGGTCTGATTCTTGGCTAGTAGAACTAGGTGATAGTGATTTTTGTCACTGGCATCACGGCTAAAACGGCTGTTTGGGGCGACATAGACCTCGCAGCCGATAATAGGCTTGATGCCGGCCTCCTTGGCTGCCAAATAAAACTCAATGACACCATACATAGCACCGTGGTCGGTTATCGCCAGGCTGTCCATCCCCAATTCTTTGGCTCGTGATACCAGTTGGGGGATACGGCACATGCCGTCAAGCAGGCTATACTCGGTGTGGATATGGAGATGAGTGAACATATGTTACCTTTCCAGCGGAATCCAGTCTTTATTATAAACAACAGGGCTTAGTGCAGCCAACTGGGTTCTCTATCCCACCGATACTGCTTGAGGTCTGCTAACAAGCTTTGAGGCAGACCTCTGCCATCACTACTACCTATATTTGCCTTTACATGCCTCTCCCTTCGCATGCCCGGAATGGTGGTGCTTATGCTCTTATTGCTGAGCACAAATCGTAAAGCCATCTCGGCTATACTCATACCTTGAGGAACTAGTGGTTGCAATCGTTCCACATGCTCAAGACTAGCGATGAGGTTTTTCGGTTTGAAGTAGAAATTCCTCAAGTCGTCTTCAGGAAACTTCGTCTCCTTTGTCATTTTACCGGTCAGAGTACCTTCATCAAAGGGAACTCTGACTATAATCCCGATATTCAGTTTTTCACAGAGGGGGAACAGCTCGTCCTCAGGTGCCTGGTCAAAGATGTTATAAACAACCTGAACGGCATCGATAAGCCCAGTCTTAAGGGCTTCGAGAACATTACTTGGTTCCCAGCGGTTGATACTGATACCGATAGCCCGTATTTTCCCGTCCCTCTTCAGCTTTTCCACCACATTCTGCCACCGTTCGTCAGATTTCCAGTCGTCTTCCCAGGCATGAAACTGCATCAAATCTATGGTCTCCATGCCCAGATTGGCCAGGCTCTTTTCCGTGTACTCAACGATATGTTCCGGCGGGAAGCAATCATCAAGAGTGCTGCCTTTTTTCGGCGGCCAGGTGAAAGTTATGGGAGGTATCTTGCTCGCCAGGTACAGCTTCTTGTCGGGGTGCCTCTTCAGGAGAGTCCCTAATAGCTTCTCGCTCTTGCCACTCCCATAAGTCCAGGCGGTATCAAAAAAGTTACAGCCCAGCTCTACCGCCAAATCAAGGGAGCGCTCCGACTCCTGGTCATCCGAGCCACTCCAGGCACCCATTCCCCACATCCCATAGCCCACCTCGGACACCTCCCATCCAGTGCGACCGAATTTTCTATATTTCATACTGACCCCCTTTCCCTATATAGTTTAGCACACTGACCTGTCCAAAAAAATCAAGTTTTTAGAGGGTTTGCTTAGACTATTTTAGCCCTGTGGGTGTAAAATCAGGATGTCAGCAATTGGGGAAACAAAGATGAAAATTCTTGCTATCGTGGCGAAATGGCTATTTATGCTGTGTCTGCCTATCCTGCTGCTGTCGGCTAGCATCGGCTGGGCAGCCAACAGCCTGTGGCTCTATGAATATGGCTTTGAGAAATACAACGTCAGCCAAACCACCGGCCTGGCTGATTCGGAACTGGAGAAGGCAGCTACCGGGCTGATTAGCTACTTTAACTCCGATACGGAGTATATTAGCCTTACGGTAACAAAGGATGGCGAGCCGTTTGAGCTATTTAATCAGCGAGAGGTAGCCCATCTCAGGGATGTCAAGGGGCTAATCTGGCTGGACTACCGCCTTTTGCTGGCGACGCTGGTTTATGTTCTGGGCTATGCTGGGGTTAGCCTCTTGTGGCGGAGAAAAAGATACTGGCGGCGGCTGGCGAGGGGGATAGTTGGCGGAGGCGGTATCACCCTAGCTCTGATGCTGGCTCTGGGGGTAGGGGCACTGCTAAATTTTGACCAGCTCTTTCTCCAGTTTCACCTCCTCAGCTTCGCCAATGAACTATGGATGCTTGACCCGACCCGGGACTACCTGATAATGTTATTCCCCCGGGGCTTCTGGTATGATGCGGCGATATTCTGTGTCCTGGCAACCGCCGGACTGGCAATAGTTCTGGGTGGGTTAGGTGGGTTGTATTTGAAGAGAACAAAGGGTTAAACTGCTAGGAGGTGGTAGGTTATGGAGGAATGGAGGAGAAGGCAAAGGCCGAGAACCAGGGGGGCGATGCTGGCAACATGTCCGGTTTGCAAGGGAGCGAGGAAGGTGCCCAAGGAGCTCCCCTTCCTGGCTAATCCCAGGGCACCGCAGACCCGCGCCGACAAGCTGGGCATGCGAATCTGCCCCAGGTGCAACGGCAGCGGTAGGATTGGTGCGGAGTAGGGTTTACCACGCTTGCTTTGGCTTTGGGTGGGGTGGCTGTGGGTATCTACTATTTACTAGAAGAAGGGCTATGTCTTAGCAAGGCTGCTAACGGCGTAGATTATTCTTTGGAAATTATATAGCTAGCAATTTTATGAAAATAATCTTCAGTTTCCCTCTTATCTATAAGATGCCCAAGAAATCTAACTGAACTTAAAAAAACAAGCAAGCTATGAAAACACGAGAATATCAGATGACCCTCATTTGCTTTAAACCTTTGAATAGTTGTGTAACGCATTGCAAACTTCTCAATGTCTACACTTTCTGCAAGACCAGCAAAGCTTGAGTGGGCTGCCCGAGAGCCTTTGCGATAGACTTGACAGTATAAATATTCATAAAAGTGTTTTTCATTACAGGTTGGTGCATAAGCCTCATCAACCAATTTGACATTCTGCTCTAGAGACTTACCTGTCCAAGTTGATGTACTTCGCCCCCACTTTTTTAGGTATTCGTTTCTTCTGTTACATAAAAAGTCTACTTCAGAAGATGAAACACCACTAAGTCGTTCAAGACCAAGTTGTTTCAGGTGAATATATGTTTTATAAATCTCGATGTATTGAAAATCTTGATACCTTTCTATATCTTCGTTAACCAAGTGTTTTGATAGTAGTCCCATTGAAATAACACTTTCAAACATTGAGCGTGAAATCGCATAAATATCGGCAACCCTTTCATGTTCTACGAGATATTTAGTTGTAAGAAATGTAGAAAAATTGCGGTCATGGTTAAGGAAGACGAGATTGACTCGAATAGGGTCTTTGGTAACTTCAACCGGATACAGAGCTTTTAGTTGAAAATCAAGCACCTCTTGGCTGATTTTCATAAAATTTAATTTTGTAAATTTATCTTCCATATAATCTTAACCTACCTGGTCATCACCCTCCCCAGTCTACCCACCGCCTCATTCTTCTCCCTAATTCCCAGTTTAGTTTTGTTTATCGCTTTTCTCAAGAGCTCGATTGACTGGTCGTAGGTCTGGCGGTCAACGGGGTAGGGGATGCCGTCCTTGCCCCCATGGGCAAAAGAATATCGGGCGGGGTCTCGGTAGCTGGGGGCAACCCCGTGGACCAGCTCGGAGATAAGGCTCAGGGCACGGATGGTCTTGGCACCAACCCCTTTTAACCCCAGTAGCTGCTCAAAGTCCTGCGGCTGGCGCTCATAGGTGCTTAACAGTATCTTGGCCAGACTATCGGGGTGAAGGTCATGGGTGCTCAGGTGGTGCCGGGGAGGCAGGTCAAGGGTCTTCAGTTTTTTGAGGTCAGCCAGAATAGCCTGTGGCTTTTCATTAAGGACTATATCGCTGATGGTGGTGCGGGCGGGGTCACTCTCGCTGGCGACCAGGTTCAGTGCCTGCCCTCTTGCTTCAGACAGGATGGCGGAGTGAGGTTCATTGACAAAATTCGTCACCGCCTCGCCCAACCAGTGATAGCGGCGGGCATAGCGGGTAGCTTCATTCATCCCCTGTTGAACAACCGCCCACGAGCCACGTTTCGAAAACAGAAAGGTGTGGTGGTAGAGCTGATAGCCATCCTGGACAGCAGAGCTATCTACCTTGGCTGACATCCGGCTGGCATAGACTAGCGGAGCCGGGTTTAGGGAGAGAGAGTTCCCCCAATCTTCTATTTCGGATGGAGTTCGCCGCGAAGTCCTACCTTTGCCACCAGCGACAAACAAGCCCAGGTCGGTTTCCAACCCCTTTATTCCTTCCTTGAGCGCGCCGCACAGAGTGGTGGTAACGCCGCTTGAGTGCCAGTCATAGCCGAGGATACAGCCAAAGGCTTGGAACCAGTAGGGGTGAGACAGCCGCCTCAGTATTTCTTCGGCACCGAAGTCGGAGATAATGGCAATGGTGATTTCTCGAGCCAGCTTAACCATGCGGTCAAACAGCCAGGGTGGCACCTTGCCATAGTGAAGGGGTAGGTTAGCAATTCCGGTCCGTGTGGGGATAGTGGTGGCTGACATGTCCACCTCGATTAAAGGCCACAGCTATCACAAGTAGCAGCACTACAGCTTACGCAAGAACTGCCACTGCCAGCTATGGGAGTGGTCAGCCCACCCTCTTCCTTGGAGAACGAGGCAAAGGTGGAGAATATTCGTTTAGCGGGGTTATGGCAACGAGGGCAAGAAGCCGTCTCATTAGCCTGACTTAACTGACGTAATAGCTCAAACTTCATGCCACAGTCAGAACAAAGATACTCATATATCGGCATTTTTCTTGCCTCTATAGTCAGTTTAATCACTTTCAGCTAGCAAGTCAAGCTTCCCAGACCACCTTACCGCCAATAATGGTCATCTCAACTTTAATATCTTTTATCTGCTCTGGGGCGGCTCTAATAGGGTCATTGCTTAATACTACGATATCAGCCAGCTTGCCCTGGGTAATGGAGCCCTTCACATCGTCTTCAAAAGAAGCGCAGGCAGCATTTATGGTGTACATAGCCAATGCCTGATTGGCTGAGATACGTTCTTGGAGTGGGAGCTGCTGCCCCGATTCAGCCTGCCTGGTGACCGCGGCATATATGCCGACTAATGGATTATTAGGGACTACCGGCGAATCTGAGCTGCCGGCAACAATCAAGCCACTATTGATGAGGGATTTAATTGGGTATAGCCACCGTAGTCGGCTGGGTGGTATCTCAGCCAGATATCTTTCACCGCTATAATAGAGGAAGGGGGGCTGAGTAACTACCACCGCCCGAAGCTTGCCTAGACGCTTAAGTAGGCGGGGAGGGCACTCAGCGCAGTGCTCAATGCGGTGGCGTCGACCAGTCTGAGGAAGCTGGCTCTGGGCATACTCCAGGGCGGTGACGGCGGCGTCTACCGTGCTCGGCTCAATGGCGTGAATGGCTAGCTGAAAGCCAGCTCGGTGAGCATTAACTACTTGCCGGTTTAACTCCGGCTGGGGCGGATACAGTTGGCCGGTGGTCTCATTTGGCACTATCTTTACCCCACCCAGGCGCAATTGGCTACTACCTGAGCCTGAAGCCAAGCCTGCCTGCTGAAACTGATCTATGGCTTCAGTGCCAAGCATCATAGATACCCGACTCTCTAGTTTGCCCATGCTCTTAAATTGATGGAATCGCTGCCACTGACTGTAGTCATTGACCACTGTAGCCTCTTGCAAAGAGGTAATCCCCTGAGACAGGTAGTGCTTATTGGCTAAGGCTACCCCAGTGATTAACTCCTCCTCAGACAGTGAAGGCATTACCTTTTCTCTGATGTAGCCCAGCATCTCAAACAGAAGACCGCTTGGTTCCCCGGTGTTTAGGTCTCGGTCAATGAGCCCACCGGGGGGTTCCGGTGTTTCCCTGGTAATGCCGGCCAGGGAGAGTGCCAGGCTATTGAGCACGCAGGCATGCAGGGAGCGGTGAGTCAGGACTACCGGATGTTGAGCCGTGACCTCATCTATGTCCCAGCGAGTGGGCCAACGCTTTTCGGCAAGATAAAATTCGTTAAAGTCAGTGCCAGTGAGCCACCTGCCTGGCGGGGTATTCTGGGCTTGGCGGCGGATGGCTGCCTTTATGTCGTTAATCGAGCCAACTGATAGCGGGCTCAAGTCAATGCCAAGCAGCTTCCTTACGAAGGAGAAAATGTGGCAATGGGCATCATTAAAACCAGGCACCACCGTTTTACCCTGGCAGTCAATTATCTTAGTTTTGGCCCCCTTGACCGATTCCAGCCCTTCTTTACCAGCAACTAGCAAGATTTTGTCGCCCTTGATTGCCACTAGCTCAGCGGTAGGTTGAGCCGGGTCTATGGTTATCACATTAGCGTTTTTAAGAATAAGGTCGGCTGTCATTTTAGGGGTATATACCTACCCCACCTCCTTAAGTTTTCTATTTAGTGACCCTATCCCCTTTATCCCCTTCCCCTTGGCAAGGGGAAGGGGACTAGTATATAAGAGAGGCAAAGCCTCTCTTTGATTCTCCTTTAGTATCTACTCCTTCAAAGGAGAGGGGAAGATGGGTTTGAAGAAGCGAAGCCCCTTCAAACTTCCCTTGATAAATAAGCTAATTTTCAGACCTTTGACCAGGCAGCTATGGGGTAGTATACTACCGATAAATTATCGCGACAATGGAGATTTATATGAATGCAGAGGAGCTAGCTGATAGGCTGGTTTCGTGGATAAGAGACACAGTGCTGGCTGCCGGTTGTAAGGGGGTAGTGGTAGGGATGAGTGGTGGGCTTGATTCCTCAGTAGCAGCGGTATTATGTTACCGTGCCTTTCCCCAAAGTATGTTGGGGGTAATTATGCCTTGCTATAGTAGCCGAGAGGATGAGGAGCATGCCCAGGCTGTAGCCAGTAAGTTTTCTATTCCGACTAGAACGGTGAGCCTTGATACTGTCTTTGATACCTTGCTCAAGGCACTGCCCAAGGAGATGGCAGAGCCTGGTATCAACCGGCTAGCTAAGGCTAACCTCAAGGCTAGGTTGAGGATGCTCATCCTATACTTCTTTGCCAATCAGCTCAGTTATATGGTGGTCGGAGCAAGTAATAAGAGTGAGCTTTCCGTAGGCTACTTCACCAAGTATGGGGATGGTGGGGTAGATATTCTGCCTTTAGGAGGTCTAGTTAAAGGGCAGGTAAGGGAGCTAGCTGTCTTTCTCGGCATTCCACAGGAAATTATAGATAAGCCCCCTTCGGCTGGTTTATGGCAGGGACAGACCGATGAAGGCGAGTTGGGGCTTAGCTATGAGGAGCTCGACCGCTATCTGGTTACTGGCGAAGCCTCAAATGAGGTAAAGAGAAAGATTGAGGCTATGATGGCGGCTAGTGACCATAAGCGCCTGCCACCCTCAGTGGCCAGCTTTTAGGCGTGGCTATCCCCGTCTCCGCTAACAAAAGCCGCCTTAAATTCATAACTTTTTGAGATTATTTGTTAACCTCACCCCCTTTATCCCCCTCTCCTTAAAAGGAGAGGGGGAAGGATATTGAGAGAGGCTTCGCCTCTCTTTACCTCTCTTTTCATACCTACTATCTTAAAGGAGAGGGGGGAATGTTAGAGAGGGGCTTCGCCCCTTTTAATCTCCTGACTAACACCCCGTCTGTTTTGAACTCGTTTTCAAGGGTAGGGTTAATAAATACTCTCATGTTTTCTTGTTTTTAATGGGGTAGCTATGTTATGATATAGATAAGGCGAAGATGACTACGGAGAAAGAGAAGGCGCTAGAGCTAGCTATTGGCCAGATTGAAAAGCGGTTTGGTAAAGGTTCACTGATGAAGCTGGGGGAGTCTGCCATCATGTCATCCGTGGAGGCTATTCCCAGTGGCTCACTGGCGCTTGACCTAGCCTTAGGTGTGGGCGGTATCCCCAGAGGGCGGATTACGGAAGTATTTGGTCCCGAGGCGTCAGGGAAGACTACCTTAGGTCAGCATGTAATTGCTGAAGCGCAAAAGCGGGGAGGTATAGCTGCCTATATTGATGTGGAGCATGCATTAGATCCATCCTATGCTGCGAATTGCGGCGTCAATGTTGATGAGCTGTTTATCTCTCAACCTGATACCGGGGAGCAGGCGCTGGAGATTACTGAGGCGCTGGTCAGGAGTGGGGCTATTGATGTGATAGTGATTGATAGTGTAGCTGCCTTGGTACCCCGGGCTGAGATTGAGGGGGAGATGGGAGACGCTCATGTTGGCTTACAAGCCCGCCTAATGTCACAAGCATTGAGAAAGCTAGCTGCCGCTATTGGCAAATCGGGGACAGCGGTGATATTCATCAACCAGTTGAGGGAAAAGGTTGGCATTATCTTTGGTAATCCTGAGGTGACACCGGGCGGCAGGGCACTAAAGTTCTATAGCTCAGTAAGGATAGACCTGAGGCGTGTTGAAACAATCAAGCAGGGAAATGAGGCGATAGGTAGCCGTATTAAAGCTAGAGTAGTCAAGAATAAGGTTGCCCCTCCATTTAGAAGTGCTGAGTTTGACATCATGTTTGACCACGGGATAAGTCAGCAGGGTAATCTTATTGACCTGGGTGTAGAGTTGGGGGTAGTGAAAAAGGCGGGCACCTTTTTCTCTTGTGGTGACATTCGCCTGGGGCAGGGCAGGGAGAGTGCCAAGCAATACTTGAGCCAGAATCCTGAGCTTGCCCGAGAGATTGAGCAGCAGGTTAGAGCCTCAGCCGTCACCACCCATCTTCCTTTGGTCAGTGATTAGAAACACTATAACGATAGGTTAATAGATAATAGGTGCGGGTGAAGCTGAGGTATAGACCTCAGCTTTATTTATTAGAAGGGGGGTGGAGCAAGTTAATGAGTAAGATTACTGCCCTCCGCGTTGGGAGAGAGCGGGGAAAGCGGGTAAATGTGTTCCTTGATGGCAAGTTCGCTTTTAGTCTGGAAGCTGAGGTGGCAGTAAAAGAGGGGTTGCAGGGTGGGCAGGAGCTATCCGCCGGTCAGATTGAAGCATTGGCTAGCTCGGACCACTTTCACCGTTGTCTTAATGCTGCTGCCCGCTACCTTAGCTACCGGCCTCGGAGTGAATTTGAGCTAAGGAAACGACTCCTCCAGCGCGGTTTTAATGGGGATAGTATAGAGGCAGTGCTCATCAAGCTAAAGGAGCAGGGGTTGGTGGATGATATGGCCTTTGCCCAGTTCTGGAGGGATAACCGGGAATCGTTTAACCCGCGCAGTCAGTGGTTAACCAAGTCAGAGCTAAGGCAAAAAGGCGTAGCCAGCGACATCACAGACCAGGTGGTTGATGCCATAGATGATGAGGATAGCGCCTATCGAGCCGCCCAGAGTAAAGTACGCAATTTACCCCGGTCAGACTATCAGCTCTTTCAGCGCCGACTAGGGGAGTATCTTAAGCGGCGTGGTTTCGGTTACAGGGTGATAAACCATACTGTAGAGCGGTTATGGCAGGAGCAAGGGGGGGTGCCTAGATAGCACCTTACATTGACATTAAACTGGCATAGTGAGTAGTATTAGCTATCTATAGTCTAACATCATGAATGGAAAGTCATAAAAGAGAGTGAGGCGAAAATGGGAATAGAGTTTTATATCGCATTAATCTCTATCTTTGTCATAGGTGTGATATTAGGGGGTGCGGCTATCTTTCTTTTTAGGAGAATGGCGATTAACCGCCAGCTTCGTGTTGCCCAGAGGAAGGCGGCTAGAACGGTGGCTGAAGCCAAAAACGAGTCCAGAGACGTACTCCGTGAGGCGAGGGAAGAGGTAGAGAGAATCAAGTCAGCAGCTGAGGCAGAGCATCGTGAACGGCGCTCTGAACTACAGCGTCAGGAGAGCCGTGTATCTGCCAAGGCAGAAGCCTTGGAGCGAAAGTTAGAGGGTGTGGAGCATCGTGAACGCAATCTGGCTAGCAAAGAAAAGGAGATAGAGTCGATTCGCGCTCACCTTGGAGAGGTTAGAGATAGGCAGATAAAGCAGCTAGAGCTGATTTCGGGCATGTCTAGTGCTGAGGCAAAGCAAGCACTGCTTGAGACTCTGGAGGTTGAGATGCAAGGGGAAGCCTCTCGTCGCGTTCGGGAGTGGGAAGCCAAGATAAAAGAGGAAGCCGGTAGCAAAGCCCAGGAGATTTTGTCCCAGGCTATTCAGCGTTGCGCCTCTGAGGTTGTGTCTGAGAGCACAGTGTCTAGTGTTCCTCTTCCCAGTGATGAGATGAAGGGTCGGCTTATCGGGCGAGAGGGTCGTAATATTAGAGTTCTGGAGCAGACTACTGGTGTCGACCTAATTATTGACGATACCCCTGAGGCAGTGACCCTGTCCAGCTTTGACCCGGTGCGGCGGGAAGTGGCTCGCCTGGCT
>Ga0209986_10002988_pt1 | contig 15047 bp, 13 predicted proteins | sample BlataG_FD_183168 | JGI IMG/M metagenome (GOLD analysis project Ga0209986, IMG submission 183168) | Deep subsurface microbial communities from Black Sea to uncover new lineages of life (NeLLi) - Black_00105 metaG (SPAdes) (version 2) | ecosystem: Environmental > Aquatic > Marine > Oceanic >...
GGCTTTTAGATTTTGCCATGATATTTATTAGATGTCGATTTTCCCAAGTATTGATGTAAAAATGCAAAACAAAACACTGGTGGAGAGACGTGAAATGTATGGGAGGAGAAAGAGCGAAGATATGGAGAGCGTTGGGACGACGATTAGCGATGGGAATTACAAGAGGAAATGGTTACATATATTGTAGCCTCTGATTCACATGCTGTGAGAAAAATTGATATTCAATCGTCTGTACACTAACGATAATTCATAGAGTTTTGGGTGTTAAAGCTAGTTGTATGTTGATCATTTCAAAATCTCTTTTCAATGTTGGCAACAGCGTTGCACTCTCAGCGAAATCTAGGAAAATCATTAGTTCAGCACATCTTCAACTCCAATACTAGATCTCTCCTAGCATTAGACAACCTCTCTCAACAACTAACCTCTCACCGACCATTCTTCAGTCTCCCCTCCTTTGGCAACGACGCCAATGGCCAATTCTCAGACACTCGCAAACGATACCAAGAAACCAAACTCTTTGGCCACCCTCCTCATAAAGTATACAATGTGGTTGCAGCAGTAGAACACTATGCAGATTTTGTACCTTGGTGTGTTGGCTCCAACATCTTGACAACCAAAAAGAACCACCCTAGTACCAGCAAAAACAGTAGCAAAAGCAGCAATAGTAATATAAAAGGTACCCCTCCCTTCCCTCCCTCCTCCACATACCTAGAAGCAGAACTAGAGGTAGGCTTCCAAATGTTCACAGAGAGGTATACCTCCAAAGTGACTCTCCAACCAGACCACTTGATTATATCCAAAGTAGAAGACAGCAGCTTATTTGACCATTTATCAAACAAATGGGAATTCAAACCAGGACCCACTCCTTCAACCACCTTGGTTCAATTCGAGGTGGACTTTGCATTCAGATCACCCTTATATAGACAAGTAGCAATGGTGTTCTTTGAAGAAGTGGTGCAGCAGATGGTGACTGCATTTGAAAATAGGTGTGAGGATCTGTATGGGTGTGGGATGGAAGCAAGGAGGGAAGCGATGGCTGCAACGGTATCTGCTAAAATTCAGGATACTATGCAGGATAAAAAGTAAAGAAGAGAACTATAATTAAACACATGCTGATGCTACTTAATAGTATTCAGATGCGAGTTGTAATAATTACAAAACATTATTCACTATTATCTATCTATTCTGGGACAACCTCCTCCTCATAGACTTTGGAGAAGAAGAACGAGAAGAGGGTTTCTTCCCCCCCCCCTCACTCTTCTTCTTCATTTCCTTTTTCTCTCCCACCACCACCACCTTCTCTTTTTCCACCACCTTTTCATCATTATCTTGCAATTTTCTATATGCAACAACGGTCCTACTGGGCGCCAACACCTTGATACTCTGTCCTCTCCCAAACATCTCCCCAGGCTCACTAAAATGGTCCACATCATGACCCACTCTGCCTCTACCACCAAACTCAAGCGCATCTGAATCAAGGGAAACCCTATACTTGCCTGGTTCTGGAACCGGTACATCCAGAGCCTCATAATCAGTGAATGGGGAAAAGTTGAACACCCAGACAAGAGGGCCACGTTCGGCTACCAACAGCTGACGTTCATCGTCAATCATGGTGGCCCATTGCCAGCTGTTGCCAATGAAGTTTGTAGTTGTGTCCAATGCCATGCATGCTGCGTCCCAAGCGTTCAGATGATGGTACCTCAGGTGATCCACGTCAACCAAGCTCCACTGTCTGCGGCAATATTGGTAAGACCAGTCGTTTCCTTCACGTGGGAAGTCAATCCATTCTGGATGACCGAATTCATTTCCCATGAAGTTCAACCAACTCTCTCCCCCCAGAGCCATGGTCACGGTCCTTATCATCTTGTGCAGTGCCATTCCTCTGTCGACAGAAGGAGGAGCTTCCTGAAGAGCACTCATTCCGCTGTACATATCAGCGCCCATCAACCTGAAAGCCACCGTCTGATCACCCACCAAAGCTTGATCGTGGGATTCACAATACGCTACCGTCTTCTCGCTGTATCTTCGGTTGCATAGTGTAGACACAATGTCGCTCATTTTCCAGTTCTCGTCTCTGGTGTGTTTGACCAGCTTGATCCAGTAGTCGGGGATGCCCATACCAAGGCGGGCATCAAAACCGACACCACCTTCAGAGACAGGGCGACACAGAGCGGGCATGCCACTGACGTCCTCTGCAATGGTGATTGACCCTGGTACCAGCTCATGAATCAAGTCATTTGCCAGCATCAAGTACACTACAGCATCCACATTAGTATTAGGAGAAAAGTACTCTGCATAGTTGCCACTAAAGCCATGATTAATTCCATGATGATGATACAACATTGACGTCACTCCATCAAACCGAAACCCGTCAAATTGATACTCATCCAACCAGTATCTCAAATTAGACAATAAATACCTTAATGTCTCATAACAACTGTAATCAAGCAACTTGGAATCCCACTGCTGATGGTACCCAGCTTCTCCTTGTAAGAAATAGTTGGCACCCCGTCCTTGACCCAAGTCAAACCCAGCCAAACCATCATCCTCATTCTTTGAAATATGAGAATGCACTACATCCAAGAGCACAGCAATCCCGAGTCTGTGTGCCTCATCAATCAGGGCTTTCAGCTCTTCTGGCGTACCGCTCCTAGAGGACACAGCGAATGGATTGGTCACATGATACCCGAAACTTCCATAATATGCATGCTCCTGTACTGCCATCAATTGTATTGCATTGTATCCTAATGCTTTTACTCTTGGCAATACATTATCTTTAAAGTAAGTATAAGAAGCTACCTTCTGTTCTTCACTACTCATACCTACATGGGCTTCATAAATCTTCAAACTTTGCTCCGAAATGTTGGGTCGGGGGTGCTTGAAAGTGTGTTTTTCCGATGCAGGGGGATTCCAATACACACCATCATACTTGGCTGCCATAACGCCAGGTTCCACTGTAGCCCAGGTAATCCAAGCAGGGATTCTATCAACCCACCACCCACCAGGGTGACGGAGACGAATCTTCACCCTCGATCTGTGTGGGATTGGCGTATCCAAGACAACGCTCCAAACACCAAAGTCGTCACACTGCATGGGAGTGGGCTGCCAGTTGTTGAAGTCTCCAATAATGGCTGCCTCGGTGGCACAAGGAGCCCATTCTCTATAGATTGTGGTGTTGGAGGTGGGTTCTTGGGTGAAGCCAAAGCGGTGGTGGCCGAGGGCAAAGGAGGCCAGACCACCTTCGTTGGAGGTGATGCTTTCCTTGGTTCTGAGATATTGGTCCCAGCGGTATTTGAGGTGCTCCTCGTGTGCTGCTAAGACTGGATCATGTTTGAGGATTTCTAGCTGTTGGTGTGGTGTGGGTACGGAGTTTGTTTGTTGTTGAACTTGCATTAAGACGGTGAGTCGTTGACGATGTGAGGATGGGGGGAGTCTCTTGAGAGGAGAGGCAGGAGCGGAAGGATTGGAGAAGAGTAAATTGCTGTGTCGGTGAGTTGACGAAGATACGCTTTTTGAGAGAGAAATTGAAGGATTGAGTGTTCGTATCATGATATTGGAGTGAGAATTGCTCAGGGCTTTGCCTTAAGTAACAGATTGTCTGATCAAATCACAGTGCTGATCTCTCTTCTGAGCCAATAGATAGCCCTAGAATTGAATCGATAGCAACAGATTAAAGGCGATTATATGTTCATTCTTTTGTTACACGGAACTGGACATCCATTTCTCATCAGTTTGTCCCCACCGACGCTCTCTCCCTCCAGTCGCCGCCGCCCCTTCTACCTCCTCATGGTAGCAAGAAGAAGGAGCTGACAAAAGAAATATAATTGCAGGCAATATCAACCAATCAATCACTCTGTTTTGAGGTGAGAACTTCATCCTTGTCGGCAAACACACTATTAGATGGCTTTTCAAAAAAGAATATACCAGTATAGATATTTTTTAAGATATGGGGATATTATAGTCGATTCCGTCCGCATAAGAGTCGGCCAGCTGGCACACAAATTGTTGCAACCTCCGATGTCAACGACATGCATGTACACCTGTTCCCTAACCATATTGAGTGTCCACACCCATATGGATGCATCTTTTCCATCTTTTCTCTCTTACAGCACCTCAACATCAACAATAGCAGCCCCTTGTTTGCCTCCCAAATCAATCCTAGTATCCTCAAACACCTTCAGCTGAGGTGCCAACAGCCTATTGTATCTATCAAAATACAACAATTGCTTCAACAGCAACGCAAACTCCCTGGGGAACTTGATCCCATGCTTCTCTCCCACCCTCACCAACTCCAATAAAAACCTATTCACTGCTGCATCATCCACTGCCACCTCAGCAGACACTGCTCCAGTACCTGCAGCTATGACTAAATCTGCATCTATAGCTTGCAAGCTATCGAAGAGTTTCTTTAAATCTCCAGCGAATGCATCATAATCAATGCTTTCTTCAGTCGCTCCAATTGTAGCCAGAGCTCTGGCCATAGTGTCAAAGTCTCCAGTGGTGGTGGATCTCAAGAGAGCCTCCACTCCTGCCCATGTGGGTTGACTTATTGATCCTACAATGCCAAAATCTATAAATCCGACTCTTCCGTCTGACAGTACCAGCAAATTGCCAGCATGGACGTCAGCGTGGAAGGTCGGGCACCCGACGACAGACGCCAGCCAAGTGTTCAAAGCATTGATGAGTACCAGTTCAGGTTCTATGCCCCGAGGGACTTGGGCTCTAATGGCTTCCAAGTCAGATAATGGCACACCATTCAGTCGTTCCATGACTAGGACTTTCTTCCCCGAAAATTGTTTGTAGACAGAGGGACAGGTGGCGACGGCTCGGAGGCCTGATCTGTCTAAAAAAGCTGAAAATTCAGCTAAATGTTGTGCTTCTTTAGTGAAATCCACCTCTCCCAACATACTATCTCTAATATCAGATACTATAGGAGCTAAACTAGTACGAGCAAGGTCTGGAGCAGCCCATTGTAGGAACCGAGTGGCAATATAGAGGAAATTTAAGTCCGCAGTCAATACATCCTCCACTCCGGGCTTTAGGACCTTAATCACCACTTCTTTGCCGCTATTTCTCAACACTGCTGCATGTACTTGAGCAATAGATGCTGAAGCTAGTGGCACTGGGTCTACGAATGAAAACACATCTTCCAATGCCATGCCTAGATCAGCTTCTGCTATTTTACGGATCTGCGCAAAGGGGATGGGGTCGGTTTGGTCGAGGCATTTTTGGAATTCTGTGACAAGATCTGGAGGGAAGAGTGTGGGTGACGAGGCTATGAATTGGCCTAGTTTTATATAGGTGGCGCCTAGCTTTTCAAACAGTTGTCGGAGGATGGATGCTGGTGGGTCGAGGGCGTTGATGATGGTTGTGGTGGAAAAGGGTGATGATGCGTTGTTGTTATTGTTCTTGGAGGTGGAAGTAGGAGGGGATAGTGCTGAAAGTTTGTTCAGCTGAGTTCTACCAACAGTGAAGAATGCATCAGCAGCTTGGGCAGCACGACGTATTCCTCTAGGGCCTGTGGATATAGCAAGCTGTGTTGCTTCTTGGATGAGGGCGGTGAGTTCCTCTAGACGAGCGCGATCATCTCTCTCAGATGTTCTGGAGGTCGTTGATGTGGCACCACCAGCCGCCCTTCCTTGCACATAAACTGTAGAGATGCGTTGTGGTCGGTGAGATGTATGTCTCTGACGGAAAGTGTGGAAGTTACGCATTTGAGTGGTTGGATTTTATTCGAGTCAATAATAACGAATGTGTCCTCTACGATTAAACTAAATGCAAAAAACTGTACAGACGTGTGATATAGGTCTGTGTACCCTAGTTCCAAAACGTAGTGGGCTTAAAAGAGGGATGCTTGCACCCATTTGTTCGCTTACCCCGACATTCCTGGCCAGGGAATCCATGGACGCCAGGCATTCAACTGCTACAAAAGAACATTGAAAATACATGTCGTCAGTATATCCTTTGCTACCGGCCATTTGTTGTTCACTGTAATTTAGAATTGTTATCCATTACACTGTCATTACCACTCCATTCAATAGAGTACCACTCCTTGGATCTATATCCCTTACCCCAAACCCACCCACCCACTCCCATCCCTTTACAACTATCCTCATCATATTATTAGACAGTATACCTGTCTTTAGCCTTTCTCTCATCTCTCTTAGCATCACTGTGAGCCAAGAAGGACAGCTTCAAAGTATCTGGGATCTTAAAAATCTCCTTGAGCTGTTTTCCAATAGCAACCTGTACTGCCTCATTAGCAGCAGTTTTAGTCCAGACAGCAATACGGTCCTGCTTTGGTCTGATACTGACAACAATGCCGCAGATTTCATCTCCATCGTCAAATTGCTCGCCGATGCAGGCGAGAACACAATGGAGCCAATTGGCGTCGAGCATCTGTCTGGAGCCCTTGGGGATTGTGGCGGTCCATTTGCCTCCGTGTTCGCAGGAAGGGTCCTCCCACTTTGGTTCTACTCCTTCGCGGAAGAGGTGGAGGTCACTGCCTGCAGAGAGACGGCTGGGTGGAATGATGTTGTTGTATAGACTGTGAGTAATAATAGAGGAGGGAGGGGGCCGGTGTTAAAAGAGGATGGAGAGGAGCGAGTGGAATGATCAGCCAAAGAGAGACAGACAGGGACAGAAGAAGGCATGGGTATCAGTGACAATACAAAAATCACGAGTTGGAAGGTAGACTTACCACCAGAAATCCTCTACCGTGTCAAAGGTGTAGACGGTTCTAAGAGTTTGGCCCCAGGTTGATTGTTTTTGCTTTCCGTGGGGATTGTCAAACCAGAGTGTCCACTTGGTCTCCAATGGGTGCTTTTTAGATAGATCAGGCTCTCCTGTAAGGGACAAGGTAATTGTGTCAGTCGAGAGCTAGAGTTTTTTCAGCGATGCAAAAAAACAAAACCAATTAGTGTTCATGTTACTTCTCCCTACCTGCTAGGCCTTCACTTGCGGGCCTAGTATCTACTTCTGTCATTTGAAAACCTTGTGTATTAACCTCGACTATGTACTTCCCGTGGGACAATTTCTATGCGATTTGTCTTTCAAGAAGGGTGATGGCTACTATGATAGTGTTTAGAGTGATTGAAGATCAACTTGAGTTGTATATGTATACTTGATTATGTTTGAGTCCAATGCAAACCTGTGTTTAACGAAGGAAGTCTTCCACTCAAGCATAGAGAGAGAGAGAGAGACAAGCCGACGGCCACCGCCTGCCGCATTTCCTTCCCTTTCCTCTCCATCATCATTCCCAAAGCTATCACACACACAAAACGGATTTATTTCACATGCAAATGTATTGTGGAAAATATAATAGACATAATATATGTGTGCTCATTCTGACCCCAATGAAATCTACTGCAGCTAAACAGAGAGATGCCACTCAGTTTCTGGCCTTGTCGACATTCGCTCTGCCTTCCCTTCCCCCCACAAAAAAATACACCTAATCATCCTTTGTTCCTCCAGGTTGTATGGTAGTCTCCTCCGACAACGTAGGCATAAGGCCTAACGCATCTCTTGTGTAATAATTCCACCCCAGACCCATCCACAGAGCTGATACAGTTGCCACAGTCAGTGGTTGCAGTGCTGTCCACCACCCCAGTGTCTGATACACCATCAGCTCTAGAGAGAAGTGGAGGAGAGCAATGCAGAAGGATAGGAGAGTGGCTGCATAGATTGATTTATTGCAAGGATCTTTGGCACATATAAGGCATAAAATGCAGGATGTGAGGGTCCAGGTGGCAAATGTACGACCTTGCAACTCAGTCACTGTGATTGAGGAGAGGGATGGCAGTGAGATGATGAGTAAGTAGATGTGGATGAAGCAGCTTTTATATGTACACGTATCTAATAGTATCAGACACTTACCTAGTTCAGGTTGCTTTGTGTATAGGTTTGTTTGAAAACGGTGCGGTGCTGTGTATCCAAGACCAACTGCAAAGGGAGCTCGCAAAGGAGGTGTGTGAGAAAGGGAGGGTTGGAAAGAGCGATCAACTTAACCAGATTGAGCGATGAACTCAAAGAAGGATCTAAAAATACCTGAAAACAATCTAAGAAGTGCTACAAAGACAAGCCAGCGACGCAAAGCGGTCACAGAGCTACCCATTGAATCGAAGACCACTTTGACAAGTTTTGATCTTTGTTCAAACCTGTGAAGACTACGGCAGCTGTTATTGATTTAATGTGTTACTGTGGATGTAGGGGTTGCTCTATAATCTAAAATAAGGAACAAAAAGTGGGTGATCAAGGCTTCAAAGCCAAGTTTGATGAACATCAATTTAGTTTATGCTAAGACACATCAAGCAGCTGAAATCCTGCATATTTTTGAAAATAAAACAGCTCCTCTAGACATTAAGGGTGTTTGAACGTCAAAATGCAGGCGACTGTGCCTGTTCGACACAGAGCCGGAAGAGATGCAATCCACAGACAGAAATCGTTCACACCTCGTGCAAATCTGGAAACCCTGTCCCAACACATCCCCGCACGTCTAGATAGACGCCATATTCTTGCTGGAGTCGCCAGCTTGTCTCTTTTATCATCCACGCCAGCAGCACCAGCAGCAGCAGCTTCTACACTTTCAATCTGCTCCCTCTCCGCCACCATCGAGGGCGAACCCTACTCCTTTGACAGATACACGGGCAGAGTTTTGGCCATAGTCAACATTGCCAGTCAATGACCTTTGGCCAACATCAACTACCCGGGCTTTAGATACTTATATGACAAATACCATGATGCTGGATTCGATCTAGTCGGCTTCCCTTGCAATCAATTTGGCGGTCAAGCTCCCGGCACCAGCCAGGAGGAACGTGAATTCGCTTGGAACAAGTTTGGCTTTGAGTTCCCTATTATGGATAAAATTGAGGTAAATGGCCCCAATGCTCATCCGATATATAAAATACTCAAGGAGCAGCAACCCCTATCCCTCCCAGGCTCCTCTGGACCTCCTCCAGGTGGAGAGAAAGGAAGAATAGAATGGAATTATACCAAGTTTGTGATTAACAGGCAAGGCAATGCAGCCAAGAGATTCAAACCTGCATTTGACCCAGTTCAGTTTGAAGGTGATATCAGATTGTTGCTGGCTAATAAGGATGTATTGCCAGCTGAATGCATTGTCCATCCTGGAAGAAAGGTATGCAATGTAGATAAATTACTGGCTTAAGAGGGGGAATGCGTGTGAGAGAGGGGAGGGCGAAAGGTACTGATCAGTGGTACTTATTTGGGAGAATAATAATTTATATGTATCTGTTATATGACGAATGATGGGTAAACTCTGTATGATGGCCTGCAATTCTGAGAAGAGAAGGTATGCGAGGACCGATAATGATGAAAGAGAGAGACAGGTGCATGCATGGTGGTCCTTATCTTCCCCGGGGAAGGTGCTGCTGTGGCTCTCTCTCTCTCTCTCTCTCTCTCTAGTCCTCTACATACTGATATATACATGTATGTAATATTTCCTTGAACTGGTAAGAAAATCTGGTGAGAATTGGAAGAGTGGCTATCTGGTATTATTATTGATAGCTGCTAGTGGGGAGAGAAAGAAGAAAGGAGAGACAGACTGCCACTCTCTGGATCTGACGACGTCTCTCTTTTAAAAGCATGCATGCTAAGCCAATAGTGCTCTTCTTTGAAAATCAGATATACGTAACAACAAAGGTAGGTATTAGCTTGAATTCCACGTCAGTATGGAAGGCGCTTTGCTTTGGCCTTCATCTGCTAAATATTATGATGTTTGGCGGCCTTTTGAGTTTTTATTACAAAAACGCCTCTTATCATATGGACAATGCTTGTTGAAGAATTTTAGGCCCCCACTACGTCGTTAGAACGAACGTATCTTGCCCAAATCGCATCGTCACAGTGATGAGAACTTACCCAAACTCGCCTTTTCACCCCTACAGGAGAATATAATGCCATTTGTTCGCAACGTAGAAATCGGCCGTGTGGCTATGATTAATTATGGAGAGGATTATGGAAAGCTAGTCGTCATTTCCGATGTCATCGACCAGAACAGAGCACTCATCGACTCCCCAGACATGCTCCGCAAGCAGTATAACTTCAAGAGACTGTCACTCACAGACTTGAAGATTGACATCCCACGCCTTGCTAAGAAGAAGGTTTTGAAGGCAGCCCTCGACGAGTCCAAGGCTTTTGAAAAATTTGCTAAATCTTCTTGGGGACAAAAATTGGCCAAGCAAACAGCTAGAAAAAATATGACTGACTTTGATCGCCATACTGCCATGGTTGCCAAGGTGAAGCGCAGTGCTCAAGTGAGAAAAGAGTTCAACAAGCTGAAGAAAGCTGCAAGAAAATAATAAATTATCAATTTAAAAAAGCAACTTTTTCTCTAGAAGGAAGTGCAGTGAATACTGTACTGAAAACTTGGACTTGTCTGAGCCCTGTAACATATCTCTACTAATAATAATATGAGGTGAAGTAGAGAGTTTTACAAATATGTGAAGAGTTTAAAAGCGCCAAGTTTATTGCTTTGAGTTAAGGAAGTGGCGCTCAAAGCGTTGGATTGCCGCTTCAATCTTCTGCTGTGCCTCGAGTCGGGCTTGAGAGCTCCACCGACCAGGTGGCTTGCTCAAAGGTCCTGGCTGGATGACGTCTAAGACTTCTTGTACTTCATACTCGGCACTCCTGTGAATGGTGTGTTGGATAATGGGTCAATGTGAGGTATTAATTGGGACGGATTCTGAATCTGTAGGAAATTTCAGTGGAAAAAACAAAAAACAAAATTGATCACTCTTTACCTTAAGACTTTGGAAAGATCTTTGATGAGCTTAGAACCACCTTTCATCATCGCAACATTGCATACATGGCCTTACTTCGATTAATGTGGCGGTGTCACGTTCGTAGTTGATCATTTTCAAATGTCTGGGGGAAGGCTGTTTTAGTTAGAGCCCATAAACCCCGTGTTGAAAACCTCCCACCATCCAATCGCGTACTTTTGCAAAATACTACCATCACATAGACTGCAACATCCCATTGACAGACCTCAAACCCTTACGTTTAGGACGGACGTTTATGATCAGATTACTCTTCACAAGACACGCCAATCTTCCTCGCTGTTTTCATTCAACCGTCATGGCTGGTAATTTTACTTATCAATGGGCTAGACCCGCCCTCACAGTCGATGCTATTATCATCTCCCACGAAAATAACACCAATCTCCAAACTCTCCTCATCCAAAGAAAAAACGACCCATTCTCTCTTTCCTGGGCCCTCCCTGGTGGCTTTGTAGATGAAAATGAACCCCTACACCATGCAGCAGGTAGAGAATTACAAGAAGAAACCTCCCTTGATCCTAGTGATCTAACCTTCACCCAAATAGGAGCCTACGGCAACCCAGGGAGAGATCCCCGAGGATGGACGGTAGGCGTCGCCTTTGCCTGCAAGGTGCCCAGTGACAAATTGATGGGCAAGGAGATCAAAGCAGCAGATGATGCCAAGGATGCCAAGTGGTGGGACATATTAGAACTACCACCACTTGCATTTGACCATGGTGACATGTTGATCGATACATTTGAACGTTTAGCAGGACAGCCAGCAACTGACGCTGAGACTGCTGCGGTGTTGCTCAAGGCAAGAGCTAAACTTATTCAGGCTAAAACAAACACCACATGACAAACTGATGATTCCTCTTGATAATAAAAATTAAATGCATTAATGTAAGGTAAAGCAAGCTGCACTTAAAAATTCTCTACAACCCCACTATAATTTTCTATGTATCCTCGACCCCAGGTCTGGAAAGATGGCTTTTTCAAACACCCACCCTTGCTCCGCAGCTACCTTCTCAAACCCTGGATACTGCTGCCTCATCTCATCTAAAGATCTCTTCAATTCCTCTTTATATCCCTCTTTATCACCTATATTACTATTTTTATTGAATACTGCTACCTGGAACATGGCTCTCATCATATCCTCACCACTGGCAGTGTCCCATAACACAACAACTGGAGGATTCGTGGTACTGGCGGTACTACTATTATTATGTGATACTGCCATGATGTATTGCTCATCTTTGTATATATCCATTAATTCCCCTAATGTAATATTATTATTATTGTCAGTGTGCATTGCTGCTAAGAGGGTTGTAATGGTGGACCCAAATAATGCATAAGGGGAGTAGGCAGATGGAGGTAACAGAAGGTTCTCGGTAGAATTTACCTCCTCAATTGATGGTACTCTTCCTTTATTATTGTTATCTAAGTAGGATGTTATTAAGACAGCTGCTCTCTTTTGATTAGGGAAAGGGAAACGTAGCTCTAACAAGCTTCTGTATCGTAGAGTGACGTGAACTGCTTGAATGACCGCCCATGTAGGGATGATGGACTCGGGGGGGGCGTCTATAGTTTGTATCGTTTTGAGTACTGCAACGCTGGCAAGGAGACCAATGAGTTGGGCACTGACTTCCCAAACCTCTTCTCTAGCGGCTACGTCGCCTACATTGTTGGTAATAGAGGAGAAGTAGGTCTGAATGACGCGGAAGCAGGGACGGCCATGCCTTTGCCCAGTGCTTTTTGTGAGGTTGCCAGCGCCAGCGAGGAGTACAAAGTAACTGGGAGACAGCTGTGTTCCAACTTCTAAAGCAAGGCCAAGGGTGGTAATGAACTCTGCTGTCATTCTCCATCGTCGCGGGTCTTCATCAAACACTGTGTTGAGCTTTCCTCCGACGAAGAAACGGCCTAATGCGCCAAGACCGTCACGAGTCAACCAATTGATTGCTGCAGACATTCCAATGATGCCCCCAGGTCCAGCGCTCAACCCGACTGCTTTAAGTAGGGACGAGGTTACTAGAGAAGTGCTCATCCACCCTGTGATGTGGGCAGGGATGGTCCACAGCTGGTAATTTAGGTAGTCGGGGGTGACGGAGAGACGAGGGAGGAAGAAGAGTTGTGCTGCAGCTCTGGGTGTTTTCCAAGGGGAGACGGCATCTGGGGCTTGACCATCGCAAGATAAAATTTCTCCTGTGGTTGAGTCGATCTGTAGCCTTGATCCTTGCTGTACTTCGTATATAGGGGGTTGAAGTGGAGGGAGAGCGGTGTTTGGAGGAATTGTCTTTGAGAAGGATTTAATCCTACTAGTACCTATCAACAAGCCTTGTGGTCCACCTGGAGCAGCTACACCCAACTGTTGTGGAAACAGAGGAGGGGATTGCACATGTCTTCTCTGCATACTGATCTGCAGATTGGTTTTCTTTGCCCTATTAGTTTTTGCCCCCTTCAACCGGAGATGGCTCTTCAGCCATGCATTATGCATCATTGTGAACACATCTAATTATTTCAACGAAAGAATGTGACAAAAATCCATCTTTTCCCGCAAGCTGGATGCTTTTATGCTCTTCCACCCTCACTACGCTTTCCAAGTTCCCAAGTTCCTGCCAAGTTGCTCTGCACCACACTCCATCTTAACGGAATACAATGGATGAAGGGGTAGTATTATTACGTCCATCCATACAATTATTGATATTGGTATTCTTATCGTCTTGATCCACATCATTCTTTGCGTTCTATCTTTCCTCTGACTCTTGGAATCGCCATCAACCCTAAAGTCCTTCTCGTCCAGTCAGAAAAACACCAGACATTGCGACTATGGCCATCGAAAACAAACGCATCGCTGTTGTTGGATCGGGGATTGCCGGTCTCAGCACTGCTTGGCTCCTTCACAAGTGAGTTCTCTCCTTAACATAATCTCTATTCGCCCCCCCCCACCCCCCCCCACCCCACCCCACCCCTCACCCTCCATTCCACTCTCTCTTCTACAGAAATGGAGCCAAAGTCACTCTTTACGAATCAGAATCTACCTTTGGTGGCCATACCCTCACTGATGACTCCAGTGGCCACCCAGTAGACCTCGGCTTCCAAGTATACAACCTCACCACTTACCCCAACTTGGTAGGCTTCCTGGAGCAGCTGGGCGTCGACACCGAGCCCTCAGACATGTCCTTTTCCCTCTCTGTTGACGGTGGCCGCTTGGAATGGGCCAGTCACAGCTTGGACACTGTCTTTGCTCAGCGCAGTAACCTACTATCTCCCACTTTCCTTCTCATGCTAAAAGATGTCTTGAGATTTGGTAAAGAGGCCCCTGAAGTTCTCCCTCCTTCCTCCTCGTCTTTTTATGGCAACAACACTACTACTACGACCACTGATAATAATTATACAAAGAGCTCTAATGCGTACAAATCCATGACACTAGGTAACTACCTTAAAGTAAAATGTTACAGCAGAGCCTTTATAGACGACTACTTACTACCAATGTGTGCTGCAGTATGGAGCGTATCCACAGACAAGGTACTGTCCTTTCCAGTAGTCACATTGGTCAGATTCTGGGTGAACCATCACTTGCTGGATCTCACTCAGAGACCATGCTGGAGAGTGGTGTGCAATAGGAGTAGAAGCTATGTTGACAAGGTTGTGAGTCAGCTTCCTGATGTCAGAGCAGCCACTCCAGTAGACAAAGTCATCCCCAAGTCTGGTGTCAGTGATGATGATGTTGTAAAGATTGTCACAGAGGAAGGTACCAAGGTAGAAGAATACGACGAAGTGGTACTTGCAACTCACTCTGACGTTTCATTGAAATTATTGGGTGGAAAGGAAGCTGCTCCAGCTGCATTTGCCGGTCTCTTGGCAGCTGTTCCATATTCGGAGAATGATGTTTGGTTGCACAGAGACGCGAGTTTGATGCCAAAGAGACGCACTGCTTGGGCCTCTTGGAACTGTCTACAGAGTAGCAGTAAGAAAGATAAGATTTCTAATATTAATTCTACATCTGGATCACAAGAAGAAGCTCCAGTGTGTGTCACTTATTGGATTAACAGCCTCCAATCCCTACCAGCCACCGCCCCCGACCTGTTCGTCACCCTGAACCCCCCAACTCCCCCGGCCCCCGACACCGTCTACCGCCATCTCACCCTCTCCCATCCAATGTTCAGTTTTGCCAGTGACACCGCTCAAGCTGCCCTTCCGGGCCTCAACGGCAAGCAAGGCATCTGGATGGCTGGTGCTTGGTGTGGCTATGGGTTCCATGAAGATGGAATCAAC
>Ga0209986_10002989_pt1 | contig 15046 bp, 14 predicted proteins | sample BlataG_FD_183168 | JGI IMG/M metagenome (GOLD analysis project Ga0209986, IMG submission 183168) | Deep subsurface microbial communities from Black Sea to uncover new lineages of life (NeLLi) - Black_00105 metaG (SPAdes) (version 2) | ecosystem: Environmental > Aquatic > Marine > Oceanic >...
AAGAAACAAAACAGGAGCTCTGCCGTTTTTTTAACTGTACTGAAGTGGAATTAAGAACTATAAGCGGACAAATGGCCAATGAAGTTGTGTTTAAAGGTATGGTTCGCTATATCAATCGAGATCGTCCGGAAAGACAGCCGATGCGAAAGATGAAGCTGGTTATGAATAATGAATTGACCAAGGGTGGACATCTCAGCTCTCAGCCCATGGGTGCTCTTTTTAATTATGTAGCGGAAGATCCAAAAACGGGTAAGGAAAATGTCATTAATTTTCCTGTTTTAGAAAAAAATCCTTATAAGATCGACCTTGAAAGGCTCGGAGAAATCCTGGAGCAGCATAAACCGGAACTATTGGTATTTGGAAAAAGCATGTTTTTATTTCAGGAACCAATTCAATTTGTTTCTGAATTGATAAAGGACTGGGAAGTAAAACCTGTTATTATGTACGATATGGCTCATGTTTTGGGGCTGTATGGTACTTTTCAGACGCCCTTAGAGGAAGGGGCAAATATTATAACAGGGAGTACGCATAAAACATTTTTTGGCCCTCAAAGAGGAATAATTGCAGGTAACTTTCCAAAAGGAAGTCCCCTGAGGAAGTTATGGCTGGATGTTAAAAGCCGTGCTTTCCCTGGTTCGACAAGTAATCATCATCTGGGAACCCTCCTGGCACTCTTGATGGCTGCTTATGAAATAAACGAGTTTAAAGAAGAATATCAGACACAGGTCAGAAAAAATGCCAGAGCTTTTGCTCGGGCATTAAAGGATAATGGGATTCAGGTAGAAGGAGACGAAAAGGATGGATTCACGGAGACGCATCAGGTTGTTATCCGGATCAAAGCCCACGGCGAAGGCCACGAAATTGCCCGTCGTCTGGAAGAGAACAATATTGTGACTAACTACCAAGCATTGCCGGATGATGAGACATTTCTCAAATCGAGTGGAATCCGTATGGGAGTTCAGGAAATGACGCGCTTCGGAATGATAGAGAAAGACTTTGATAAGCTCTCGGAATTGATAGCAGATGTGATTGTGAGAGATAAAAAAGTGAAGGAAGAAGTGAGGAAATTTCGTGAGAACTTTCTCCAGATGAAATTCTGCCTTTCCCTGAAAGAGGGCGTCCCGCTTGCTTCAAAAATTATAAAAAGCATCTTTCCATACCCTGACTTCGCTGATTTATTTATAGATAATTTAGAGAAAAATATATAAAAGATGAAGAGGCTAGTCTTTAATTGACGAGCTGGCCCTTTTTTGTCAGAATGAGTCAAAAAAGAGGGATTTAAGATGAGAATTTTAGTGATTGGCTCTGGAGGCAGAGAGCATGCCCTTGTTTGGAAAATATCTCAAAGCCCGCGCCTAAATAAGCTTTTTTGTGCTCCCGGAAATGCGGGAACTATGGGCATTGCAAAAAATGTGGAAATCGGAGATTCGGACATCAAGGGCTTAGCTGATTTTGCCACTCAGGAGAAGATTGATTTAACCGTGGTGGGTCCTGAGCTTCCACTGACTCTTGGAATAGTTGATGAGTTTGAGGAGAGAGGACTGGAGATCTTCGGGCCAAGAAAGTCCACGGCTGAACTGGAAGGAAGCAAGGTGTTTGCCAAGCAATTTATGGAACGTAATAAAATACCTACAGCAATGTCCAGAATTGCTGAATCACCGGAAGAGGCAAAAGAAATTTTAAACACAGGGGAGTTTTTATATCCTCTGGTTATAAAAGCTGACGGATTGGCTGCTGGAAAAGGCGCTATAATCTGCGAAGACCTTGATAAGGCAAAAGAAGTTGTTAACTTAATTATGGTAAAGAAGAAATTTGGAAAGGCGGGGAGAAAAGTCCTTGTTGAAGAATTCTTGAGAGGAGAAGAGATGTCTTTTATCGTCCTCTCAGACGGAAATAACGTAGTCCCTCTTGTCACAACAATGGACCATAAGGCTGCTTTTGAAGGCGATAAGGGCCCGAACACAGGAGGAATGGGAGCGATTTCACCGTCCCCCTATATTGATGATGAACTTTTTTCCGAGATAACCGAATCAATTGTCCTTCCTACTGTGACCAGAATGTTTGAGGAAGGGAGAAAATATAAGGGTGTTCTTTATGTGGGGTTGATGCTGACAGAGGAAGGGCCCAAAGTCCTGGAATATAACTGCCGGTTTGGAGATCCGGAGACTCAGCCTCAAATGCTGAGGATGGAGAGTGATCTTGTGGATGTGCTGCTTTCTATTGTTCGAGAGGAAGTATCAGAACAGGAAATTAAATGGAGTCCTAAAGCTTCTGCGTGTGTGATTTTAGCTTCTGGTGGATATCCGCTGGAATACGAAAAAGGAAAGCGGATAGAAGGTCTGGAGGAAACTTCAAAGATACCTGGAATCACTCTCTTTCATGCAGGTACTAAGTACCAGGAAGAAACGTATTATACAAACGGAGGAAGAGTGCTGGGTGTCTGTGCTTCTGAAGAGAGCTTGAGTGAAACTCTGGACAGGATATACAATGCCATCCCAGGGATATCTTTTGATGGCATGTTTTACCGGAGAGATATTGGTTCTGTAAAGGAGGATAAAAGATGAAAATTGTTATCTTTATCGGAAGTGATTCGGATTATGAGGTCGTAAAAGATGCTTTAAAGATACTCAAAGAATTCCAGGTCTCTTTTAATCTGGAGGTCACTTCAGCACACCGTTCTCCTGCCAGAACCCTCAAACTTATAAAATCTTATGAAGAGAAGGGAGTTGAAGTTTTCATCGCTGTTGCTGGGAAAGCTGCTCATTTAGCGGGTACTGTGGCTGCCAACACAATCCGGCCTGTTATTGGTGTCCCGGTAGGAGATTCCAATCTTAAAGGCATTGATGCTCTTTTCTCAACAGTTCAAATGCCAAAAGGCGTGCCTGTGGCCACTATGGGAATAGGAAAGTCCGGTGCTTCAAACGCTGCACTCCTGGCCATCCAGATCTTAAGCCTGAAAGAGCCATCCCTGGAGAAAAAGTTAAAGGAATCCCGGGAGAAAATGGCATCTCAGGTGGAAGAAAAGTCAAAGAAAATCCAGCAGAATACATGACATCTTTTTCTATCCAAACCTTTGGCTGCCGGGTGAATCAAGCAGAGGCTTTTTATTGGTCAAATATATTTCAGAATTTTGGCTTAAAGTATGAAAAAGATTATTTCCGCAGCGATATAGTTGTTGTCAATTCCTGTACTCTCACAAGCCGGGCAGACAGGGACACAAGAAAATTTATAAGAAAAGTGGCCTCTTTAAATCCCGCAGCAAGATTGATCGTTACAGGATGCTATGTTGAGCGGGCACCTGAGGATTTACAAAAAATGCCACAGGTCTGGTATCTTTTTCCCAACAAAGGAAAAAAGCATCTTGTAGATAAAGTAATTTCTCTTTCCGATGAAAAGAGAGACAGCCCGGTTTTGCCTTTCCGCTCCCGGGCACTCGTTAAAATTCAGGATGGGTGTGATTTTAAGTGTACTTTTTGCATTATTCCCAGCGTAAGAGGCAGAAGTGTGAGCTATGAGAAAAGAGAAATACTTGCTCAAATAAAGGAATTCATTAAACAGGGTTTTAAAGAAGTTGTTCTGACAGGAATTCATCTTTGTTCATATGGATCTAGCCTTAAACCTAAAAGTTCTCTTATGCTGTTGCTTAAAGAGATTGAAAAAATCAAAGGCTTATCAAGAGTGAGGTTGAGCTCACTTGACCCGCGGTTTTTAGAGCCTCCTCTGCTCGAACACATCACAACAAGTGAGAAAATATGTCCTCATTTTCACCTGTCCTTGCAGAGCGGATCTGATGTTATATTGGAACGCATGGGACGGAAAATAAAGATAAAGGATTATAAAGAAATTCTGACTTTTTTGAGCAAAAAGTCTCCCCAGGCTTCCCTAGGGGCAGATATTATTGTTGGATTCCCTGGAGAGACCGAGGATGATTTTATGCAGACTTATCGGTTTCTGAAACAGTCACCGTTGACCTATTTTCATGTTTTTTCCTATTCTCCTCGTCCCGGGACTGCTGCTGCTACCTGGAAACAAATAAACGGCAAAGTTAAAAAGGAGAGAGCAGGACTTCTGAGAGATTTATCTGTAAGAAAGAATGTTAGGTTCCGCCAGCTTTTTATCGGGAAGGAATGTGATGCTATTGTAATAAAAAAGGAAAAAGCCCGGGATGAAATTCTAACATCCAATTATTTAAAGGTTCGTGTCCCATCCTCCCCTTATTGTGAGAGAGAAGAGGCGAGAGTAAAAATTTTAAAAGTGGATAGAGGTGAAACAACAGGGCAGGTAATCAGTCTGTAAAGCCCTCAAAATATTTTCTAGATTTTTTCAAAAAGTGATACTTCCTGTTTCATTTTACTCGCGTTTTACCCTTGATGTTTTGGAAAACCTTATTGGAATGGTCCTGGTCAGAAAGTCAGAAGACGGCCTGACTTCCGGAGTTATAGTGGAAGCCGAGAATAGGAATTCGGGAGGGGAAAGAAATGCTATGGCGTGCTTATGTTAAGGATAATTCTTTTGTTTCAGTTAAATAAAAGATAAAATAAAATCCTATGAAAAAGATCATACTTCTTCCGCCTGAGGTATCACATAAAATTGCTGCAGGTGAAGTTATTGAGAGGCCGTTTTCTGCTGTTAAGGAATTAGTTGAGAACTCTTTGGATGCAGGGGCTTCAGAGATAAAAATCCAACTTATAGCTGGCGGGAAAAAGCTAATAAAAGTTATGGATGATGGTCATGGGATGAGACGGGAAGATGCCCGGATATGCTTTGAGAGGCATTCGACCAGCAAAGTTGCTACTATTGAAGACCTCAATCAGATTTTCACCCTTGGTTTTAGAGGAGAGGCACTTCCAAGTATTTCTGCTGTTTCCAGAGTGATTTTGAAGACATCTGATGGAAAAGAGAAAAAGGGTACTTTGATAAAAAAGGAGGCAGAGGAAATTATTCAAGTTTCAGACACTGCTTATCCGAGGGGAACAAGCGTTGAGGTAAGAGATTTGTTCTTTAATTTGCCTGCAAGGGCAAAGTTTCTCCGCTCAGACAGGTCTGAGCTATCCCTGATTGTCAAATACCTGACTTTTGCCTCCCTTGCATACCCTGAAGTGCGATTTTCTCTATTTCATGCAGAAAGGCAGGTCTTTGATTACCCGTCTGTAAGCAGTCTTAAAGAGAGGATTTTTCAGGTCTTTGGAAAATCCCTTATAGAGAATCTTTTGGAGGTTGAATACGGAGAGGAAAACAATAAAATATTTGGTTATGTATCATCTCCCCCCTCAGGACGCCGGGATAGAACTCATCAGCTTTTTTATGTAAACAAACGGCCGGTCAGAGATCGAACTCTTCAGGCTGCTATCAATCAAGCCTATAGAGGTTTTCTTGAGAAGGACAGATTTGCCGAAACTTTCCTTTTTATCTCATGCCCCTATTCTGAGGTTGATGTCAATGTTCATCCGGCAAAAGCAGAGGTCAGGTTTAAGGATTCACGCTCTTTTTTCCTTCTTGTAGCCCGGGGTATAGAAAAAGCTGTGAGCAAGAAAATAGGAATAAAGAAGATTTATTCTACTCAGGAAGAAGAAAAAAGCCCCCCGGGGATTAAAGAAGAAACGACTTCTCGTAATTTCAGGATTTCTGAAAAAAAGCAGATGGAGTGGAAGGGCTTTTTTTCACCGGTAAAAGCGGAAGAGAGGAAATGCCCGAGAGTCCTTGGTCAGTATATGGATACTTATATTGTAACATCGTCGGAAGAAGGGATAATTATTATTGACCAGCACAATGCCCATGAAAGAGTTCTTTTTGAAAAATATAAAGAAACCGACAAAAAAAAGAAATGGCCGCATAAACTGGCTCTTCTTCCAATTCTTTTTGAGCTTTCTCCCTCCCAGATTATAAGTTTTGAGAGTAATCAAGCTCTGTTGGAAGAAGCTGGTTTCAGGGTGGAAGCTATGGGAGGCAAGAGCTTTGCCTTAAAAGAGTATCCTGAGATATTCAAAGAAGAGGAAGCAAAGGAGATATTCCTATCACTCCTTGAGGAAATGGAAAAAGAAAAAATTGAGAATAAAAAAAAGAAGTTGCTTGCCACACTCGCCTGCAAGACTGCTGTAAAGGCAGGGCAAACCTTATCAATAGAAAAGATGAATTATCTGGTGGGAGAGCTTTTTAAAACTTCGAATTCATCCATATGCCCCCATGGAAGACCTATCGTGGTAAAAATAGACAGGAGAGAAATAGAGAGGGGCTTAAAAAGAAGCTCAAATTGACAACTATCTTCTGTTTTGCTAAGATTATCGAAGTCTTAGACCTGGATGAGTTCCCAGGAAAAGGGGACGGCTCCCATTTTTTCCCGAAAATAGGAACCGTCCCCTTTTTTGAATAAGCTTCGGGGAGTAGCGTAGCTTGGTTAGCGCGCCTGCTTTGGGAGCAGGAGGTCGTCGGTTCAAATCCGATCTCCCCGATTTGAATCTTAGGCGGGCGAAGAAGCGTTAATATATTAAAACAAAATAGTCAAAGAAAGACCAAGCGCGCCTGTAGCTCAGTCGGATAGAGCAGCTGCCTTCTAAGCAGCGGGTCGGGAGTTCGAGTCTCTCCAGGCGTGCCAGCCTTACCCCTTATTTTGCTATAGTTTTCCTCAGAGTACAGTTTAGGCCATAGTAAGTTATTTTATGTTATTTTTGCCACTGAATGGCAAATGAGTGGCAAATCTCTACCTTTTATACACGGGGTTTGAGTGGCAAATCTATAGTTTCTATTTGGATGTTGAAGACCACTGGACTGTCACGCCAGAGGTCGCGAGTTCAAGTCTCGTCGGCCCCGCCATCTTATTTTCCTGTTTTCCCCTGGTTTTCCAGTATTATCATTTGTCTTTTCATTTAAGCACCAGTTGGCGTAATTAGGCGATTTTAAGCAATTCTGGTGACAATTTGGTGACAAGGGGAGAGGTCTGTTTTCCTTACATTTTGAATCCAATCTTCCCTGTTACTGCCACGTGATAATTTCCGGTTTGTGCCACGCAAAAATTTCCGGTTTTATTAAAAATCGGGTAAGGTTCTCTTTTGCTAAATTAAGCAAGGAGAGCCTGCATGAGAGAGGATTTTATCACGTTGAGTCAAAAAGAGATTGAACGTTTAAGGATTATTCACAAGGTGATAGATAGGCAGATGAAGCAAGTGAAGGCATCAGAGATGTTAGGCATAACGGACCGGCAAGTGAGGAATATCATTTTGAAGATTCGAGAGAAGGGCGATGAAGCGATAGCGCATGGGAATAGGGGGCGAGTTTCGCCGAATAAGATGCGCACAGATCTTGAGGATCGGATCGGTCGGATAGTCAAGAGGTGCTATCCGGATTTTGGGCCGACTTTAGCCTCAGAGAAGCTTTGGGAGAGAGATGGGATACAGGTGGGGAGGGAGAAGCTGCGCCAGATCATGATATTGAAGGGGCTGTGGAAGATTCACAGGCGCAAGAAGAGAGAGGTGCATCAATGGCGGGAACGCAAGGCTTATTATGGGGAGATGGTGCAGATGGACGGGTCGCATCATGATTGGCTGGAAGGCAGAGGGCCGAAGCTAGTGTTTATGGGATATATAGATGACGCGACCAACTGTGTTTTTGGACTTTTTTATGATTATGAAGGGATTTATCCTGCGATGGACTCTTTGGAGCACTATATAGGCCTCTACGGGCTTCCTCACAGTCTTTATTTAGATAAGGACTCGACCTATAAGACAACCAGGGAGCCTTCCACTGATGAGTTGCTGAGAGGGAAGAGATCTCAAACGCAATTTGAGAGAGCCTGCCGGGAACTGAGGATAGATGTGATTCATGCCCATTCTCCACAAGCCAAGGGGCGGATCGAAAGGACGTTCGGCACTCTTCAAGACCGCCTGATCAAGGAAATGCGTTTAGAAGGCGTTTCGAGTCTAGAAGAAGCTAATCAGTTCCTCAAGAAGTATCTCCCTATTTACAATAAGCGGTTCTCAAGGGTTGCAAGAGAGGAAGGCGATTTACATAAACCTTTAGCCAAACATATCAATCTCAGAGAGATATTTTGTATAAAGGCCACACGCACCATAAACAACGGCTACATCGTCAAGTGGAGGGGGAGGCAGTTTATCATAGAGAACCCCTCCATAGTTATGAGGCGCAGGAAAGTGGAAGTTATGGAGCATTTTAATGGTAATATAGGGATAAAGTTTAATGATAGATATCTCAAGTTCAGAGAAACCATAGAACAAAAACCTGCTGAGACAAAAATAGTGAAAAAACCTGTTGTAACGCCAAAGAAGAGCGGTAAATACATCCCACCAGCTAATCATCCATGGAGAAGACATACACCTTCACTTCACCATAACTCCTATCTAGAGAGGATTTAGACTATGACAAAACCGGAAATTTTCGCGTGGCACAAAACCGGAAGTTTTTGCATGGCATTGACAGAATCCAATCTTCCCTTTGACATCAATAATTTTTTAAGATATAAGAAGAATACCAAAAAAGGGAGGTTTAGAAATGGCTGAAGAAAAACAAAAGGCAAAAGAAGCCGCTGCTTCATTGGAACGTATTTTTGAGCAACCTCCAGATGCAATTTCATTCTATTGTGAAATGGGGCAAGTGTTCGCAACAGAAAATGAAATGGTAATGCAGTTTTATGAAACGATCCCAGGTCCTCCTGGTGGCCCTACCGGAAGTATATCAAGAGTCAGAACTCGACTTCGAGCAACAGTTACTTTAAGTTTTCTTCATGCAGCCAATATAGGCAAATTGTTAATCGAAAAGACAAAAAAGGCGCCTGAAAAATGAGATACTCAATAAAAACTTTCGAAAAATTTGAAGGATTAAGAGATATCATTGCATCCACAACAACTAGTGCTAAATCTCCACAGGAATTTCTTGAAGCTTTAACTAGATTCGACATTGATTGGCACGTTTCAGAAGAAGGAGCGCTCATGATCAAATATTGGCAGATTGCTGCAGAAGGTTTTGTTTCTCCAGAACAAGCGGGAATAATACGTTCAACTAAACAATCCCCGGATCAAAGCGATGAATTAGATTGGCTAAGTAAAAACCTGGATAGTGTTCGTCAAGATTATGCAAATCAATGGGTTGCAATATGTGGAAATAGAATTGTCGCTGCTGCCACTGACTTACCCGATCTTATGAGCCAAATTATCGAATTCGATAAGCCATTTATTACTTTCATATCTTCAGACCAAGTTGTTTGGAATTTCACATATGCCAGCTAAAAATTTCGAACGAGTAGTGCGTTTTTTTGAATATCAAATTCCAAATGGACAACTAATATCTTTGCCATTGGTGGAAGTTACTTTTATAACATCAAATAATTCCCGCATATTGTTTTCTTTATTATTTGATACCGGTGCCTCTGTTACTACTTTAAGGTCTGATCTCTACTACATTTTAGGGTTGAACTCGTGGGACCAAGGCCAAAGGATTGATGCTGCAACCGCTAGCGGTGTAGTAAATGCCTATCAGTATGCTGGCACCCTAGAGATATTCGGGAAGATAATTGATTGCCCAATAAATTTAATGCAGATGCCTCCTAATCCATTATTTAACGGGTTACTAGGGAGAGATACCGTTTTTAATGAATTTGGATTTGGGTTTTGGGAAAATACTAAAGAATTATATGTTACTACAAGTCCCTAAAACATTTATTTAACGCCTCAGAAATTTTATTTGATTAATTAGCGAAGCGCTGGCAATAGCAATAAAGCCTTTTCCATAAGACGTTCTCCCTTGACTTCACAGATACCTGGAAGTAAAATCACTCCGAGTTTGTCAGCATTAAAAATTCAGTAAAAGGAGCTAAAACATGCCTGACCAAGAATCAAGGGAAAAAGTTATGAAGTGGCTTGCTGCTCTGGCATCGTTGAGAGAAACATACGGGAGTGGTGAGATAGCAAATGAACTGAAGTACATTGAGAATGCGACTCCACAGGAATTGGCAGGAGATTTGAACATATCAGAAGAGACAGCGAGAAAGGTCATCGAAGTAACAAAGAAAATGATAGAGTACTTTCAGCCATAATCCCAACAGAAAGGTGAATCATGGCAAATCCGAAATGCACTCAATGTGATAACGAAGCTCTTGTAACAATTGGGGGTCATCTCTTATGCGTAGAACACTACCTCAAATTTCAGCAAGCGAATCAAATGCAAAATTCCAGCTACACTAGCTTAATGAACTTTTTAATTGACCAGGCTGAGGCTGCTGTTGGAGTATACGGGGCAATTCCGAGGATAAAAGAACCTCAACCGATAATTCATCATGGCACATTGAAATTTCAGAATATCAATGTTGAAAAAAGTAATATCGGTGCAATTAATTATGGAGACATAGGAAAACTAGATGTGATGATGAATGTAATTAATCAGAAAGGAAACAGCGAACTAATGAAAGCTATAAAAGAGTTTACCGAAGCTGTTATTGCTGACAAAAAGATTGAAAATGAGATAAAGAAGGAGTTAGTTGAGCAGATTACTTTTCTCTCATCTCAAGTAGTATTACCTAATGAAAATCGAAATCCAAGTGTTGTGAAATCAGTACTAAAAGGCATAAAGGATACCTTAACAGGCTCGGCAGCCTTAGCTACGTTATTAACTTCATGGGATAAACTAGCGGCACTTTTTGACCTAGCTTTTAGTGGATAAGAACCTCTACTCCCCTTCGACCCGCTACCCCTGATAACAATACCAATTATAATATAAGTCTTAGGGGATCAATAAGTTATCTGTACAGCCCAAGATCTTTTATAGTGTTTTTACACCCGAGGGCATCTATCAATACAGGGTTAGCATAGCATTTCACACAAGGAATCCCTTTATCATTTACAGGGGGGATTACATAAAAAAACCAAAAACGAATAGAACGCGATGTACACGTAGGGTATAAAAAGCTCTTGAACCGACTCTCTGCGCGAAATTAGGGCATATTGAGAGATATAATTGAGAGTTTATTGAATTTCTCTCTCCAGGGTACAAAAACCAGTTAGGGACTCCTGGAACTATTAAAACGAATAGTAGGCATAAGGGAATATTATTAAAGGAAGGGATAAAATTAACTAAGGGATTGTTTTGAGGAAATTTTCTCATGTTATAAGGTATCCATAGGGATAGACCTTTAGGAATCCTGGCATCCATATACTCCTTGGAAAGAGAAATTCAGCCTTGAATTTTCAGTTGCTATAACTTAAAATCATATCAATATAATTTAAGTGTTGAGGCCGAGAAAAGGCTTTGACATTTTTTTCAGCATAGATTATTCATAATATCTATAAGGGTGGCAATAATGAAAAACAATAAACTGTCAAAAAATCTATTAATTTGTGACGATAATTTGAAAGCTCTTGATGATTTAAAGAAGCAGGGCATTAAAGTTGATTTAATATATCTTGATCCCCCATTTTTCAGTAATAGACATTATGAGGTAGTCTGGGGCGATGAGGCAGAAGTAAGGAGCTTTAAAGACCGCTGGGCTGGCGGAATTCATGTCTATATTGAATGGATGAAAGAACGTGTCGTTAAGATGTATGATATCCTCAAGGAGGCAGGCTCTTTTTATCTTCACTGTGATTGGCATGCAAGCCATTATCTGAAAATAATGTTAGACGATGTTTTTGGACACTCAAACTTCTTAAACGAAATTATTTGGTATTATGGTCCTAAAGCAACTCAACGTATGACCTCTTTTCAACGCAAGCATGACTCAATATTTTTCTATAGCAAAGAACCAGGAAATCATTCATTTAATGCATTGCTACAAGAATATGGCAAGGGAAGCCTTGAAGAAAGAAAAACTAGATATAAACATAAGGATGAACAAGGCATGCATTATCGTTTAACAACACGTAGGGACAAATATGGCAAAAAATACAGGGCAAAAGTATATCTAAAATCAGGAGTAGCCATGACTGATGTGTGGCTAATCGGCGTTATAAATGCTACATCTAAAGAGCGACTTGGTTACCCCACTCAAAAGCCAGAGACTCTCTTGGAGAGAATCATCAAGGCCTCTTCAAATGAAAACGAGCTGGTCTTAGATCCATTTTGTGGCTGTGGAACTGCTATGGCCGTAGCCCAAAGGTTAAAACGGAAATGGATAGGGATAGACATATCACCTACAGCAATTAGCCTTATAGAAAAAAGACTTGAAAAACTAGGGGCAATCAAGGGGAAAGAGTTTGATTCTGTCGGCATGCCTACAACAATTTCAGCATTGAAAAAATTAGAGCCTTTTGAATTCCAGAACTGGGTAATTAATGAAATGCAAGCCAGACAAAGCAAAAGAAAAACAGGTGATAAGGGTATTGATGGATATTATGAAAAAACAATCTTTACTGATAGAGCAGGAATACAGGTTAAGCAATCAGAAAAAGTAGGAAGAAATGTCATTGACAATTTTGAAACTGCCTTAAATAGAAAAGATTATAAGAAAGGCTATATTGTCGGATTTAGCTTTACTAAAGATGCCCATGAAGAAGTAGCTAGGGTAAGAGATAAGAAAGGCTTATATGTAAAATTAATCAACGTTGAAGACTTGCTTTCGGGTAAGACTAAAATATAATAAATTAATGAAGTGCACGAAGACTAGGCCTCCCGGAATTAGAGAAGACGCTTAACGTTGTGTCGCCTCATTAGAGAGACGGTCAGCATCAAGTTAACTTCTCATTTAGATAAGCCTCTGCTATAATAGCACCTCAACGGAAGAGGGGAGATTTTATAGGGAGAAAAGTCAGGAAGTCAGCATGATTAAAAAAAAGACGGTCTTGGTTCTTGGTGCAGGTGCATCCATGCCATACGGATTACCTTCGGGTTCTCAACTTATGAAAGAAATTCTAGACGGAATAGCATCAGAAGGAGAGGCTTTATTTCGTAGATTGCGAGCGTTGGGAAATGATCCTGACGAGATAGATTCATTCCATAAGAATCTACTTCGTTCGGACCAGCCATCGGTTGATGCTTTTCTTGAACACTGGCTTGATTTTGTAAATATGGGAAAGCAGGCAATAGCGGCATGTCTTATTCCAAAAGAGATAGAAAGTCAATTCGCTTATAGGAGTAGAGAAGGTGATAGCTGGTATCAATATCTTATTGGGAAGCTTAGTGTTGCTTCTCCCGATGAGTTTACAAAAAATAAATTAGCGATAGTTACATTTAATTATGATAGGTCAATTGAACATTATTTATTTACTACGCTAAAACACAGGTATAATCTTCAAGATAAAGAATGTGCGGATTTAATGAGTGAGATTCCAATTATTCATGTTCACGGGAGCCTTGGGAAGCTGCCCTGGCAAGGACATCCATCTAGACCATATGGACCAAGAATTCCTACACCTAATTATGCTGATGTATCAGATGCCGCAATTAAAGGTGCAAGCCAACAAATAAAAGTTGTATCGGAAGCCGATAAGAGATCATCGGAATTTACGAAAGCATATCAAGAAATGAAGAATGCAACAAAAATATATTTTTTGGGATTTGGCTATTATGAGCTCAACCTAAAACGATTGAGAATTAAATCTATAACTGGTGGTATTTTTAGTGAATATAGTGAAGATGCGCATGGAACTTCGCATGAAATGGGAAAATCTGATTTAAAGACCATAACTAGCAAATGGGGCATCAAGTTCAAAGATCCAGTTAAGATTTATGATTTTCTTAGAAATTACGTGATTCTTGAATGAATTATTTATGGCTATTCTACCTCTATAAAGCCAGAAAAACTATAAAATGGCTAAGAAAGCATGATGCTCACTGTGATCGTGAGGTTGTTATGGTTGTGGAAGTAAAAAAGGCGAGTTGGTTATTTGATGCGTGGCTGGATGCTATTGAGAAAAAAATTTAGATACATCTAAAACTCATTAAATCAAGGGGGCTTTAATTGAAAAGCGAAAATGAAGCGCTTACAAAACTAGAAAAGCAAATTGAATTAAATTATTTTGTTTACCTAGATTGGAATATTATTGCAGATATGGAATCGGGAAAGTTGTCTTGGCTTGAAGAAAAATTATTTGAAGCAAAAAGCAGAAAGACCATTTCAATACCGTTTTCAGCAACTCACATTAAAGAAGCCTGTAATATTGAATCTAGCGAAGAAATAAATAGACGCCTAGGATATATTTCAAAATTATCATCAAACCTTTATTTTGTTAACAATTTGCAATCAACAGGATATCTGATTGAAACACCCAAGTCAGTATACGATACAATCGGTGAAGTCAGCCTAGATTTTGATACAGGCAATTTCTTCAGTAGTATAATCCCTTTTGAGGTTTCAAAATTTGCCAGGGAATTACTAACGCTTGACTCCGAAAGACTCAACAACATTCCCCCTGAAAAAGCAATAGATGAAATAGACAAAATAATCACCTCTAAAGAACTTAGAGACAGATTTTGGCCAGACTATGAGGGTGATTTAAGCTTCATGGGGCTAATAAGAAAAATTTCTGAACTAATAATACAAAATCCATTCATACCATATAAAGAACAATATTATAAAAGAAGGTTCACAATGGCGGAGAATATAATAATTGGAGCATTCTCTCTCTTAGACTCATTTGGATTTTGGTCAGACAAAAAAACAGCTTACAAAAAAGGATCTCGCTTTGAAGATGCAATGCACGCCTTTAATGGCACATTCACAGACTTGGTTATATCGGCAGATAGGAGATTCTGTATGAAATCAAAAGCTGTTTACAGCCCTTTGAAAAGAAGGCCAGCGGTTTTACATGTAAAATTAGACAAAGATGAAATAATTAAGATTTTAGAAGCCTTGTGATTCTTAAATATTTTTTAAAGCAATGAATAAAAAAAAATTTTCATCCATATATCGAATGTGAATGATCGAACCAAACCAGGTAGAGGGCCTAGATAGCTTGTTTCTCGTCAAAACTAAGCCTAACCCATACATAGACCATTGGAAAGATAGACTTACAGGGATAGGCTTGGTAAATAGATATTGCTACTTCGCTATATCATGCTATCCATGATTATCCAGGTTAATGTTTAGCCATCACTTAGTATCACCATC
>Ga0209986_10002990_pt1 | contig 15041 bp, 10 predicted proteins | sample BlataG_FD_183168 | JGI IMG/M metagenome (GOLD analysis project Ga0209986, IMG submission 183168) | Deep subsurface microbial communities from Black Sea to uncover new lineages of life (NeLLi) - Black_00105 metaG (SPAdes) (version 2) | ecosystem: Environmental > Aquatic > Marine > Oceanic >...
TCTTTTTGTTTCGTCTCTGTTTGCTATGATATATTGTTCTTTTATCTCTGTATATATACGTATTTATGTATATGTTTCATTGTATTGTTGTATGTTTATCTTACAATTGAATATATTTCATATGATACACCAGTCTCTCTCCACAGGAATGATCCATCTTCAAAACAATGCCAGCCAGGCACCAATCATAAGGAAGCCTCCAAAGGGGGCGAATCTTCCTTTAGATCTATCTTCTAGTATTGCTACTGCATAACAGCTACCTGAGAATAGACAGATGCCTGCAAATGACATGCCTGCTACTAGGGCTGGTCTCTTTGTTACGGGAGCAGCAGCAAGGAGAAGGCTATGTATCAAATGGTAGCGGCTGCCTCGGTCGAAGACTTCGTTGAAAATGGCTGGATCCTTGGAAGGTTTAAGCTTGTGAGCGCCATAAGCTCCAGCAATAACGGCACTGGAACCACTAAGTGCAGCTAGACGGGTTATCCAGGCAGATGACGCCATGGTATTCGGGTTTTAGAGGATTAATTTGAGAGATCAGTCTGGCTGGGGATGAGATAATCAGGAGAGCCAGGGCACCAATTCGATGCGTCAGTTGATAGAATCAAAGGGTTCTCGGGCAAATTTTGAGACCCGTAAAGTGTGATCAGAAATGACCCTACTTATCCTGAGGTCAGCATGACAACAAGATGGGCAAACAAGGGGTGAGACGAAGAGAGAGGGGTGGACTTCATCGAGAGAGGTGGCAAAGGATGAGGGAACATCAATCTCTTAAAATCCGAGTCGGCTGCATCCATGCAGGCTAATTTTAACCTTAGTAAACGTAAAGATCGCAATGTTGGCAGCAACTCAGAAGATCTCCAAAGTGAAAAACTCCGTGGCAGCTCGCCCACAGAGAGGTAAGCATTTTACAATAAATGGTGCAATTGCCAGCAAGAGCCGATTGGCGGGTGTTTGATGTACTAATCGTGCAACAGCAGATATCATTAGTCGATAATAAGTATCGTGCTGATGGCAGTATTGGCGATGCGTAAGCTTAATCCTGATCCTTCCGCCAATGTTTTCACACTCTTCTCCCACCCCTTATTTCTATACAGCCACTGCTGCAAGAGGTGCCAGCGTTGTTGTTAGAGCCGAAGAGGCAGCAGCACCTGCAGCACCAAAGAAGCCAGACGTTGGCCCAAAGCGTGGAAGCAATGTCCGCATCCTCCGCCCAGAGAGCTACTGGTATCGCGAGGTTGGCAAGGTCGTTGCTGTTGACCAGAGTGGCATCCGCTACCCAGTTGTTGTCCGTTTCGACAAGGTTAACTATGCCGGTGTCTCCACCAACAACTATGCTTTGGATGAGGTTGAGGAAGCCAAGTAATTTTCGGAGGTCGTCTCCCCATCTTGAGAAGAGCTAAAATTAAAAAATATAAAGAGAGAGAAGAAGTGTGAGTAACAATGGTTTCTCATCCCCCTACAGTCCTTTGTGGCTGCCTCATTCACTGAATGAATGTTAAATACTAGCATTTTGGTTTTGTTTTGGAGGTGTAACTAAGACGTATTTTTTCCCCTCCATACTAGATGATCCTGCTTGACTAGAAACACATATACACATACATATCGCTATCCTCTCCCAAGCCATCTCATTCACTCTCTACTTCCCACCACAATGGTGGTGATTCTTCCCCTCTTGCAGTCAATATCTCACAACCAGTCTCAGTAATCAACAACTGATGCTCAAACTGCGCCGACCTCTTCCCATCAGCCGTCACCGATGTCCACCCATCCGGCCACGTTTTATCCTTATACGTCCCCTGATTAATCATAGGTTCAACAGTAAACACATCTCCAACCTTCATTATTCCTTTAGCTTTGTTTCCAGAGTAGTGAGGAACATTTGGGGCACAATGGAACAATTCACCAATGCCATGACCACAATATGTCCTCACTACACTAAACCCTGCTGTTGTTGCTTTTTTATGGATGATTTCTCCAAGATCCCTGTATCTAGTGCCTGGTTTGCAGGCATCTATGGCTGCAAATAGGCAATCATACGTTGTTTTTATCAGATTCTTGGATGTCTCGTCCACATTGTCTCCCACTATGAATGTCTCATTTAAATCCCCATGATAGCCCTTGTAATACACAGAGATATCTACATTAACAATATCACCATCTTCCAGAGGCCTTCTATCGGGTATACCATGACATATAACCTCATTCACACTGGTGCATACACTCTTGGGGAAATTAAAGTAGTTGAATGGAGACGGGTAGGCGCCGTGTGCCAAGGTCACCTCGTGCACCAGTCGGTCAATCTCATCAGTTGTTATGCCCGGCTTAATAATGGCATGAGCTGCATCTAAGACCTTTCTGCCGATCTTGCAAGCTTCTTTAATGCCTTCTATAGCGTTACCATCCCAAGTAGGGACACTGCGTTGCATTTTGCTCTCTATTTCGCTGTGAGGTGTGCCACCAAAAAAGTAGTCTGGTTTGGGAATGTGGTCGGGGATCTCCCTAATGGGGCCTATTCTGTAGGGTCTTAGTGAGCCAGTCCATTGGAATGTTGGCATGTTTAATGCACGTGATTCTCCATGGCGGATGCAATAATGCCAGCCAAAGGGGGACGGTTTGTGAAGCTTTTTGTGTTGGTTCCAAGCTTCCTGCAGATGGTGGTGATGGGGGCAGAGCGAGCAGTCAGTGGAAGTGTAATTGCATTTGGGGAGATTGTAAAGTGTATCAAATTGATGCCATCAACACAGATTTAGATCTGACGTACCTTGAAGCAATCTTGGGAGCAATAGGCTGCGAAATCCTTTTCGAGATTAAGTTCTAAACATCTTGGGCATTGTAGTGTTGCTGGCTTTGCACAGCAAGCACAAACAAGGGAACTATCCATTAACACAATCTATATGTAGTTGAAATTAATACTATGAAGGTCCAATACGTAGTAAACACGTGAAAATTGGATTAATCAACCAGTGGATGATTCAGAAATATGTCTCTGGAATCACTAAATTTATATTTAGGAGGAATACAAACCAGCTTTAAGTGTTACTTGGATGGTATTTTGGAATGAATTAGTCTCCCCAGTAGCCTGGCCTGCTGGTCAAATATGAAGAATATGAAGGGAGACGGGAGCTCGAGACGGAGGCGGGCAGCTGTCCCTTGGTTGATGCAACTATAAGAACCATAGCCAGATTGATATAGGATCATTACCTGTGTTATTGTTGAGTGCTAGAACCATCTGATCTAACGTTAAGTAGGAATATTACACGACTTCACTGGTGATTTTCTTGCAATCATCTCAACCACCCTAGGGTACCTGCACAGTCGTCGATAAATAATTAAACCGTATTACCAATATGTTACAGGGACAGCATCAACGTCTGGGATCTAGCAAACAAGCCCTCAGCGGCCAGGGAGTAGCACATGCAGGCACGATCAGGTCAAGAAATCGCCCTAGCTTTAAAGTAAGCTCTGTCCTTGAGATGAACCGTGGCAAGACTACCAATGGCGTCAAGATAGACTCAGCAGTAGCAGAAAGTGATGTGCTTCGCGAGCTTCACTACCGCCTCGCCTCTTCTGCTCTCTCCACCGACAAGCTCTACTCGGCCGTCGCTTGGAGCGTCCACAATCGGCTCCTCGATGCTTGGGAGAAAACACATGCTTACTGGAAGGAGAAGGACCCCAAGTTTGTATACTACCTCTCTGCTGAATTCCTCATGGGTCGCACTCTCACCAATGCTGTCAACAACCTCGGTCTTGGAAATGAATACGGCCAAGCCCTCCGCAATCTCGGCAGCACTATGGAGCAGATCCACGATGCCGAGCTTGACGCAGCTCTCGGCAACGGTGGCCTTGGCCGCCTTGCTGCCTGCTTTCTTGACTCTATTGCCACTTTAGACCTCCCAGGATGGGGTTATGGTATCCGTTACAAATATGGCATGTTCAAGCAAGGAATTGACAGTGATGGTTACCAGGTAGAGAAGCCCGACTATTGGCTGAACAATGGCAACCCTTGGGAGATCCACCGACCAGAGATCCGCTTCCCAGTGGGTTTCTACGGCAAAGTTGGCCCAGATGGCAAGTGGTCACCAGAAGAGAAAGTTTGGGCAGAGGCTCATGACGTTCCAATCCCGGGTTACAAGACCAAGACATGCAGCAACATGCGTCTGTGGAATGCCCTCCCCGTTGAGGAGTTTGACCTCTCTGCATTCAATGAAGGTGACTACGTTAAGGCAGTTGGTGAAAAGAGAAAGGCAGATGCCATCTGCGCTGTTCTATACCCTAACGATGCCACTGAGGAAGGGAAAGAACTCCGCCTGAAGCAGCAGTTCTTCTTCGTCTCTGCATCTCTCCAAGACACAATTGCTCGCTACTTGGAGGCCCACCCAGGCAGCTTGGACAAGCTCCCTGAAAAAGCTGTGTTCCAAATGAATGATACTCACCCAACTATTGCAGTGGCTGAGCTGATGAGACTGTTGATTGATGAACACGGTCTTGCTTATGATAAGGCTTGGGACATCACCACTCGCAGTTTGGCCTACACCAACCATACTGTCATGCCTGAAGCTCTGGAGAAGTGGCCGGTACTTGTGATGGAGAAACTGTTGCCTCGACATATGCAGTTGATTAAGCAGATCAATGACGAGTGGTTGGCTTCTGTTAAAGGACATGTTGAGAAGAAGGTTGCTGCTATGCCATCAGCACTAACACCAGCTGCCAAGGCTTCTACTGACTCCAAGAAGGAGGGGGAGAAGGAAGAAGCTCCTCTGTCTCCATTGGAACTTGGAATGAAGGAATACTCTATCATCCAAGAAAACCAATGGGAAAAGGGTCAAATGCTGGTCAACATGGCCTACCTGGCAGTTGTAGGCTCCAGTGCAGTCAATGGTGTGGCAGCCATCCACTCTGAAATCATCAAAACCGACATCTTCCCACAATTCGTAGAAATCTTCCCCAAGAAGTTCCAAAACAAAACCAATGGAGTGACTCTCCGTCGCTGGTTGGCCTACTGCAACCCAGAACAGAGCGCACTCATTACAGAGGCTCTCGGTACCGACGCCTGGGTGAAGGACGCTTCTTTGTTGGCTGCACTGAAACCATTCGCTGAAGACGCCGCCTTCAGAGCCCGCTGGAGAGCCGTCAAGCAGGGCAACAAGGCCCGTTTGGCTTCCAGGATTAAAGAACTCACTGGGTATGAAGTTTCCACCGATGCCATGTTTGATGTCCAAGTCAAACGTATTCACGAGTACAAACGCCAGTACATGAATGCCATCTCCATCATCCACAGGTACGCCACCATCAAGGCAATGTCCCCCGAGGAACGCAAGTCTGTTGTCCCCCGTGTATGCATCATTGGTGGTAAAGCTGCTTCCGCCTACTACATGGCCAAGAAGATTGTCCGCCTCATCAATCAAATGGCAAAGACAATCAACAATGACTCAGACGTCGGAGACCTGCTGAAAATTGTCTTCTTGCCAAATTACAATGTCAGCGAAGCTGAGGTCATCATCCCCGCAGCTGAGATCAGTCAACATATCAGTACCGCCGGTACAGAAGCCAGTGGTACTTCCAACATGAAGTTTGCCCTCAATGGATCCCTGATCATCGGCACGATGGACGGAGCCAACATTGAGATTGGCGAAAACACCGGCTTTGAAAACATGATTGTCTTTGGCGTCCTCGCCGACCAGATCAACGTCCTGAGAGAGGAGCGCAAGGATTTCAAAGACTATGACCCCCGTTGGACTGCTGCATTCAAGATGATCACTGATGGTGTGTTTGGCGATGTAGAATACTTTGCAGACTTGGTGGCCAGTGTGAATGATATGACCAAGGGTAATGATTGGTTCCTGGTGGCCAATGATTTTGCTTCTTACATGGATGCCCAGGAGAAGATTGATGAGATGTACCGGGATCAAGAGGAATGGACTAGGAAGAGTATTATATATGCGGCTTCTAATGGGTTCTTCTCTAGCGATAGGACTATTGATCAGTATGCTAAAGAGATTTGGGGTGTCAAGCCTTGCCCTCAGCCATGAGAGGGAGAGGAATAGGAGGGGTGGAGGAATCTTTACTTTTAGTGAAGAGAGAGAAAAAGAAAGAACAAAAATTGAGAAAAGTAGCCAATGAAAAATGAAATGAAATGATGCATGAATAGTACGTTAGAGAGAGAAAGATATGTTGATGATACTCTTTTTTTTGATTGGGTTGCCCTTCCTTCTTGTACCAACAAGAAAGGCCAATCTGATCTATTCTTTGTAATGGTATATAACTCTAGATTTACACAGTAGAGGAAGATAATTACACATGTAGATAGATAAACAAATAGATACAGAGGAATAAATAGGTAGCAGCTGAATGAGTGGCAGTACAGCATCACACCAACACACACCTCAACGAAAATGGAATGGAAATCAAAGAGGAGCAATCAAGCCAGCAGCATCAAATAATTTAATAGTCTTAAACCTTGTTGAATTCACCAAGGCAGTAGATTGCCTCCCAACTCCATGCAGAGCTCTATACTCTTTAATATAATGCGAAAATGTAGATGAAATAAACCCAACAAAGGCAGTAGCCCTCCTCAGTATTAATAAATCCACCAATGCCAGCTGCTCTGGATGCAAAGTCTTGAGTTCCCAATTTGGTACAAACCTCTCCTTGCACAGGACATAATTAGCAAGTCCTCTTCCTTTGATTAGATCCTGAGCCATCTCCCATGAAGTTTCATCTTCATACGAAGCTAGTCCACTGGCCACATAGAGCGGTGTGTCGTTGTTGAACCCCATGTCCAACATGAGAGCCAAGTATTCGTGCCACACAACTCCAGGCCCTCCCATGATGAGAGCCCAATCTTCTGCATCTTTTTCTACTCTCAAATGGACTCCATTGTAAGGGGCTCTGCCCTGTGAGGTCATCACACTGCTGGCCTTGTCTGCCAGGGCACGGAGGTGGGGCGGGAATTCCAGACTGGCTGCTACTGCCGCTGCTATGGGAAGGATTTCTGTGTCATTGGTGCGAATGGCGAAAAAGGTGCAGGGCAGATCTAGAGACAGTGTTAGTCTGTCTTTTTGTTTTTTAAGATCGTCATGCTTGGATCGGGCGTTTTGGTGTTTGGCAAGCAATTCCATCTTGGCCTTGTCAACTACTTCCTTCAGAGGTAGAGTTTTTCTATACAAGCTGTCTAGCTTGACTATTAATCTTGAATCTACGTTTGATACGCTAGGTATCATATCTAACCCACTACTACTATTATTTTTATTGCTATTAAACACAGGATATGCAGTCTGAGGGGCTGATTGATCAGGAAGGACTGAATCCGACGGTGTTTTATGAATAATCAGCCCCCAATCTCTCCACACGTCAACCAGCCTATCTACATCCACTAAAGTCTCCAAAGGAGCAGAATACCATTTCATTTCATTTTCGTCAGTATGTAGACTGAAATGCTGCCCAAATGACTCCCTATAACAAGCTAGAGGGAGGACTACCTCTGCTCCTAGGGCTTGTGCGATCATCAAGGCGGAAATGTGGGCATAATGTTGATTTATGAGTCCACCACAGACGGTGTACCTGAGGAGGAGTCTAAATGGGAGAGTTTCTGGACTGTTGAAGGCTTGTGGTCTGAGGAGTTGAGGGGTGTGGTGGTCTTGGTGTGAGGAGGAGGAGGTGTGGAAGTGAGAGATGAAGCTGGGAGCCGTGGGTCGGTTGGAGTCGGTAAAGTCATCGTGCAGCTGGGAGAGATGGTATGAGTGGATGAGCAAGACAAACGCAGGTATGAATATTAGTAATAGAAGCGGCCCGTCTTTCAACCGTGGTTTGAACATAACTGTCATCTAGGTGAAGTTGCAACTAATCATGAGGCAAATTTGCTGGAGTCTTCTAAAAACAATGAAGGAGTCCCACACAAGAGAACCCATTAGGTCCTATAGTTTCTTAAATACGGTTAAAAGAGCAGATTGAGTGCCATAATTGAAACTGATATTCCTTTCTTTCACCCAACATGTTCAGACGTCGACACAAAAAATGGCCTTCTCTCCTCAACACCTCCCATTCCTTTAGTATTTCCAACTACTGCTAGCGCCGAAATATACTACGCATATGGGTTCATTATACCAACATGTAACTAATAATAAACAGCTCATAATTCTTTTGCCGTGACCTGCAACAATAATAATAAGCAAATGCAAGGAGAGGTGAGTCATCACAGTAAGAAAGAAGGACAAAACAACACTGTGTCCGTTCCCAACCACCTAACAACCAACAAATCACAACCCCTACCTTCTTTTCATTCTGTGCCAGCATGCTAAATATCCGCCTAGCTAAGAAAGCATAGTGATGAGGATACAATGGCTTGATATCTGAGTATTCTTTACGAAAGGTTAGGTAGAGCAGTAGTGGGAGGGCTAGGGCAATGAAGGATGCTCCCAATATTGGGTAGAGGAAGATGTAAAATGGATTGCTGTGTACATGGTCTTGGAAGTAATGAATTGTGTGCCAGAATATACTAGAGAGTAGAGCGCTGAAGTGAGGAAGAGGAGAGGAGTGGGGTGGGGTGGGTGATGGTAATGGTAACGGTGGCGGGGGAGGGTCGGTAGGGTGAAGGGAGAGATGGGCGGGAAGGAAAATGTGCTTGGTCGACGTACAGTCCTATGATGCCACTGATCAACCCGATAGTCTGTGATTTGCTCGTCTTTGAAGTTTCCTGACGGCCTAAGAGGGGTTGAAGAGTTGCTGGTGGCATTTGTTTTCTTTGATTGAAATCCTTTCCTTATTTAAAACACAAACCTAAGCTGCTTCAAATCTCACTCGCATGAATATCAATATGTTCCAACTGACAAATTGTGTTACAAACCAACACCGTTAGTCGCTGTCTTCAATAACTCCACCACCTCCGCCTCCCTCTCCTCTTCCACCAGCCATCTCTTCTTCTTCATCTTCTGAATCGTCTAGAACAGCTGCCATATTAGGTTTTGCTTTCTTAGGGAATTTATTACCAACCTCTTGTGCTGATGTATCAGTAGTAGCAGCTACTTCCCCTCCCAGCTGCTTCGCATCCCCTTCCCCTCCCAGCTGCTTCGCATCCCCTTCCTCCCTTGCTCTCTTCAATCTCCCCCCGTCTCCTCCTATGTTGTTCTCAGCCTTCTTCTTTGCAGCCAACTTCTCCAACTTTGCAGCTCTTTTGGCTGCTTTTTTAGCTTCTTTATCGGCCATTTTCTTCTTATTGTCTCCTCCCCCATCACCACTACCAAAGTCTACATCATCATCTCCTTCATCAGCATCGTCATCGCTACCAAAGACGTCATCTAAATCGGGCCCTTCTTCGCTCTCCTCTGCTGCCCTCAAAGCTGCTTCTGGATCTACATGCCCCTTCTCACCACCACCTGCTGCATCATCATCTGATTCCTGTCCAGGTTGATACTCAAAGTCACCTTCTTCATCATCATCAGCAAATAATGCATCAACATCGGCATTCTTCTTTGCTTGCCTTCTGCTCTTTGCCAGCATCTCAGCATCACCAGCAGCTGCAGCTCTGACAACAGTCTCCTGATTCTTCCACTTAGCCTTTACAGCTTCCAGTTTTTCTTTCTGCTGTTTATACTGCTCTTCTCGCATGGCTGCTTGCTGCTGCACTTGAGCTGCTTTCCGCATTTCTTCAACTTTCTGCTTAATCTTGGCTGCTTCCATTTGAGTTTGTTGTTGACGACGACGGAGCTCTGCTCCCTTCTTTTCATTCTCTGCTGCGTGAAGGATTGGTCTGCACATATCATACTGTGTAGCTGCAAAATTAACATTTTCCAGCAGGCTTTCTACAGATATATTTCCATTATTATCTCTACCCAGAGTGTGCAGGTGTTCAAAGATCCTGTGAGCATTTTCCAGTTTGACCCATGCAGCTGCTAATCTGTTGAACCTCTCCTCCGCGTTCAACTGAGTCTTCTTCGCACTGTCCTCGCCAAACACTGCACCTGCGTGTTCAGTAATCACAAACGCAAGGTTGAACCAGTATCTATAATTCTTAGGATCGATGTGCAGAGCTCTTGACATCCATTTCCTAGCTTCTATGCCTTGCCCTGCTCCATACAGTGACCTGGCAATGTACAACATCAATCTCACATCTCCACCTCCATAGAATCTCTTCAATGCACTGGTGTAGATCTCAACAGCTCGGGTATATTCTCCCAGGGAAGCGTGAACAGTCCCCAGGTTGACCCAGGCGTCCGGAAGAGTGATGAAACCTTCACTGGCCGCTGAAACTTCCTGACACATGGCAAAAACTTCTTTAGCTTCCCTCAACCTTCCTGACTCACCTAATACACACCCCAATCCATTCGCAGCATATACGTTGTTTTCATTCTTTTCTAATACACGTTTGCAAAGCATGGCTGCATAGCCGAGAGACTTTTCTGTACGTGCAATGGCTTCAGCTGAATCTACTTCTGGTTTGATGGCTTTTAGTTGTACATTGGCTTCCAATAATTTGACATAGGCTTCTTTCTGGTGTATTACTGCCATTTGTTGCTTTGCAGCTTTACTTGCATTGCCTCCTTGGAACGTCGTAAATGCATCATTCAACGACTTTAGAATAGAAGACGTCTGTGCCAAGTCGTTCTTCTCGAGGAAGATATTAGCCAGCAGGGCCATTGCGTCCATGTTTTTCATATCACTAGCTTGGGCTGCCTTCCTAGCCCATTCTTCTGCCATTTCTACATCTCCTCTTTTATGAGCGATACAGCTCAACCTCAATAAACAGTCCGTGTAATCGGGAAACTGCTCTAGTAGTGCCTTGTATTCTTTTTCTGCAGTACCTAGCTCTCCATTAGCTTCTTTCACCCTGGCCATGTTGAAACCAAGGGTCACTTGAGATAAGGGGCCGAGATCTCCTAGTCCACCAGCAGCTACAGATGCCATGGCATTCTCCATCAGGCGGAGAGCCATTGCTGCATTGCCTGCTTGCAAGTGTAAGACTGCTGCATTATTGTACAACCTAGCAGGCACTACTACGTTTGCAGTACCAGTACCAGTAGCACTCTTAGCAGAAATCTTCTTCTGGTGGATATTAATGGCCTTCATATAATTTTGCATAGCAGAAGATGGCTGAGTGGCACATGTAACATCCCCCAGCAACTCCCATAAATCTGCTCTATCGGGAAACCTCTCACATGCCGCCTTCAAACTGGGAGCGGCCCTGGGCTCTCTATGTGAAGGAAGTCGGGGATACAGCTTCCCTAGCAACTCAAGAGCATCCAGCCACCCAGGGTTTTGATCCAATATACCTTCAAGGGCAGATGCTGCATTGGTGAGCTCCCCTTGGTAAGCTGAGAATTGAGCAAGGCCAAATCTGGGGAGAGGGGCCTTGGGGGAAAGGGTGACTGCTTGCTGGTAGGCTTGGTAGGCAGCTTTTAGGTCACCCAAAGCGTGCTTGGCTCTACCTAGTACTGTTTTAGCTTCAGCACGGAGATCTGCAGTTTCAGCTCTGTCAAAAGCAGCTTCTGCCAGGCGGGCAGCTTGATCTTGAAATCCTTGTTGCAGAGAAAAGTGTGCTAGGAGAACTAAGACGTATGGGTTGTCTGGATCTTGGTGGAAGGCTTGTACCAGCAGCTGGGAGCCTTCTTTAAGGGTCTCTGCACGAGCTCCTGCATTCAGCTTGATGACAGCCAGCCCCAGTAGAGCTTGAGTGCAATTTCCCCCAGGGTCCAGATCCACTACTCTCTTATAGGCCAATTCTGCCTTGACAGAGTCACCCAGCTTGAGGTAGCAGGCTGCTAAGCCAAGTCTGACTTCAGGAGGAGCATTAGGGTGAAATTTCAAGGCATTAGAGTACAGTCGCAAAGCTGTGGTGTAGTTTTTGTTGTAGTTGAATTCTATAGAGGCAAGAGCTAAAATGGGGATGATGGTTTGGTTGCCATTGACGGTGAGTTTTTGAGCTCTCTGGAAGAAACTACGGGCGGATTTGACATCATTTTTGAGGAGCATGACTTGACCTTGGCCAATTATAGGGAGTTGCTCCTTGGTGTCTTCAATACTGGCCTTCATGAACAAGTTGTTTGCCGCCTGGATTCGCTCGGCTCTGATCGAACGGTCGCTGGAGATTCTGCCCTCGTGTAGGTATAGTGCCGCTAGACTGCACATTACTTGGATGAGGTCAAATCTACTGCCACTGCTGTATCTTCGCCGTGTTTTTTCGTTGGTTGCTTCATCTACAGCGGTTTCAAGCACTCGTTTGAAGCCATCAACATCTCCACGATGTAGAAACGCAGCTGCAACTTCAAGCCATGATGTCAAAGGAGGAGATTCTATCCTCAATATTGAAATTATGCTTGAGTCTAGTTCGTGGTATTCTACAACCAGGGCACTTTGGCCTCTTGAGATTGGTATAATAATTGACGTGTGGTCTCGTCCCATTTGACTCGATTATAAAATCAGTAAAAGTCCCATGTTGGATTGGTGCAAAAGACCTTTAAAACAACGATGGGCTGGTTGTTTCCCATCCATGTTCTGCCTCTCTTCAAAATTTTCGCCGCCGTTTTTCTACTTGGCCACATGTGTAAATTGGCTAACGGTCCTCCCTGGGACATTAAATGTGCTATATACTTCGAAATTAAAATTCATCAAGAATCTATCCAATTGCTTCAAAGCCCCCATATATAGTGCACTCGAAAGATTAAATAGCCATGCATATTAAACTAATCTCACAGCGTTTAGCTCCCACATTGGTGGCACAGCCGCGCTTATGCTTCGCCAATAGGCTCATCAATGACCTTAGACACTCCAGAGGTAGGTATACGAATCACATTTTCTGAGTTTATCTTATCATCTTGCAACCCCAGCTTCAGCGCTTTCACCGACGACTTCTTTCTCTACCACATACATGTATTCCAATACTCACTTCTCCCCCCCCCACCCCCAAACACACACACTCTCTCTTTCCCTTTCCCAGGATTTGCACACAATGGATTATTCACAAATGCTACAAGGCCGGTTTCACAAACCAAAAGGTCATTCTTAACAACCTCCGCAGCAACACTTGAAGCCCCCACTGCGGGCTCTTCCAACAACAGCACCACTCGTGACGACATCCGTAACATCGCCATCATTGCCCATGTTGATCACGGAAAGACCACCCTTGTGGATGCCATGTTGAAGCAATCCAAGTGTTTCAGAGACAACCAAGTTATGGAGACCAGAGTAATGGATTCTAATGACTTGGAAAGAGAACGTGGTATCACCATTCTATCAAAGAACACTGCCGTTACTTACAAAGGCACCAAAATTAATGTCATTGATACCCCAGGTCACGCTGACTTTGGAGGAGAGGTGGAACGTGTGCTGAACATGGCAGACGGTGTGCTGTTGGTTGTTGACAGCGTGGAGGGGCCCATGCCACAGACGAGGTTTGTTCTGAAAAAAGCATTGGAGCTTAATAAAAAGGTAGTGGTTGTGGTGAACAAGGTAGATCGACCAGCTGCAAGAACAGACTGGGTCATTGATCAGACATTTGAGTTGTTCTGTGATCTTGGTGCTAATGACAACCAATGCGATTTCCCTGTTGTTTACGCTTCTGGATTGTCAGGTATTGCAGGAATGGAACCAGACAAGCTGTCTGAAGATTTGGAGCCACTTTTTGATACTATTGTCAGAGAGGTGCCACCGCCAGTGGTGAACCCAGATCTCCCTTTACAAATGCTGATAACCAATCTTGACTATGACGAATTCAAAGGGCGTATTGCCATTGGAAGAGTTCAGAGTGGGCGCATCCAAGTGGGTCAAAACATCGTCTTCTGCAAGCCAGGAGGTGAGAAGTGCACTACTGGTAAAATAGCAGAGCTGTTTGTGTATGATAACTTTGCTAAGGCTGCTGTGGACTCTGTGGAAGCAGGAGACATCTGTGCCTTGACTGGTCTGACTGGTGTTTCTATAGGAGAGACAATCTGTGATCCTGACTCTGTCCGCCCTCTTCCAACCATTGAGGTGGAAGAACCAACTGTCAGAATGACATTCAGTGTCAACACTTCCCCTTTTGCTGGCCTTGAAGGCAAATATGTCACATCTCGCAACTTAAAAGACCGCTTGGAGAGAGAGTTAGAGCGCAATTTAGCTCTACGTGTAGAGCCAGGTCAAGGAGCAGAATCGTTCGAAGTGTCAGGTCGTGGTTCCCTTCACTTGGGCATCTTGATGGAAAACATGAGAAGAGAAGGATTTGAATTCGCAGTTGGTCCCCCAAAGGTTATTACCAAGATTGATGAAGTCACAAAACAAAAACTCGAACCCATTGAAGAGGCAGTCATTGAGGTCCCTGAAGAGCATACCGGTGCTGTCTTTGACTTGATGGGCCAACGCAAGGCGCACATGATTGATATGGGCAGCGGAAGTGAAAATACCAGCAGAATTACATATAAAATCCCTACTAGAGGTCTATTGGGACTAAGAAACGCCATGTTGACAGCTACCAAAGGTACAGCAGTACTTAACACCATCATCTCTGGATACGAACCATGGGCCGGTGATATTTCAACCAGAGAACTCGGCAGTTTGGTGTGCCACGAAACCGGTCAAGTCACCGCCTACGCCATCGACTCCGTCCAACAGAGAGGCAGATTGTTTGTTTCTCCAGGTGAAAAGGTGTACGAAGATCAAGTTATTGGTATCTACCAAAGAGCAGGTGATTTAAAGGTCAATCCCTGCAAGAAGAAGGCTCTCACCAATATGAGAGCGTCTGGTAAAGATGCCACTGTCGTCCTCAGTGAGCCTATTGCAGTCACTTTAGATTTTGCACTGGAGTATTGTGGAGATGATGAGTTGGTGGAGATTACCCCTGAGAGTGTCAGAATTAGAAAGAATCCTACCATGAAGAAGAAGGGGAAGCAATAAATATGTATGTAGAGTTGTGTAGATAGATAGAATTTTGAGACATGCCCATTTTGTTCTTTTTTTTTCATCTGAATTGTTTCAATTTTTGAACTTAAACCCAGCACCCTGATATTATATACAGTATATTACATTTTGTTGCTGTAATATGTGTTCAAGGAATCAAACCACCAACCTTTGCTTAC
>Ga0209986_10002991_pt1 | contig 15038 bp, 12 predicted proteins | sample BlataG_FD_183168 | JGI IMG/M metagenome (GOLD analysis project Ga0209986, IMG submission 183168) | Deep subsurface microbial communities from Black Sea to uncover new lineages of life (NeLLi) - Black_00105 metaG (SPAdes) (version 2) | ecosystem: Environmental > Aquatic > Marine > Oceanic >...
GCTCGTCTAAGAGATAGATCTGGGCGTCGCGGCAGATCGCCGTCGCTATGGCGACCCTCTGGAGCTCCCCTCCGCTGAGCACATCCACGTCACGGTCCAGTAGGTGACCTATCTCGAGGTCGTCGATGATCGTGCCCAGGACGCCGCGCTCGTCGAGCCGGTCAAGGAGTTCCCTAACCTTTCCCTCTACTACCCGCGGGATCTTGTCCACGTACTGGGGCTTGTGCACGGCCTTCATGGTGCCATCGTAGACTCCGCCGAGGTACTCCTCCAGGGGCTTGCCCCTGAAGTACTCTAGAACTGCTTCTTTCTCGGCGGGCTTCTCGTGGTCCCCCATGTTGGGCACCAGTTCGCCTGAGAGTATCTTCAGTATGGTGGACTTGCCTATGCCGTTGCGGCCGATGAGCCCCACCACCTCGTTCTTCCGGGGCGTCGGGAGCCTGAACAACGTGAACTCGTTGGGGCCGAACCGGTGGATGTGGTCCTTCTCCAACTCGTCTGGGAGGTTGACGATGCGCAGCGCGTCGAAGGGGCACTTGCGTACGCATATGCCGCAGCCGCTGCAGATGAACTCGCTGACGTAAGCCTTTCCCTCATCGTCGATGCGTATAGCCTCCCTTCGGGTGCGTACCATGGGGCAGAACTTGACGCAGACGTGGTCACATTTGTCGGACCTGCACCGCTCCTTGTCTACGACGGCTACACGCATCTGTCTGCACCTTTCGCGTTTAATCCAGCGCCGAGTTATTTAAGGGAATATCTAGAGGGGGGAAACGGTGCATACGGACGCCATGAACAAGGGGGATTCACTTCTGGCTCGCCGATTACCCCGCCAGCCAGCGCTCCGTCTCGCCGGTGGACCCGTGGCGGAGCACCGTTAGATGGCTGTACTCGGGGCTCGCGAACAACTCAGGGAACAGCCGCCTCCGTTTCCAGTACGTCTTCAATACCCAAAGCGGCATGGAGTCAGGACCCACAAGCGCAGAGAGCCCCTCCATGTTGCCGTTCCACAGCTCCTCCCTAGTCAGTGTGCGTCGCACCGTCCTCCTCAGCGTCCGCCAGAAGGCGACCCTCAACGGGTAGTCCAGCCACACCACGGTGTCCGCCCTGCCCCACAGGATGTCCCTGACCACGCCGTAGTTGCCGTCCGCCACCCATGACTCTCCCGACGTGGCTTCCATCGTCCTCGACCTGAACTCCTCGTCGGGTACCTCCGTCCAGTCTGGTCCCCAGTGGAGGCTGTCGAGCTCGACGCGGGGCGCGCCGAGAGCCGCGGCTATCCTCGAAGCCACCGTCGTCTTCCCTGTGCCCGAGGTGCCGACCACCACGACCCGCCGCATGACGGGAAAGGAGGATGTGCTCCAAGATATATGGTTAGCGTGTCTTGAGAGCTACCGCTTCCCAATGAAGTATTCGTACGTCTCTCAGGCGCCCCCCGCGCTGTCAGAGGGCTTGACCCTTAGGACGGTCCCATAATATTAAAAATTATCCGCAATATTTTACATACAAACATACGTTTCAAAGATTGTAGTTTTAAATGGAGTCGTATGTCATGTCTGATGAAGAAAAGATAGGACGGTTGCTAAAAGTCTTCCTTGAATATATGGAAGAAATGTTTGAGATACAAAACAGAATGAACATTAAGGGTACACAAAGAGAATGGGATCAAATAATAAAGATGATGGGAAACATCATGAGAATTGACGATATTCTTCAGACAGCATGTGATTTAGGTATATCTGGATCAAATATGAGAGATGAATCAGCAGAAGTATTTATTTCATTAAAAAATGAATTATCAGAAACATCAAAAAAATTAAGAGAGTCTTTGACGGCTAAGGAAAGTTATCCTCAAGCCTTATACTTCATTTCTCAGTTCCAATTACTACAACGTAAAATAATAAAAAACGTAGCAAATGCTTTGTCTCCTAAACCCCTCTATCAATTTTCAAAGAAAGAGGAAATGAAAGTTTTTAGTAAAAATGTGTTTATTGTTCATGGTAAAGATGAAATTAACAAACTAAGACTCTTTAATATGTTAATAAAATTAGGATTTAATCCAATAATACTTGCTGAACAAGCGGATATAGGAAGAACTATTATCGAAAAACTTGAAGAAGAAACTATTGACGTGGGATTTGCATTCATTCTTTTAACACCAGATGATTTAGGCATATCAATCAATAGTACGTATGAAGAAGCTGCAAGACGTAGTGATAATAACAATGCATTTGTTGTAGCTAAAAAGCTAATTGAACGTGGAGGAGGTAGTGCTGATAAATTTGTTGAATATTGTGAAAGGTTTATCCACGATCCAGATGAAGTTATGGATTTTTTATCTATATTAAACGCACGTGCTAGACAAAATGTAATATTAGAACTTGGTTACTTTATTGGTAAAATTGGACGTAATAGAGTTTGTTGCTTACATAAAGGAGATCTTAAATTACCTTCAGATATCCATGGAGTAATCTATAAACCTTTCAAAGAATCAGTTGAAGAATGCTATAATGGGATTGTCAAGGAGCTTAAAGAAATCGGATATGAAATTGACGGTTGAATCGTGTAATTAACTATGAGATAAAAAGCGACGATAAGATATTTACCAAAATATCAATAATCTCGTGAGTCGGATGCTGCCATGAACGTAGAAGATAGGTTACGGCCGGCACACCGACCAACCCTTGCGCATGTAGGGGGGGTCTTTCATCATCGTACTGGCTGAAGCGTTAGGTTGTATTCAACATAATATCCTAATGGTGCAAGCGCGCTCATCTTGAGGGGTATTATACTAACACTTTTTAATAAATTTAATAAATATTAGATATCTTGCCCAAGAAAAAAGTAACTAGAGTGCCTATTCCAGACGACATAGCGGATGAATTGCTGGTGTCTTGTGGACATTCTTGTTGTAAATGTGGGCGACAGTTTGTGCAGATACATCATATTGATGAGGACCAAACAAATAATGATCCAGATAACCTGATTCCACTATGCAAGTTGTGTCATGAGGAGGTACATTCGACTGTTCCCATGGCAAGAAAAATCACTCAGGCACAGCAAAAGTTGTATCGTGAGAAATGGATTGATAAGTTGAGTAAAGTTCCTGAAACAAGAGCAGATATTGTGAAAGAGCATCAGGAATTGATACAAAGAGTAGCTGTTCTCGAACAGACAATAAACGCAGGGGGTAATGAAGTTGAGTTCTGAATTGTCTGAAAAACAAATTCAAGAAGCTGGAAATTCGTTTAATGAGAATTTTGATAAATGGGCAGTATTTAGAAAAATATTCAATGTAAAAAAAATAGGAGGCACTAGGATTAGAAAAACGGATGATTTTGTTACGATAGGGTTTAATCACATTGTCGAAAGAGATTGGTTCACCAATTACACTGGTACAACATACTATGACCATACTACATTAGGGATGACCCGTGGAAAAGGCGTGGCATTAGGTGAATCTAGATACATATTGAATCAGATAAACGATGTAGTATCCAAATTGGAAGTATCCATTCACGTTCAAAAAGAGGATATAATAAATTCCATTTTTAGAAGAATTCAAAATAATCAAAAAAGTAGTTTAGCAATTCTAGCGAACCCTACGATTATTAGTTTATTGTTGAATGAAGAACAATTCAAACTTACAGGCGAGGTCAACATATGGGGGTATTATCATGATGTACCAGTCATGTGGTCCCCTGAAGTTGAAAAATGTTCAGTTTACATTATCAATAGAAATGCGGGACTAATCATCGTTAAAGAAGATAGATTCTTCAAAGTATCTGAACTGGACATTAGCGAATATGACAAAATTCTATCAGATATTGACACATTAACTCTTGCAGATTTGCCTTTAAGTGTGAGAGTGACCGCTAAAGAAACAATAAAATTTAGTCTGAGACCTAATCTACCTTTGATAATTCAGAAAATTGTATATGGTAATGAAGAAACAAACTCCATGTGATGTTTACGAGAGAAAAATGGATAAGCCTTAAAAAATAAAGAAAAAATTTGTACTTTTTATAGAGTTGTTAAGACGAGAAGCCACTTAACTCACCAATGATGAAAGTAAACATATTACAAATTTAGATGATTTTTAGAACATAAGATGGGTTACGACCGGCACACCGACCAGCCTTTTGAAAGGCCAGTTATTAACCTGCTTCATTCATATTACTATGAAGAGTCCAATTTAATTTTCAATAGTAATTGATAAAAATATAAAGGCAACAAATTATGATCATCATGTTATCCTCCGATCAAATTAAAAAATTACATGAATATGCTTCTGAATTCCAACAGTGGCTTCAAACTCCAAAAGGTCAATCAAATTTAAAGGAACATCGCGATCATGAGGCCTATTTCAAAGAGGAATTATCAGAAGATAAAATTGAAAATCTAAACGAAGAAAAATTTAGGGAAATTTACAAAACCTTATGGGTCAGTAATTTCTGGGGCAATAAAGATTGGTATTTCGATAATCGTCTAATCATTCCGAATGGACTTGATAAAATTAAAAAAGAGCTTAAAAACATGTTATATGGTTCAGAAGATATTGCTACCCGATATGACAGCTTTAAAAACAACGTGAAAGGATTTGGTCCGTCGTCTCTAACAGAGATTCTTCATTTTATTTTCCCAAACAAATATTGTTTATGGAACGAGAAACCCAAAACTGTTTTGCCTTTCCTTAGATTAGAAATCTTACCAGAAAAGTTCTTTAAATATGGTTTTACGACAGGAACTGAATATTTACACATTGTAAGAGCCTTAAGCGTCGTAAAAGATGAGTTAAACGACTTTGGAATAAAGGACTTTATAGATATCGACCTTTTATTTTGGCACATTTTTGATGATATTATACCGAAAAGAAAGGTCGATGTACCAAAAGAGGTTGTAAAACCTCAAAAAGTAAAAATTGATTCGCATGAAGCAGCAGAATATTATCTTCTAGAAATTGGTAAGATGCTTGGTTATTTGACTTACACCGTAGATCAATCAAAATCTTATCTGGAAAAACCACTTGGGGACACAGCAATACTTCAAGAAATTCCACCTTTCGCAAGCGATAGGGATCTAGAATGGGCTAGAAGGATAGATGTAATGTGGTTCAACGAGGACGAAAATCCAACTCATTGTTTTGAAGTTGAACACACCACAGAGATCGTGTACGGATTAGATAGACTTATTCAATTGCAACATCTTTATGTTTCGTTTTTCATAGTTGCAAATGAAGAAAAACGATCAAAATACGAATCGCTGTTAAATAGAATCCAATATAGACGAATTCGTGATCGATTTAAATTCATATCTTATGACGAACTAGCTAAATTTTATGAGTATGCTTTACCATTTTACAATATGAAAATCATGCTTTTAGGAGAATAATATGTTAATGGTTACGGCCGGCACACCGACCAACTATGAATTTCGTTACCAATAACGCATGGTCTGCGTGTCTTGAGAGCTACCGCTTCCCCACGAAGTACTCGTACGTCTCCCAGGCGCCCCCCGCGCTGTCCGAGGGCTTGACCCTCAGGACGGTTCCTCCGTATCCCTCGATGAAGCCCATCAGGGCGTTCTTCTCGATTCCATGCATCTCCATCGCGCCACCCAAGACCACCCTCTGGATGAGGACCGCGGCTCCCCCCGGCAGGTAGTCCATGAGTTTTCTCCCGGTCTTCACGCTGGGCATGTGGAACACCAGCACGCCCCTCCTCGACAGGGTCCTCAGGAAATCCTTGACATAGTTCAACGCGTGGACCGGCTTCACGTGCTGGAGGGTGATGTTCGAGTAGATGAGGTCGAAATAGCCGTCCGGGAACACCCGCAGGTTATCCTCCCCGTTCAACACGTATCTGCACCTCTCACCTTGCCTGTTCAGCTCGTCAGCCTTATCGATCATCGACGGCGCGATGTCCACGCCGACCACCTCGTCGTAGTACGCAGCCAAGGACTGGGTGAGCCTGCCCACACCGCAGCCGAAGTCGAGGGCTCTCCCACGGGCGAAGCCTGCGTCTAGGTCCCCGATGTCCCGGATCAGGCACTCTATCTCTCTTCTACCGGTCTCGAAGAACTCGTCGACATCCCACCTCATCTTGGTGGTGAGCACCGCGGTGAACGGGTTTCTACGCCCCATCTCGTCCCAGTTTCTCTGAAGCTCAGTGAGGCTCATGCACCGTAACAAGCCAATCTTTTAAAAGAAACCTGATCCGTTACAGGCAACGAACCGTTTAGGTCACTACGACGCCTGAAACAAAATAACCGTGGAGCCTTGGGCTCCCTGCACTCACGGCATCGGCTTGAGGCTGGGCCCGCCCCGGGAAAGCGCCCGTAGCAGCACATCCTCTACGACGCCCCGGTTCCCGGCGGGGTCGTACATAGCCTCCACGAGGGCGTCGTTGTCGAGGCTGTTCACCACGTCCGCGCCCCAGTTCAAAGCGTTCATGCTCAGCACGAGCGCCCGCTCCACGGGTAATCTGACGGGGTTGATGTCGATACCGTAATACCCGTCGTAGCCGTGCATCTTGAACACCAGCAGCGTCGCCAGCATCTGGTCGATGCCCAGCACCCCCACGTCGAGGTCCTGGTCGTAGTTGCCCAGGGGCTGGCTGTTCCAGTGGCTGTGCATCAGCCTCCCCTCCCTGAGCACCGACGCGAAGGCGTAAGCCAGCTCCTCGTGCCCCATGAGAACGTGACCCACTTCCGGGTTCAGCCCCACCAGCGCGTGTCCGTTGCTCAGCGTCTTCCTGTTCTGCGGCGCCTTGAGCATCGCCTCCACATCCCTGGCCATGAGGAGGCCGTTGGCCGTGTTACGCCAGACGTTGTTCCCCCTGGGCTCGTAGGGCTTGGGCTCCAACGCGACGCGTACGCCGGGCACGGCGTCCATCGCCTCGGCGAGCCCCTCCTCGAACCTGGTCCACATCCCGTAGAAGTCGTGGCCGAAGGGGTTCTCGTAGCCGTCTATGCCGGGCCAGATCACGGCGAACTCGGTGCCCAGCTCCTTGTTGAGCCTCAGCGCCTCGACGGTCCTGTCTATCGCGTGCCGCCTCACCTCGGGGTCCGGGTTGCTCAGGCTGCCGAACTCGTATCGGCGGTCGTAGAACAGGAACGGGATGGCCGTGATGAGCTTGATCCCGGTCTCCTTCTCCAGCGCCTCGTACAGGTGGAGGTTCTCCCTGTTCACCTCGTTGGGGTAGTGGGCCTCGACGCCGAGCCCGGAGTCGATGTACCCCTCGTCGTGCATCCACGCAATCTTGTTCAGCGTGTCCTCTATGCTCCCCTTGTCCACGTACGCGTCGTGGAACCTGCTGGCCCCCGGGTAGAAGTACCAGACCCCGGCGCTGAACCTGGGCTTCAGAGTCGTGCCCTTGAGGTGACCAAGCATCTCCTCCCTGTCCCTGACGATACTTTGAGAACGAATATCCTTCAAAAAGGCACCACTCTCAGCGTGTCCCCCGGGTTTAAAGGATTAACCATGGCCGCCTAGGCTTCCACGAGATAGAAGTAGAGCATGAAAGCCGCCGCCCCTATCATGCATAGGACCGTGTTCAGCGACGCCCACCCTTTGACCTAGTCGTTGAAGAGCTCTCGCAGGTCCCTGCTCAGCCTGTCCTGGGTGGACTGCAGCCTCTCGTAGATCTCTACGTTTCTTTTAATGGGCTTCAGCCTGCTGGATTCGTCGAGCTCGACTAGTTCGTATGTGATTTCGCTCATGGTCACCCGTTCTCCCTGCTGGAGCCTGTATGTCCACATGGCCTGGAGGGCGGCGCCGTAGGCCGCCCCCTCCTCCTCTTTCAGGGTCACGATCTCGGCGTTGAACACGTCGGCGGCGATCCTTCTCCACGCCATGTTCCTCGCCCCGCCTCCGGTTAGCCTGATCTCCTCCGGGTCTATGCCCAGCTCCCTCAATCTGTTGAGGCCGTAGTTGAGTCCCATGGTGACGCCCTCCATGGCGGCGCGGGCCAGGTGCCCTGCCTTGAAGGTCGCGGGTGTGAGCCCGTAGTAGACGCCTTTCCCGCGGGGCACGTTGGGGACGCGTTCCCCCGTGAGGTATGGGAGCAGCACGAGGCCGTCGCACCCGGGCGGGGTCTCCGAGACGATGGTCTCCAGCTCGGCGTGGCTGAGCCCAAGGAGTTCTCGCATCAGCTCGGTGGCCACAGTCACGTTCATGGTGCACACGAGGGGTAGCCAGCCGTTGGTGGAGTCGCAGAACGCGGCCACCTCGCCCCCGGGGTCGACCACAGGCGCATCCGAGTACGCGTATATGGTCCCTGAGGTGCCGAGGCTCACCGTCACCTTCCCGGGGGACGTGTTCCCCGTCCCGATGGCGCCCATCATGTTGTCGCCTCCACCGGCGGAGACCAGCACGTCGTCGCCGAGGCCCAGCTCTGAGGCCATCCTTTGAGTGACGACTCCGGCTGGACGGTCGCTTGGCTTCAGCTCTGGGAGCCACTCGATGAGCTCTGGGTCGATGGCGTCGATCACATCCCTGCACCACTCGCGTCTCCGCACATCCATCAGCGCCGTCCCGGAGGCGTCGCCGTACTCCATCGTAGCCTCCCCGGTGAGCACGTAGTTCAGGTAGTCGTGGGGCAGGAGCACATGCCTGAGCCTGGCGTAGTTGTCCGGCTCGCGGCGCCTCATCCACAGTATCTTCCCGGCGGTGAAGCCCGGCGGTATGCTGTTCCCCGTGAGCCTGATAACCGTCTCTACGCCGCCCAGCGCCTCCGTCAGTTCGCTGCACTCCTTCGTCGTGCTTGTGTCGTTCCACAGCTTCGCCGGCCTGATCACGGCGCCGCTCCCGTCGAGGGGGACGAACCCGTGCTGCTGGCCGCTGACCCCGATGGCCCGCACCTTACCCGGGTCTACGCCCGCGTCCTTCAAGGCGCCCCTTATGGTACACTTCATGGCGTCGGCCCAGGTCTCGGGGTGCTGCTCCATGTGGCCGTGGGGCAGCCCCTCTATGAGGCCGTAGCTCACTGACGCGCTGCCCCTCACGCTGCCCTCGGCGTCCACCACGACGGTCTTGGTGCCCTGGGTCCCGCTGTCCACGCCTATGAAGAAACTCGGCATCGCAGATCAACGTGACTATGTCGTTAACCGTATAAGTCGATTAGGGGCAGTGGACGTTTAATACAATCTAAATACATGGCGCCAGAGATATACTGAGAGGGTTTTACATGCGTTCATCTACACTGGCCGAGATCGATCTGCCTGACTTCGGGATGCCCAAAGTGGAGCCAAGGATCTCCGGTGAGAACTACCAGACCCGGCTTGAGAAGCTCTACGAGGCAGCCGAGGGCGCGGGTTTCACATCAGTTGTTGTCTACGGGGACAGGGAGCACGGCGCCAACCTTGCGTATCTAACGGGCTACGATCCTCGCTTCGAGGAGTCCATGCTCATAATGGACGTGACTTCCCGTAAGGCTACCCTCGTGATGGGCCACGAAGGGCTCGGCTACTATCCGGTCTCACGCGTGAAGGAGAGCCTAACGCCGGTGCTCTACCCAAGCTTCAGCCTAATGGCCCAGGACCGGTCCACGACTCGGCCCCTCAGCATCTTACTCATGGAGGCCGGGATCGAGGACGGCGACAGGGTGGGCGTAGCTGGCTGGAAGTACTACACGGAGAAGGAGACCGCAAACCCAGAGTACTGGCTCGAGGTTCCCTCTTACATCGCCGACGCCCTCAGGGAGGCGGTGGGCAAGCGCAACGTGGTGAACGCCAACAGGCTCCTGATGCACCCCACGGACGGCCTCAGGGCCGTTAACGAGGTGGATCAGCTGGCGTGGTTCGAGTACGCGGCCAGCCACACCTCCCAGGCCGTCCGGGACGTGGTGTTTAATCTTGAGCCTGGGATGACCGAGTACGAGGCGGTCAGGCTCATGAAGGTCACGGGGATACCCCTCTCCTGCCACCTGATGCTGAGCTCGGGGCCCAGGGCCTTCATGGGGCTCCCCAGCCCGTCCAGCAGGGTCATAGAGCGGGGGGACCCGTTCACCACGGCTTACGGCGTCTGGGGGGCCCTCAACTGCCGCGCCGGCTGGGTCGTCGAGGACGAGTCCCAGCTGCCCCAGGAGATCAGGGACTACGTCCCCAAGCTGGTGGCGCCGTACTTCGAGGCCGTCGCCGAGTGGTACAGGGTGGTCGGGGTCGGGGTCGAGGGAGGCGTGCTCTACAAGGCCATCCACGACCGCATCGGCGCCCCCTTCTTCGGGGTACACCTCAACCCGGGGCACCTCATACACCTCGACGAGTGGCTCAACAGCCCCATACACAGGGGCTCCCGGTTGAAGCTGAGGTCCGGGATGGCCCTCCAGGTTGACGTGATACCCGCCACCGGCACCCCCTACTTCACCACCAACATGGAGGACGGCGTAGCCCTAGCGGACAGCAAGCTGAGGGCCGACTTCGCGGCCGCATACCCGGAGGCCTGGGACCGGATACAGGCGAGGAGGGATTTCATGGCTGACGTCCTAGGGATAAGTCTGAAGCCGGAGGTGCTGCCCTTCAGCAACCTCGCGGCCCATCTGCCGCCGTTCCTCCTCTCCCCCAACATGGGCATGAAGCTGACGGGCTAGACCGTCTTCGCCCACTCGTTAAGCTCCTGAAGCGCCAAGGCGACGGTGGGCACATAGCTCTGGTAAGGCCCAATCTCCCTGTTAAGGTTCTCCAGAAGGCTCTTGGCCTCGGCGACCCGCTCCTCGGTGGGCTCCGCCACGCAGGCGTCTATCCTGTTGAGGGCGTCGATGCCCTCACCAACCATGGGGCCGAATCCCCTGTAGTTCTCGAGGAGAATCACCGCGTCCTTTATTTTCTTCCTTATGCCCTCGGTCTCCACAGAGTTTCCTTTTGAATATATTCTATATAAGGCGGGGGTGGTCGTCGTTGCCTTTCGATGTAAAATTTCATGGAAAACGCAATTGTAGGGCCACTTACCTTTTAAGTTTGTAACGATCAATCAAGAATATGCAGGGCGTCATCGGCGTATACTCAAAACAGGGAGCCTGCACCAAGAGCCTCCAAATCCTCTACGGGGTACAGCACAGAGGCCAGGAGAGCAGCGGCCTCACAGCGGCCGGCGACAACAGCCTGCGGACATGGAAGGGGAAGGGGCTGGCCAGCGGCGTCTTCAACGAGCAGTTCCGCTCCTTCATGCACCCCAACGACTACGCCGTCATAGGGTGCGCCAGCGGCGAGAACGCCGACAACGGCTTCCCGCCCCACGAGTCGAGGCATCAAGGGCGATTCGTCTTCAGCGTCGCCTTGGACGGCTACTTCCCCCGGGAAGGGGGAACCAACGAGGAGGTCGTCGCGAGGACCCTCCACCAGCATCTAAGCAAGGGCAACGGGTTCAGGGACGCCCTGGCGGAGACCATGAGGAAGCACAGGGACGCCTACTACAGCCTGGTGGCATGCGTCTGGGACAGGGATGAGAGTGAGAGCAGGTTGTACGCCGCCAGGGACGAGCGCGGTGTGAGGCCGCTCTACGTCGCCGCCAACGACGCCAGCAGCTACGTCGCAAGCGAGTCGGCTCCCATCGACGTCCTGGAGAACATGGGGGAGCACTTCACCATGAGGAGGGACGTGACCCCAGGCTCAATCCTCTGCATCGACGAGAACGGCATCGAGGAGACCCAGGTGCTGGAGCCGAGGCGCGCCCACTGCGTCTTCGAGTGGGTCTACTTCGGCCGCCCCGACTCGGTGATAGAGGGTAGGACTGTTCACGCGGCGCGTAAGGCGCTGGGCCACGCCCTCGTCGAGCTCCACGGGCTCAGGGACGAGTACGGCATCACGGAGGGGACCCCAGAGGACCTGGTGGTCATCCCCGTGCCCGACTCGGGCAGGTCTGTGTGCACGGGCGTCGCGGAGGGGCTCGGCGTCACCGCCGACGAGGGGGTCATCAAGAACGCGTACATGGGGAGGACGTACATCATCGACAACCCGGAGTATAGGAAGCTGGCGTCCGACCTGAAGCACAACGTCATCAGGGAGACCGTGGACGGCAAGAAGGTGATAATAACCGACGACAGCATCGTCAGGGGCACCGTCAGCGAGTCGATAGCCCAGAACCTCGTCAAGGCCGGGGCCAGGGAGGTGGAGTTCCTGGTGAGCTACGCCCCCATATTCTACCCCTGCTTCAGCGACCCCCGGGACAAGCCCCTCGCGGCGCGGCCCTACATGGGGAAGAGTCTGGAGGAGATAGGGGACCTGGTCTCTCAGGGTCTGCCCAGCATCAACAGGGTGCGGTACAACGACGAGGAGCATATACTGGCGGCTGTGGGGCTTCCCAGGGAGCACATCTGCACCTACTGCATCAGCGGCCGGAACCCGTTCCAGCGATGATCTGCGTCACCCATCCATACAGCAATTCTTATATAACCTCCCAGCGTCTACGGAGGCGTCGAGGTGAAAATGTTGACAGGTGAATGTATTAATACCGTCGCATGCCTCACCTCTAGAATCTAGCCAAGTTTCTGCCTGCCCCGCGGAGGCGCGTAAAACTGTCTGACATCAAGATAGACAGCGGCATGGTTCGCCGCGTAGCCGAGGCGGCTCGCCTCAACCTCACAGACGAGGAGCTGGAGCGGTACGGGCAGCAGCTCAAAGTGATTCTCGAAGCGTTCAGGATGCTGGACGAGGTAGACACCGAGGGCGTGGAGCCCAGCTTTCACCCCGTCGAGCTGGAGGATGTCCTCAGGGAGGACGAGCCCAGCAAGTGGAGTTGGGACCCCCTCGCAAACTCGGAGCACAAAGAAGACGGGTACTTCAGGGGGCCGAGGATACAGTGAGCGTGCTGGAGCGGACGCACAGTATAAACCAGAGGTACAGGGCCTTCAACCACGTAGCCGAGTCCCTGGAGGCTGAGGCCGGGGGGCGGCTAGCCGGCGTCGCCGTCTCCGTCAAGGACAACGTGTGTGTCAAGGGGATGCCCTCCACCGCCGGCTCCAAGGTACTGGAGGGCTACATGCCTCCCTTCGACGCCACCGTCGTAGCCAAGTGCCGGCTCGAAGGCGCCGCCATCCTGGGGAAGACCGCCCAGGACGAGTTCGGGTTCGGCACCTTCAACGTCAACACGCCCTACAACGTACCCCTTAACCCCCACGACACCGAGAGAAGCCCAGGCGGCAGCTCCGGCGGCGCCGCCGTGGTCACGGCGGTCGCAGATTTCCCGCACCTAGCCATAGCGGAGTCCACGGGCGGCTCCATAAGCTGCCCGGCGAGCTTCTGCGGAGTAGTAGGAATAACGCCCACCTACGGCCGGACCAGCAGGTGGGGGCTCATCGACTACGCCAACAGCCTGGACAAGATAGGCTGCATGGGGAGGACGGTGAGGGACGCGGCCCTGCTCCTCTCAGTAATCTCGGGCCCGGACAAGTATGACTCCACCGTGCTCCACACCCCAGTCGAGGACTACGTGGCCCAAGCCGGTAAACCCGCGGAGGGGCTGCGCGTAGGCGTCCCGATGGAGTACTTCGGCGAGGGCGTGGACCAGGGCGTCTCAGAGGCCGTATGGGGCGGCGTCAAGCGCCTTGAGGATCAGGGCGCGGATATCCGGGAAGTCTCGCTGCCCTTCACCAGGTACAGCCTCAGCAGCTACTACATCATCGCCATGGCTGAGGCGTCGACAAACCTGGCCAAGTACTGCGGCCTCAGGTACGGCCTCCACCTGCCCCTGGAGGGCAGCTTCGACGAGTACTTCAGCGCCGTCCGCAGCGTGGGGTTCAGCGACGAGGCGAAGCGACGCATAATCCTCGGCACCTACGCCAGGATGGCTGGGTACAGAGACGCCTATTACCTGAAGGCGTTGAAGGTGAGGACACGGGTCATCGAGGACTTCAGACGCGTCTTTGAGGCGGTGGACGTGCTGGCTGCGCCGACGATGCCCGTGGTGGCGCCCAGGTTCGACGAGATCGCTAACATGGAGCCCATACAACACTACACGATGGACATACTCACGGTGGCGCCTAACCTCGCCGGGGTCCCCATGGTCTCGGTGCCCTGCGGCGAGTCCCACGGGATGCCCGTGGGCCTCCACATCATGGCCGACTACCTGGGGGAGGGCGACATGATCCGCGCCGCCGCGGCGGCGGAGGCGAGCTGACGTGGAGGCGACCATCGGCCTAGAGGTCCACGTCCGCCTCAGGACGGAGAGCAAGCTGTTCTGCGGCTGCAGCACCGAGACGGTGGGCGCCGAGCCCAACATGAACACGTGCCCCATCTGCCTCGGGTATCCGGGCAGCAAGCCCAAGGTGAACAGGAAGGCCGTGGAGCACGGTGTAAGGGTGGCCAAGGCCCTGAACTGCGGCCTCGCGCCAATGGTCCGGTTCAGCAGGAAGAGCTACTTCTACCCCGACATGCCCAAGAACTACCAGATAACACAGTACGAGGTGCCCCTCGCCGAGGGCGGCTGCCTGACGGTGAACGGTGAAAGGATCAGGATTAGGCGGGTGCACCTGGAGGAGGACCCCGCCAGGCTGGTGCACGTGGGCGGAGACATCACCTCCTCCCGGTACAACCTCATCGACTACAACAGGAGCGGTGTTCCGCTCGCCGAGATCGTCACGGAGCCCGACATCGGGGACACCAAGGAGGCCAGGCTGTTCCTGGAGAAGCTCGGCGTCATGCTGGACCACCTGGGGGTCTACGATCCCCACGCGAAGGGCTCGCTCAGGGTCGACGCCAACGTGAGCGTCGACGGCGGCAGCCGCGTCGAGGTGAAGAACATCACGGGGTTCAGGAACGTGGAGAAGGCGCTCAACTTCGAGGCGGTGAGGCAGCGAAGCATGGCGCGGATGGGCATCGACGTGAGCAGGGAGACCCGGCACTTCGACGCCGAGACGGGCAGCACCAGCAGCCTCCGCAGTAAGGAGCAGGAGGAGGACTACGGGTACATAATAGAGCCTGACCTCGTGAAGATCAACCTCAGGCCCGAGTGGGTGCAGGAGATCATGGCCACCATGCCAGAGCTCCCCGACCAGAGAATCCGGCGACTCGTGGGGCAGTACGGTGTAAACAGGTTCCAGGCAGAA
>Ga0209986_10002992_pt1 | contig 15034 bp, 16 predicted proteins | sample BlataG_FD_183168 | JGI IMG/M metagenome (GOLD analysis project Ga0209986, IMG submission 183168) | Deep subsurface microbial communities from Black Sea to uncover new lineages of life (NeLLi) - Black_00105 metaG (SPAdes) (version 2) | ecosystem: Environmental > Aquatic > Marine > Oceanic >...
TTGGTTGCTGCGTTGGATTCCAGGTAATGACATCTATCTTTTCACCATTCAATTCATTCACAATATTTTGTATCCTGATACCACGCAATCCAACGCAGCAACCAACCGGGTCAATGCCCGCCTGACGTGCTGCCACAGCCACCTTGCTCCTGGCGCCAGCTTCACGAGCAATTGATTTTAATTCCACTATTCCGTTAAAAACCTCAGGAACCTCCAGCTCGAAAAGCCGGCGAAGTAAATCTGGGTGAGAACGCGATACCAACACCCGAGGTCCTTTTCCAGTCTGAACTACCTCCAGAAGGTAGACCTTGAGCCTTTGACCTATTCGATATCTCTCATTGCGCACTTGCTCAACCGCAGGTAGTATTGCCTCGGTTCTGCCCAAATCAATAAATATCTGCTTGGGCTCAATGCGTTGCACCAACCCGGTGACAATAGCGCCTTCCTTATCAGCGTATTCCTCAAATATGGCGCTGTGCTCAGCTTCATGAAGACGCTGCAGAATAACTTGTTTTGCTGTTTGAGCAGCAATGCGCCCAGCATTAGACGGGGTGGCTTCTACCTTAATAGTCTCACCAATCTCTACATCTGGTTTGACTCGGCGTGCCTCCTCCAGCGATATCTCGCAGCGTTTATCTGAAGGTAGCTCAACTACACTTTTCTCAGCCCACACGCCAACTCGGCCAGTAGTAGGACTGATTTTAACCGAAATATCCTGGTTAGTAGCAAAATTATCTTTCCTGTAAGCTGATACCAATGCTGCCTCTACTGCGGCGAGAACCACATCTTTAGGCAGATTCTTCTCCGCCGAGAGCTGGGTAATAGCCAGCAGAAGTTCGCTTTTCATATTAGATTAGCCCCTCCCCATCTTGTTACTTCCCACACAACAAAAAAGTGGGACGAAACCCACTCAAAAACATAATCTTCTTAACTAAAAAAGTATACCACAATCTAGTCTAAAATGCAAGGTGTAGTAGAGAGATTATTTATTAACCTCACCCCCTTAGTCCCCCTCTCCTTTGAAGGAGAGGGGGAATTTTTTATGGAAGAGGGGGCGAAGCCCCCTCTTAGACTCGCCGGGATTAATGGCGTTGATTAGGGCTTAAAACCTATCTTCTGTCTATTGTTTATTGTCTTAGGTATTTATTCCCGCCAACCAAAACCTTTTTCTTCAACCACAAAATGTTTAGTTTCTTCTATTTCTTTTTCTGCTATCTTAATCTTGATTGAAGCGGTGTATTTCCCAATTGGTAAAATAGTATTTGGGTGGTAATCATCGCCTACTAGACCTACCATCCCCCTGGCATAATAAGCTAGGGCGAAATCGGTGTAAATATCGGATGCTGGTATACTGGCTTCTAATTTTAGGTTAACTTTACCTTCAAAATCACCCTCAAAAATGTGTCTTATCGCTGCTATTACATTATCGGCGATAATCTTGCCTGTTTCGTCGGCAATAGTGTAGTTTGCTCTGACACTTTCTGCTGTTTCTCTTCGTATACCCAGAGCCTTTAGAAATTTATTCTTGATTGGTACATTTTGGAGCGTACAGACAAGATGTAATTGGCCGTTGACGGGTGTAACTCCATAGGATGTATGTATATTTGGTCTACCATAAAACATTTGAAGAGCGGTAGGTAAAGCAATTAAAGATAGCGCAAATGCTAATATGCTGATGCAAAGAGCCCATTCAGCCATATGGTAATTTTATCATAAATTATTTGTATTTTGATACCACTTACTTTAGTAGTATAATCCGCACTAAAGGAGGTGTGTTATGGTTGAAGATGCAGTTACCAGATATCTTGACGCTCAAAATCGTTACAAGAAAGTGCAAGCTGAAATTCAAGAGATGCAAACTCATATTAGGAAAGTATCCGATGCACTATTGAACTATTTTCAGTTTCGGATTTCAAATGTAGAAATGCCCATAGAGGTTGGCGTTGGTAGAGGAACATATACTTTTGAACCAAAGAAATGGCCCGATGCTGATAGAATCACCAATTCAATCTTAGCCCTACATAAGACACATCAAGAGGCCATTAAGGCTTGGTCGGCAGTTCCCGAAAATTACAGGAGTAATCTTGAGCCTCCGAGACCCATTTAATAAGCACCGTGGTCGGTATTGCCTCAACTAAATCGGACTTCTCCCTCACTCCTCCCTCATACTCCCCCTCGCCCCCCTCGGTACATACTGGTTGGCGGCTTCAACCAGTAGTGCCAGGCTCATTAGGAAATCATCGTGCCCCTGTGCCGGGTCAACATAGAAATTCATGGTCTGGCTGGGACGGTACTGGCTCTTCGCCGTCTCTATCTCAAGCCAGAACTCCTGATACTCAGATGAGCCATCGGCAGCATACATTTTCAACCGGCCGGAGTTAACGGCGGCTAACAGGCTGAAGCCTAATTCTGACTTTGACTGCTGAGTAAAGGTGAATGGGATAACTCGTGAGCCTAATGACTGCCTGAGGAACGAGCTTACCGGTTGACCAACCCCGGTAGCATCAACCAGCACCTTCTTACACCCCCAGACATTCTTCAGGACGTCGATAAGCTGGGGATAAAGGTCGGTGTGCTTCCTGCCTGTCCACCAGTAGTGCTCGACAACCCTGACCCTGGGCTGCCTCTGGAGATTATCGCAAATGGAAAAGTCTAACTCGCCAATAGTAACCACCGTGGAATCTTGGCGTGGCTTCAGGGCTCGTAGCTGGGCTCCTTCTACCTCTTCCGCCTCTCCGGCCAGGTCAATACCGGCGACATACACCTGGTCGGGGTCGGGGTAATGTCGTCTGGGGTGTTCTCCGTTTAGCTGAGCCCTCTGCTGGGGCGATAGATATCCCCCGCCGCCATGGATAGGTAGCAGGCAATACTGGGTTAGAAACAGGGGGTGGTTTTCCCCCAGGCGCTGCCTCTCTCCTTCAACATAGGCTAGATAGTCGGGGTTATACTTGGACACTTCCTGCCAGTCATATCGGAAGTGGCGTTTGATGCCATCCCGTCTCTCCAGCTCAAGGTTGGTCTGCTTTATCTCCTCCAACAGGGTAGAATCATCCCAGGTAGTGCCGTAGTGGACAGTAGTAACATTGGTCGTCGCCCCCATAGGTTTGAACTCCTTGGTATACTTTTCCTTGCTCACATCCTGCGATTCGTCTATCTCCAGAAGAATATGGGCGGTGTTACCGACCACATTAGCTGACTCGTCAGCCGACAGGAATATAGCCCGGGCATTGCCCAGCCTGATGATATAACCCAGCTCAGCTACCCAGATGCCATCAAAGCCAGCATCATTCAGCCTGTCCTTCAACCGGATTAGGGAGATAACTGTCTGTGGCTTGAAGGTGGGCGAGCACTTCACTAGGTTCTGTGGCTCAGCCATATACAGGGTTAAAAGTAGAAGCTCAAGCTGGGCTGACAGCTCATTCTTACCTCCTTGCCGGGCAATTTCGACGGAGAAGGTAAGCCCCTTCCTGCCGAAGACGCTATCAACTATAGCCAGTGCCACCTCCCGCTGATACGGGCGTAGCCTATTTATATGGAGATCGCTTATCAACCTCACCCCCTTTATCCCCCTCTCCTTAAAAGGAGAGGGGGAAGAGATTTTAGAGAGGGGCGGAGCCCCTCTCTTACCTGTGCTCTCCCTTCCCTTATTAAGGGAAGGGGGTCAGGGGGATAGGTTACCAATTTGCTATTTATTAATGGTGGCGCCGATGGCGATGCCGAGGGGGAGGGCAACATCTCTAAGGACATTACCTATCGCCTCCTTCAATCCCTTCCTCTGCTCTTTGGTGATTTTGTACCTCGTCCTGATAAGTCTCTCTAAGGCGCTGGTTGCCTGCATAATGAGCCTGATATTCTCTGGCTCATTTTCCAGAATAGATTTTATCTTAACCCGCAGTAGGGCAATCTCATCATCAATACCCTCAACGCCAGAGGCTAGCTCAAAGTCGAGCTGCTCGGCTTCATCGAGAACCTTGGCATAGAAACCATGCTTCCTAGCGTTTTGATTGCCCTTGGGGGCACCTCTTTTTCTGTCTGCTCTTGCCGGCATTTGGTCTATCTCCTTTGTTCAAAAGCTCAGCGGTGGCAAGGACAATGGTATGGGCAGCCAAGTCCCATCTCTGGTTTTCCACGGCTAACCTTAATAGCCTCATAGCTTCCCCCTTGTCGGCATATGACTATATAATAGCACATATGTTCTACCACGGCTATAAGGTTTTGTCACACTTTAATTGATATTGTGCCATCGCCGTTATAAAATAGGTCTGGGAAATGAGTATTGCTAATCAACTCTACCAGTTACAAGAGGTTGATCTAGCCATTGAGGCTAATGAGCAAGCGCAGAGCCAAATTGCAGGTCAGCTCGGTGAAAGTAAGGCGGTGGTCGGAGCTCAGGCCAAACTCGCATTGGAGCAACAGCGTCTGGAAGAATTAGGCCACCAGCAACGTTCCGCAGAATGGGAGATAGACGATTTGGTGGCTAAGCTGGCCATTGCCCAAGATAAACTATACAGTGGCGAGATAAGAAATCCCAAAGAGTTAGCCAGCCTCCAGCAAGAGGTTGATACTCTTAAAGCGAGGCGTAATCAACTGGAGGACAGGGCACTAGCTATAATGGAGCAGGTTGAGCTAGCTACGGTAAGCGTAGCTAGCAAGAGTAGTGAGCTCAAAACCTTGGAGGCGGAGTGGCGCAACCAACAACAGCAACTATCTACCGAAATGGAGCAGCTCAAGACTATACTGTCCGAGCTTAACCATAAGCGGCAACTACTGTTAGCCAAGATTGATCCCGAGGCAGTTGAACTCTATAACGAACTCAAAAAACAAAGGGGGACAGCCGTGGCCAAGGTAGAACAGGGGATATGTCGTGGTTGCCAGATATCACTACCTATTACTGAGTTGCAGTGGGCAAGAAGCGAAAGCCTGGTGCGATGCAGTAGCTGTGGGCGTATCCTGTTCTTAGCTTAAGCCAAAAAAGACGGTGAAGATAAAAAGAGTAGTAATACACGCCGACGGTGCATCACTGGGCAACCCCGGGCCGGCGGCTATAGGTGCCACCATAAAGGATGAGCAGGGCAGGCTGATTACTACCATCTCACAAGGGATTGGCCGGACAACTAATAACCAGGCAGAATATAGAGCCGTTATTGCCGCCCTGGAAAAAGCTATTGAGCTAGGGGCGAAACAAGTTGACATAAAGTTGGACTCACAGCTGGTAGTTAGGCAAATCAATGGACAATACCGGGTAAAGAATGCGGCGCTTAAGCCCTTATATCAGCGGGTAAAGCACCTGCAAAGCTTACTGGGAGGCTTCACCATCACCCATATCCCGCGCCAGCAAAACACAGAGGCTGATAATCTAGCCCATATGGCGTTGAAGTGACCTCATACTACTATTCTCTAATAAGAGCCATCATACCCAGCATTGCCAGAAAGGCAAGCCCAGCTCCGAAGTAGAAAGGGGCTGCCGGACTGACAGCTTGCCACAGCCAGCCGGCGAGCAGGCTGGCGGGTAAAAGGGTAACACCCACTACACCATGATACAGACCATAGGCAGTGCCCCGCTTCTCCTCGGTTACTAAATCAGCGACAAAGGCTCGAGCTACCCCCTCTACTATTCCATAGTAGATTCCGTAACCGGCAAACAGTATCCACACCTGCCACAGACTTGATGCCAAAGCAAATCCCAGGTAGACCAGAGCATAAATCAACCAACCTAGGGTGATGACCCATCTTCTACCCACCCTGTCCGACAGCATACCGGCGGGTAAGGAGATAACTGCGTAGGTAACATTAAACAGGACAAGCATCAATACTATATAGATAAGGGGTGCCTCCAGATTCTGTGCCCGCAAAACGACAAAGAAATCGCTGGAATTACCCAGAGTAAATACTGCCATAATCGCCAGAAATAGCTTAAACCGGGTATCAAAGCCGGTGGTTAATTTATTTAAAGTCGACCCACTGGGAACACTATCAATTGGCGAGGGTCTCCTCTCCTTCTCACCAACAAAAATTAGCAGCACTAATACCGCCAGCACTGCTGGCACCACACCGACCACTACCAGCCACTGGTAGGTCTTTAGGTTAAGTTGCAACCCTTCGCCCTGGAGGAGATATATGATAATAGCCACTACAGCTAGCCCCAGTACAGACCCGGATGTATCTAATGCCCTATGCAACCCGAAGCCCTTTCCCCTCTCCCCAGCCGAGACAGAATCAGCCACCAAGGCATCGCGTGGTGAGGTACGGATGCCCTTGCCTACCCTATCGCTGAATCTGATAGCTAGGACCATGCCCCAGCTAGACGCCAGATACATAAAGGGCTTGGCGACAGTAGAAATGCTGTAGCCCAATACGGCTAGAGGCTTGCGCTTGCCTACCTTATCGCTAAACCAGCCACTGAATAACCTGAAGACAGCGTCTATGCTTTCCGACAGCCCTCCAATAAGACCTATAGTGATGAATGGCGCCCTAAGTACATTGGCTAAAAAGAGGGGGACAAGGGTAAAAATCATGTCGGTACTGACATCAGTAAGCAGGCTAACTATACCCAGGAAGAACACATTGCGGTTAAGACTGAGAATCCTGCCCTGTCTCAAATAGCCTCTATCATTAACCGTTGACTTCATTCGTAGGCAGTATACCACTCCTTATATGGGAAGGTAAGCCTGTATAAAGATTATCACCCTCACCCCCTTTATCCCCCTCTCCTTCAACCGTGGTGTACGAAAGGTAAAACTTTTGTGCACACTTTTACTCTTGGTTGGCTATAGTGACGGCTCAGCCTCCCCTCTCGACCTTGACAAGAGACAGGGCTTCCTTAGAAGACAATTGTAGCAATATAGCACACTGGGTGCAAAGAATTGGCGATAATATCAAGATACTTCATACCCGTGGTCAACAAACCGGTGTTTTGTTGACCACGTTAGTGGTGGGTTACCGACAGTACTCCTACCATAGTGGGAATTTGACTCTTCTTTTCCCTTCCCCTTCTACCTAGGTTTGACAGTCAGCTTTGATTCCCCTTTGATTTTCAATAGAATAATAAAACTAAAATCAAGGAATTACTGTTAAGAAACGAAGGGGGAACCTTGATTCGGCTGCCTAAGGCAGATGAAGGGCAGGGCTATTTCGTCCCCAAGTAGTGGAACTTTCTGACACATTCCGATTATTTGTTCAGCCCAGCTGCACATCACAATGTCACAGCTAGTGTATGTCTAGGCTAGTTTGCTGTCAAGAAAAGAGATTCTGGCTGCCACGCACTTTGCTGCCTGGGCACGAGTAGTGCTTCTCCACAAGTCTCTTGACAGTTTTTCATCACCGATGACATCCCTGACCCAATTGCTGAAGTCGTTCTTAGCTTCATTCGAGTGGTGACGGAAGGTTTCCTCTGTCATCTCTCTGAGGGCTGTCTCAAGCTCTCGGACGTTTTTCACCACTCGTCCGTCCTGACACCAAAACTGTTTTTCTTGGGGGACATCGCCTAACATTTCTTGGGCAACTGTTTTTGTGATCTTGACCATTTTGCCTTACCTCCCTAGAGTACATTTTACCATCCCAACCATCCTCTTAGGCAAGAAACATACAACCTGTTCGCATAAAAGGCGGAAGAGCCACACCCTACTTGGAGAGGTAACTCTCCCGCCTTCTACTTCGAGCCGCCGAACGCTTACCTACTACTTTTTAGGTGGCGTCCCAGGCTTGGATGAGCCTGGCTTGGATGGACCTGGCTTAGCCGGTGGCTGACCCGGCTTCCAAGGCTGGGTTGGCTTTTGCACCATCGGGATTCACCTCCTTTCAACGTTATTCAATATTCAATTGAGGTAACCCACTTAGCTTGTTAGCGGCCTATAAGGCTCAAGCCTACGCTGACGGATACGGCAGCGAAGACCGCCCCAAGGAAGATCAAGATGAGAATAGCTAGAAATTCCCAAGAAGAGAGGATTTTCCTCACCAATTTTGCTGGTAGGGCTTCTTCTGCTTTCTTAAAAGCTTCCTCAGCCTTTCTCACAGCTTCCCCGGCCGCTTCCCTGGCCTTTCTTGCCGCCTCTTCAGCCCTGAGACCTGCCACTTCGGCCGCTTTCTTGGCCTCCTCGGCTTTCTTGGCAACCTCTTCTCCAACAGCCCTCATTGCCGCTTCAGCCGCTTCCCTGGCCTCTCTTACCGCCTCTTCAGCCCTGAGACCTGCCGCCTCAGCGGCTTCTCTAGCCTCTCTTGCCGCCTCTTCAGCCCTGAGACCTGCCTCTTCGGCCGCTTTCTTGGCTTCCTCGGCTTTCTTGGCAACCTCTTCTCCAACAGCCCTCATTGCTGCCTCGGCAGCTTCTTTTGCCGCCTGCGCTGCCTTTGTAGCTGCTTCAGCAGCCCTTTCCGCTGCTTTGGCTAGTTCTTCTACCCTAACTACCAGCTGATGCAAGGCTTGGGACGCTGCCTCGATAGCTTCGTCCCCAGCTATGTCAGCTTGCTCGGCTTTCTTACGAGTCTTCTCAGCTACATCAAAACCAGTAGATGCTGCCTCTTTGGCGTCTCTACCGGCTTCATCAACCCTCTCCGCAATCATTCCAGACACTTTAGTCGCTGTCTCGATAGCCGCGTCCCCGGCGATATCAGCTAGCTCGGCTTTTCTGGCTGTCTCTTCAGCCATACGAAAAGTCGCAGCCGCTGCCCTTTTCGCTCGTTTACCTGCCTCATCAGTCTTAGTAGCCGTCTCTGCCGTCAAGTTTTTGGCTAATTCGGCACGAGTTGCCTTGACTGCTTTAATGCTTTCGTCGGCCGCCTTGCCAGCAGCATTTGCAGCTTCAATACCTTCCTTGACAGCCTGCTCAGCTAACCTGGCTGCTTGTTCAGCTCTGGCAGCAGCCTCCTCAGCCGCCCTGGCAGCAGCAGCGGCAGCTTCCTTAGCTGCCAAGTCTACTTCTTCGGCCCTTCTTGTAGCCTCTTCAGCAGCGTATCTGGCACCTCTGGCTGTTTCCTCAGCTTTTAGAGCTGCTTCCTCAGCTCTTTTGGCAGCTTCTTGAGCTAATCGAGTGGCTGCTTCAGCAGCTTCTTTAGCGGCAGCGCTCGCCTCTTCAGCCCTATTGGCAGCTTCATCAGCTTTCTTGGCTGCTTCAGCAGCTGCCGCCTCGGATTGCTTCATAGCAGCTTCGGCGGCGGCTCTAGCAGCCGCGCTTGCCTCTTCAGCCCGCTTAGCGGCTTCTTTAGCCGCTCTGGTGGCGGCTTCCCCAGCTTCTCTAGCCCCTCTAGCGGCTTCTTCAGCCTTCCTCACCGCTTCTGCAGCTGCTTCCTCAGATTCCTTCTTGGCTGCTTCAGCGGCGGCTCTAGCAGCGGCACTCGCCTCCTCAGCCCTCTTGGCTGCTTCGTCAGCCGCCCTCTTAAATGCCTCAGCCGCCGCTCTGGTTCCCCTATCTGCCTCCTCAGCCTTTCTCGCTGCCTCCTCAGCCACTTCTCTGGCCGCCATGGCTGTCCTCTCAGCCTTAGCTGCCCCTTCGGCAGCGGCTCGGGTGGCGTCCGCAGCAGCCTTTTCTCCAGCCTCACGAGCTTCTACAGCTCGCTTGGCCGCCTCCCCCGATGCCTTGGTGGCTGCGTCGGCAGCTTGTCTGGCAGCCTTGGCCGCTTCCTCAGCTCTTCTCGCCGCTTCCACAGCTAACCTGATATTCTCATCCATCTCATCCAGAATCTGCGGGAGCGGTTTTCTCATTATTTTCGGAGCTTCTTCTGGCCTCCGTTCTTCAGGTGGCTCAACATTTTTGTTAACCATCTCTATTGACCCTCCTTTTTGTTTGGAATACTCTTTGCTAGTTACCGCTTCCCTGAAAGTCTTTTCTCTAAGGCGATAGCTGCTTCCATAAGGGCTGAGTTCAATAACTCGGCCAGTTGCTTAGCATCCTTCGCTATTTTTTCAACCCTGGAAATCGCCTCAGCAGCGACTCTGGCAGCTTCACTGGCAGCCTTCTCTCCGGCCTTACGGGCTTCCTCCGCCGCTTCTCGAGCATTTTTAGCTGCTGCATCAGCTGCCCTAATGCTATCATCAATCTCATCAAAGATTTGAGGGAGTGGCTGCACCATTATCTTTTTGGGTTTTTCTTCGCTAACCATTTTGTCCTCCGTTTGAAGTGGCTTTGCCACCTCTTTATTGGTTTTTTCTTTTTTAACCATTTCGGTCCATTCTCCTACATGGCAAAATCTCTACGCTTTCACTCAGGTTACGCTACTTCGGGTGTGAGGCTTCATCTACTCTGCCTTTTGCTTATCACAACCGGTTAGGGCATTGAGGACTTGTAATGTCTTTCCTTAATCCACCTTGCGATTTCCTTTGACTTGTCGGAATCAAACATTCTTCGCCTCTTGTTGGTAGGTTTCATGCCCTCTACGTCATCAGTATATACAATATATCTCTTCTGCCCTTTGCCTGGGTAATTCGGGTTAAGCTCGACTACAGCCGCACCTCGACCCAGGGGACCTCCCGATGACGGACTGCCAGCAAGGTAGAAGAAGACAGTGCTTCCGGGCTCAGTTAACCCGATGATTTTCTGCCATATCTCGGCTTCGGTGAAAATGGTGACTTCCTCGCTGACCTCTAAGCCTATCCTCTCTTCCCTTTTCTTCTCTTCCAGTTCTACCCTCATCGACTCCTTATCAAACCATCCCTCGTACAGTATCAAATCCGGATGCTCATCAAGAGATGTATAGTTCTTAACTCTTACTTTCTTCGCTGCCGCAGCGTCGAAAACCCGGACATCAAATGCCTTTCCTCCTTTGGCACTCTTACGCACCACAGCCTTGAGCCGCCACACCCAATCCGGGTCCTTCCTCATCTGGACTACCAAATGCCTCCCCACCAGCTCCGGTATGTCTTGTGGTCCGGGGAGCTTCTCAGGCTCGGGCAACGGTTTCTCCGCTTTCGTCTCTGGAGGCTTTACCGCAGTAGCAGGTGATACCATTTGCTTCTTTTTCCAAAACATTTTAATCTCCTTGCTTCCCAGTCTTCCGGCTCAACTGAACAGCTCACCTTGCCGGTCTACGATCCAGCTAGCTATGTGGCTCGGCTTATCAGCATCCCAAAGACGGGTTCTTTTTCCGCTGGGCTTGCCATCCACTAATGCCTCTGTACTCATGGAATACTTCTTGCCCTTTTCAGGATACCGGGGATTCAGCCCCACAATAGCCAAATCGCCCCCATAGACTTTTGCTAGCCGATAGCTGAGGCTTTGTCCTGGCTGGAGTTGCTCGATCAGGCTTGTTATAATCTCCCTTGGAGATAGCTTTTTTACCTTTCGCGGCTTTTGTACTTCAGTCGTCATATCCTGAGGTTTTGCCTCGGGAGAGACTGTCACCGGTTGTCTCTTTTTCCAAAACATTTTTAACCTCCTTTCTTAATCAACTTCACCTTAACGGCCTTTAGCCCCTTGGTGTCCTCCTGAATCTCAAACTCAACGCTCTGTCCTTCTTTCAACAAATCAAAGGCTACATCTTGAACTTCACTGCAGTGGGAAAATAGCTCTTTCCCATCCGCTGCCTTGATAAAACCAAAGCCACGGTCTCTTACCAATCGTCGGATACTACCGTTTGGCATAGCATCACCTCCTTTTCCTGACCAAGGGCAGGGTTGCAATCACTTCAAATTTGTGTTATAAAGGAACTAGATAAACATGAACTATTGGACATGATAAAATACACATGATACATCTAGCATGATTAATATAGCACTATTATAAGGACTTGTCAATAGGTTTTTCAGTGATTTTCTTTGAATTTTTGAAGGGGGGTTTGTACCATGCCAGAATGGATGTTTCTCACTAACCATGCTCTGGTGCTCAGCTTTCTTGCCAAGCACCCTCGGATCACCGCCCGAGAACTCTCCACGGCCATAGGTATCACCGAGAGGGCGGTACGCAGGTTCATCGCTGATCTACATGCTGCTGGCTACATCAGCAAGAAAAGGGAAGGCCGGGGTGTCAAGTATCGCATCAACCCTGACCTATCACTCCGTCATGATACCCAATATGAGGTTGCCATCGGTGACTTTCTTGAGGCCCTGGGCTGGAAAAGAAGAAGGCGAGCCCAACGAGGCTTGCATGGGAAAGCAAGTAGCTGACTGATGGCTTGTTTTAGGGTTAATTATTAATGGCTGGGGAACCAGGATTCGAACCTGGCCTACGTGGTCCAGAGCCACGCGTCCTACCGCTAGACGATTCCCCAGCGCACCAAAATTATACCAGATAGCCAGGATCACATACTCGATCCAGATGCCGACGCTGGTAGTTGCTGTTCTTGGTATAGGTCCAGACATGCTACTTGCTGCCCTGATGTACCTCACGATTATCTTTACCCTGCTTGCTTCTTATTCCTATCTTAAGAAAGGAGGCTACGTTTTTACCTGCTGACTTTATTTTCCCTTTGGTAAGCTCCTCGGTAGCCTTTGGTCTTAACTCTACCGATAACTATCTTAAGTGCACGTCTTTTTCTGGGTTTGAACAATTAGTTAGGTTGTAGCTGTCCTAGTCTTAGTTATCGAGTTAGACCAAAATTGCAAATCCTTCTACTCCGAATGACAAAGGGTAACATTCTGGCTGTTTGTGCAATGTAGAATTCTTCTTGAATGAGTTTCAGTTAGATCCGCTTGTGTCTGCAGCCTAATGCTACGACTCGTCCGCTCTTCCAGTAGGTGGCAGGTTCGCTTTCTCAAACCGCTATCGAAGACTGCGGAATTTCCATTATGCTATAATTGATCAAGTAATGAACCAGACCAAAGTCAAGCGTCACGCCAAGATAGTGTGCACCTTGGGTCCCGCCAGCAGTTCTCCCGAGGTCGTTGAAAGGATCTTAAAAGGTGGGATGGATATCGCACGGTTTAACTTGGCCTATGGCACCCTTGAGGAGCACAGCCGCCTCATTTCTGAGGTTCGCTTGCTTAGCCAAAAGCTCAGACTCCCTACAGGCGTTCTTCTTGATCTACCCGGACTGAAACGCCGTACCGGGGATATCAAGGCCGTCTTCAGTCAGCATCTCGATTTCGCTCGCTCCCAGAACGCCGACTTTGTTGCCCTCTCTTTCATTTCCTCAGCGCAACATGTAGTAGAGGTTAAGGAACTGCTTAAATCAATGAACGCTGACATACCAGTCATCGTCAAAATTGAGCGGGCACGAGCTTTAGAAGAAAGCGCCGCTATGTTTGAGGTCTGTGAAGGTGTAATGGTAGCTAGGGGAGACCTAGCCCTTGAGATAAGCATCGAGAAGGTGCCCACGGCTCAGAAGCGGCTCATAAAGGAGGCCAATCGGCGTGGAAAGCCGGTAATAACGGCCACTCAGATGCTTGAGTCAATGGTCCGGTCTACTACCCCGACCAGGGCAGAGGCATCTGATGTGGCTAACGCCGTCCTCGATGGTAGCGATGCCCTAATGCTCTCTGAGGAAACGGCAATCGGTAGCTACCCCGTCGAAGCTACTGAGATGATGGCGAAAATATCCCTAGAGGCTGAGGCAGCGCTTCCTTATGAGCAGATACTCCGTGAAAAGTGGGAGGATTTCCCGCCTGAGGTCGATGACGCCACTGCCAGAGCAGCTTGCCAGATAGCCCACCAAGTCCAAGCCAGAGCCATCGTAGCCTTTACCACCGGCGGAACCACGGCCTTACGGGTATCGAAATATAGACCGCGCCAGCCCATTCTGGCCGTGAGCCCCTCCGAGACCGTCGTGAGACGACTCTCCCTGGCTTGGGGAGTCCTTCCTGTTAGGAAGTCTGAATCCGCAAACCTGGAGGAAGTCTTCGTGCTGGCGAGGGAAGTTGCGCTGGAAACGAGTGTTGCTACGAGGGGCGACCTGGTAGTGATCACTGCCGGGCTTCCTCTGACTGTTTCGGGAAGCACCAACTTGGTCAAGGTACATCGTCTCTGATCCATACCCGGTTTGTTTTTGAAGCTTGCGAAGGTATGCCCCGACATAGAATTTCATGTTTTCCAGTTGTTCATCACTTAGCTCCGGCCCCATAGCTCGGTAGTACTGCCAATAAGCCGACGGTTTTCCCCTTACTCACCCATCTCGGCCCGGCTACCGCGAGATGGCCACTTTGATTGCATATTCCCCTTTCATAGGAGCGGATTGTTGGGTTGCAATCCGATGTGCTATTAACCTTGAAGCTTATGAGCTAGCTTCCCTGCGCTGGTTTAGAGTATAATCTTAGCGATAGGTGACAAGACAGGAAGATACTCCTTGATGAATCAGAAGATACCAGCACGGATAAGCAGGCTTGATGAGCTCGCCAACAACTTGTGGTGGAGCTGGCATGAACAAGCACGTAAGTTGTTCCGCGCCCTGGACTATCCGCTGTGGAGGATGAGCGGTCACAATCCGGTTAAGGAGTTGCGTGAGATCAGCCCAGATGCGTTGCAGGCAGCCGCCACCGACCAGTCTTTTCTCGCCTTATACGACTCAGTACTAGCCACCTTCGATACCGACGTGTCGGATTCTAATACCTGGATTGCCACTAATTATCCAAACTTGCTAGACCACCCTGTCGCCTATTTCTCGATGGAGTATGCCATACACAATTCCCTTCCCATTTATGCTGGCGGACTAGGAATCCTAGCTGGCGATATCTGTAAGGAGGCAAGCGACTTAGGTCTGCCACTGGTTGCGGTTGGGTTCATGTATCCTCAGGGGTACTTCCACCAGCATATTTCCGCAGACGGTTGGCAGCAAGAGGTCTACCGCCAGCTTGATTTCGAAGAGGCACCCGTTAATCGCGTGCTTTCCCCAAAAGGTGAAACTACCGTTGCCCAGGTTCAGCTGGGCGATGTTAAGCTAGCCATCGGAGTGTGGCAAGTCCAGGTGGGTCGCACCAAGGTTTACCTATTAGATACTAATCTTGACGAGAATCCCACGCAGTACCGGGAGCTAGCGGCGAGACTTTATGTTGCTGACCGAGAGTTGCGCCTCCAGCAGGAAATCGTGCTCGGTATTGGCGGGGTACGCGTCTTGCGAGTACTCGGTATCAGCCCAGTCGTCTGGCATACTAACGAGGGCCATACCGCCTTCATGA
>Ga0209986_10002993_pt1 | contig 15029 bp, 11 predicted proteins | sample BlataG_FD_183168 | JGI IMG/M metagenome (GOLD analysis project Ga0209986, IMG submission 183168) | Deep subsurface microbial communities from Black Sea to uncover new lineages of life (NeLLi) - Black_00105 metaG (SPAdes) (version 2) | ecosystem: Environmental > Aquatic > Marine > Oceanic >...
TTTTGTGTTATCATTATATTTCTTTAAAAAAACTTCAATAAATTTGTGCTTCAATAAGCTTTTTAATGCTCTTTTAACTTTTTAAAACATTAACTTTAAAAAATTTAAAATGAACTATAAAGAAGTGTTTTCAGGATTTACTGATAGCGGTTTAATTGCTAATAATGATTTGGAAAAGCTATTTGCTTTACAAAATGAACATGTATTAAAGATCGTAAAACAATTCGTAGATCTCTGTAAACCAAGCAAAATTACGGTAATTTCTGATTCAAAAGAGGATATTGAATATGTGAAGCAGAAAACTGTGTCTAATCAAGAGGAATCTACACTCCAAATAGAAGGGCATACAATTCACTATGATAGCTATTATGATCAAGCTAGAGATAAAGAAAATACTAAAGTCCTAATTTCGAAAGGCGAATATAGAAGTCCCTGGATTAACACCATGAATAGAGATGAAGGTCTCGAAGAAATTTTAAACATTATGGATGGGTGTATGAAAGGCAAAGAATGTCTCGTTAGGTTTTTTTGTCTGGGACCATTAAACTCAAAATTTACTATTGGAGCATTGCAACTCACAGATTCGTTTTATGTTGCTCATTCTGAAGATCTTTTATATCGAAAAGGGTATGAAGAATTCAAGGAGTTGGATGGTTCCAACAATTTCTTTTACTTTATACATTCTGCCGGGGAGCTTGTGGGAAATCCTCCTGTTACTAAAAATATTGATAAGCGTAGGATATATATTGATTTACAAGAAAACCGAGTGTTGACTGTTAACAACCAATATGCCGGAAATTCTCTTGGATTAAAGAAATTAGCTTTACGCCTAGCGATATACAAAGCAAACAATGAGGATTGGCTTACAGAACATGATTTTATTTTAGGAGTTCGCCCGAAAGGAAAAAATCGAGTAACCTATTTCACCGGAGCTTTTCCAAGTGCTTGTGGAAAAACGTCAACAGCAATGCTTCCCGGACAACTGATTGTAGGAGACGATATTGCTTATATACGTCCGTGGGAAGATGGTTTTGCACATGCAGTCAACATAGAGAAAGGAATATTTGGAATTATTAAAGATGTAAATGCAAAAAACGATCCTGTGATTTACGAAGCCCTTACCACACCAAGAGAATTAATTTTTTCTAATGTTCTCGTAAATATGGGTAAACCCTATTGGATTGGAATGGGTATAGATCATCCCAAAGATGGTTTTAATCATTACGGTGATTGGAATGATGGAATTACTGATAATAACGGTAATAGAGTAACTCACGCCCACCCTAATGCTCGATATACAATTAACCTTAACGATCTTTCTAATTGCGATCCCAGATTGGAAGATCCTGATGGAGTCCCAATCCATGGAATATTTTACGGCGGAAGGGATTCAGATACGATGCCTCCCGTAGTGGAAAGCTTAAATTGGGAAAATGGTATTTTTTTAGGGGCAGGTATTGAATCTGAAACAACATCAGCAACTCTTGGTGCTGTAGGCGTTAGGAAAGCTAGCCCAATGGCAAATCTCGATTTCTTGGTTGTGCCACTAGGTAAATATCTGAAAAACCACCAAACTTTTGGTCACCAATTGAAGCACTGCCCCCAAGTGTTCTCTACGAACTATTTTCTTAAAGGAAAGGATGGAAAATATTTAAACGCAATTTTAGATAAAAAAGTATGGGTTATATGGGCAGAAGGGCGTACCAGAGGGGATTTTGATGCGATTAAAACACCAATTGGCTACCTTCCAAAATATGAGGATTTGAAAAATCTTTTCAAGTTGGAATTAAATAAAACTTATTCTCAAGAGGACTATATCGAACAATTCACGCTGAGAATTAATTTTTTACTTGATAAATTAAATCGCATGGAAGAAATGTATAATGCAGAAAAGAAAATTCCAAAGTTTTTTTGGGACATTCTTACTAAGCAGAGATCTGGACTAATAGAATTGCAGAAAAAATTTGGAAAAGAACAAATTTCCGCTTCAGAATTAGCACAAATTTAAATTTCGAGGTTATATTAAGAGTTTTAACCCGTGTTTTACCTTATAGGTTTTGTTTATCCTGTCAACTTCAATAAATCTTTTTATTTCAAGATTATTTAATAAATCCCTCATTTCAACAGGATTCTTTTCTAGCTTTTCTTGCAATCCTTCTATGTTAGTTTCGTATGAACGGAGCACTGTGAGGAGTGAAGAGTAATGATCGTATATCTGATTCACAAGAAATTTTAATGCCTCATTTAGATTCTCTCCTGTCCTAGCGCTCGTTGGAAATATCACTGCATCGTTACGCAAGTAATTTTGAGTCCTCACTACATGTGCATGTCGCGCTCCTGCTACATCTTGTTTATTTGCTAAATAGACTATTGGTACATCGGGTCCGAGAGCTTTTCTAAGAGAGTTTAGAATGATAATGGCATCTTCGTCTTTCTCTGGATGAACTGCATCGAATATGAAAATTAGACCATCAGCTCCTCGCACAACCACATCTCTCATAACATTAAATCTTAATAATCCAGGAGTTCCAAATAAAAAAACATCAAACCCATTTAATTTAACGCTGCCTAAATCCATTCCAACTGTATAATATTTGTTATCTCTGGCTTTTGCCTCTACATTCATAGCTTTTTCGTCAAAATACTTAATAAAACTTGACTTACCGCTCTGTGTTGGGCCCGAAACTGTTATTTTCATAATGAAATGCTCGTTTTTTGAATCCAATTATTCCCAGTATAGCTTTCGTTGGACTCTTATTTCAATAGATGTTTATTATTTGATTATTAACTTAAATGAGTTTTTAATTGGGATTAATATATAGATAATATGAATCTTAACTTATGTATAAAATCACTTTGTTCTCTCTATCGTTTTAAATAATGTAAAAGACAACCCAAAATTGTAGTTAATTGTCATTTAAGTAATAAAATTAAGTATTTAAATATGTTTTTATCTCAACTTTACCGCTTTTTCACGAATCTATAAGGAATGATGTTGAACGCTAGTCCCAAGAAGAATGAGAATTTAAGGAAAATTAATGTTCATCACTTTAAGGCTGAAATTCTTCTGCTCTTTTTACTTTTCTCTTGCTAAAGCTTATAATTTGAGCAATCATTTTCGACTTTTCGACAGAGGTATTGGAATCTGCAGGTTCATTAATATATCCTTTGGTTAAAGCAAGATTATAAATCTTCTCTCCAGCTTCAGTACGGATTAAAGTTGTTGTTAATCCTTGCTTAGAAGCTATACCACCAAAAGAAATATCTGCGTAGTAATTCGTAAAGTTTTCACATACTCTACAAGCAGTCCTCATAATATCCTGTAGCTCTGAAAATTCTATAATTAACGGTGTCTCTCTCTCTTTGAGTTTTACGATTAAATTTTCCTTTATATTCATTTTTTCAATATTATTAAAAGAGAAATTAAATCTTTCTTCAATTCTCGCCCTCGCTGCGTCGTTAAATTTAAAATTCTCGAAACAAAATAAACCCAAAGTGTATTCGACTACATGAGCAGGAATTATTTTTAATTCTTGCATTTTTCTTATGGAATGAATTTGGCAAGGAACACCAACAACCGCTATTTTCATCTTATCAGAACTAACTACTTTTTTTAATTCTGTAATAGTTGGAACGAATGTGTTATATTTTCCTAACTCTGAAACAGGACCTTCTACGTTATAGTTAGTTCCTATAGCGTCTATGATATCTTGCTTATTTTTCGCAAAGAAGGGCATCCTCTGAAAGGGACCTACTTTTTTGGATACTATCGCTGCGTCAATTAAATGATTTTCCAATAGAGCAATCAATATTGCCGTAACAACCCCCCCATCTGTAGCAAACTGTTGTATCTGAGGATCACTCGCTTGAGCCGCGACTATTTTAGACCAATTACCTATTGGGGGTTTGAAATTAAATCTATCGTTTAGTTCTTTGTCTAATTCGTGAATTTCGGGACAAATTAAATAACAAATGCCACAATGAAGGCAATTTTCTTCATTTGAATAATAAGGTAAGCCCGTTGATGAGATATCAATGGCTCCTATTTCAGCAGCCGAACAAAAACTAACACATCCTCCACATTCTCCGCAAATACCTTTTTCATGAACTTCTTCAATGAGATCTACAAAGGATTTAGGTTTAACTTCTTCTTCAGTCATAGTTCTTAACTCTTATTTCTCTTTTGTATTAAAATTATATTTTATTGGAGTCAAGTCCATAATTAAAACATCTTAATACTATTAATAAAAATAATGTCATCTATTTTAAGATTAATCTTCTAAATTAATAAAATCAATAGAAAATATAAAAATTCTTCGTGTTCTTCTTCATTTTTTTGAGGATTTTGATTTTTTTCGCATTTTTTTAGTAAATATCATAATAATTCCTCACTTTTTTATTTTTTTAATAATAATTTTATAAATAATAATCGGTTCTAATAATATTATTGAACAATTCATTTGAAAAACTCCATAAAAGCAATAAAAATAGATTGAAAAAGGAATTTAAAATCTTCATTATAAATAAAAAATTAAAAATTTCAAGATATAAGTTCGATAGCTATTTAGTTTATAATCCTTAAAAAAAACTTAAATCGCTTACGGTGAAAAGATTTGGACGGAAATTTAAAAAGTGTTATGGTTATAGGAGCGGGTATAGCTGGGATTCAAGCTTCACTAGATTTAGCTGAAAGAGGTATAAAAGTAGAACTAATCGAGAAAAAAGCGTGTATTGGAGGAAGAATGGCCCAGCTTGATAAAACATTCCCTACGAACGATTGTTCGATATGCATTTTAGCACCAAAACTTGCGGAATGTTCTCGACACCCTAATATTACGCTGCGCACACTATCTGAAGTTCAGAATGTTGAGGGAACCGCTGGTAATTTCACGGTTAAAATCTTAACACATGCTCGGTATGTGAAAGAAGATGCTTGTATTAATTGTGGGTTATGCGTAGAAAAATGCCCTATGAGAGTAGACGACGAGTTTGATATGCACTTGAGAAAGCGAAGAGCGATATTTATTGATTATGTTCAGGGAGTTCCCGCGATCATGTCAATTGACAAAGAAAAATGCTTATGGTTTACGAAATCAGCTTGTAGATTATGTGAAAAAGCATGTGAGAGAGAAGCGATAGATTTCGAACAGGAAGATAAGGAAATTGAACTTAATGTGGCATCAATCATAGCTGCTATAGGATACGATGTATTTAATCCTAAATCAATTGTTTCCTTAGGATATGAACGATTTCCCAATGTTGTAACATCGTTAGAGTTTGAGCGATTAATTTGTGCTTCTGGTCCTTTAGGTGGGCATTTAATAAGACCTTTCGATAAAAAAGAACCAAAAAAACTTGCGTTTATTAACTGCGTAGGTTCAAGGGACATAAAAAATAATCCTTATTGCTCATCATGTTGTTGTATGTATACAACCAAAGAAGGTATGATCGCCTACGAACATGATAATGAAATTCAAACTTCGATTTTCTATATTGATCTAAGAGCCGGCGGAAAAGGATTTCGCAAGTACATTCAAAGGGGCAATGAAGATTACGCAATCGATTATGTTAAAGGAAAGGTAGCTAAAATTTTACAAGACGAACAGAAAAATCCTATTGTGGTATATGAAGATATGGACACATTTGAAGTGAAAGAGCTTCAATTTGACTTAGTAATTTTAGCAACGAGTATGATTCCAAGTAAAGACGCAGTGAAATTGTCCGAAATATTAGGAATTAAACTTGATGAATTTAATTTTTTCAAGGGGATGACTTACCATCCCCAAAAATCATCCAAAGAAGGAATTTTTCTTTGTGGGGCCTGTAGGGAACCGATGGATATACCAAATTCGGTAGTAGACGCAAGTGGAGCAGCAGCTAAAGCAGCTGAAATAGTAATGAGGGTGTAAAAAAAATGACAGACGAAGATATAAGAATTGGAGTGTTTGTATGTCATTGCGGGACTAATATCGGTGGTGTGTTAGATGTTCCATCTTTAGCGGAATACGCTAAAACATTACCGCATGTAACCTATTCAGCTGATAACCTATATACATGTTCCGAAGTAGGATTAACTGAAATTAAAGAAAATATAGAAGAACATAAGTTAAATCGCGTTATCGTAGCCTCATGTTCTCCTAGAACTCATGAACCTTTATTTAGAGCTATATGCCAAGAAGCGGGTTTAAATCCTTACTTATTTGAAATGGTTAATATTCGAGATCAAGACTCTTGGGTTCATATGAAAGAACCAGAAAAAGGAACCTATAAAGCCATGGATCTTATTAGAATGAGCGTTCACAAAGCAGCTTTATTAGAACCACTAGAAAGAATAAAAGTGTCGGTTATTCCTTCAGCTATTGTAATAGGCGGTGGAATTGCGGGATTAACAGCAACTCTAAACCTGGGAAACCAAGGATTTGAAGTTTCATTAATTGAAAAAGAAAATGAATTAGGGGGGCTCCTTAGATCTCTTCATAAAGTATATCCAAGTAATGAGGAAGCTTCAAAGTTATTAGAGTCTATTGATTTAATCGAATCTCACAAAAAAATTAAAGTGTACAAATCCTCAGTGATTGAAAAAGTTGATGGTTTCATCGGAAATTATAAAGTTTCTGTTAAACAAAGCAAAAAAATAATTGAAATAGACGCTGGGGTAATTATTATAGCAACTGGAGCAATTCCCCTATCTCCAGACGGTTACTATGGATACAATAGAAAAAACATTATTAGCCAAATGGACTTGGAGAATGTATTGAAAAATGATCAAATTAGTGCTAATAATGTTACAATGATATTGTGTGTTGGTTGTCGAAATGAAGAAAGAAAATATTGCTCCAATATTTGTTGCATGACTGCAATGAAAAACGCGATGCTAATTTTGGAAAAAAATTCTAACGCTCATATAACCATATTATTCCAAGATATCCAAGCCTCTGGAACAACCTACGAAAGTTATTACAGAAAAGCTAGAGAAATGGGTATCTTATTCATAAAATATTCACCAGAAAAACCTCCAGTTATTAAAAAAGGTGTAGTAAAAGTATATAGTGATTTATTAAACCAAGAAATAGAAATACCGCAAGATCTTGTAGTTTTATCGACTCCCCTTATCGCAAATGAAGATTCGGATAAGTTAGCAAAGATGCTGAAAGTTCCATTAGAAGAAAACAATTTCTTCTTAGAGGCTCATGTGAAACTACGACCTGTAGATTTTGCTACTGATGGTATTTTCGTATGTGGATCTGCGCATTGGCCAGCCGATGTTGCCGAAAGTACTAGTCAAGCTAACGCAGCTGCCTCGCGAGCCTCTAGAATTTTATGGAAAGACACTTTAGAAGTAGAAGGTTCAACCGCGGAAGTAATAGAGGAACTTTGTATTGGATGTGAAGCTTGTATAAGAATATGTCCTTATAAGGCTATTACAAAAGATGAAGAAACAGACACTGCAATAGTTAATAGAGTAGTTTGCAAAGGATGTGGATTGTGTGGAGCAAGTTGTCCTAAAAAGGCAATAATAATTCATCACTTTACAGGTGACCAAATACGAGCAGAAATTCTCGCTTACGGAGGAGAAGTCTAAATGTCATTTGAACCAAAGATTTTAGGATTTTTATGTAATTGGTGTTCCTATGCAGGTGCAGATCTCGCCGGTGTTAGCCGAATTCAATATCCAACTAATATTAGAGTTATTCGTGTAATGTGTTCCGGTAGGGTTGATCCTTCATTCGTCGCAGATGCTTTCATTAATGGAATTGATGGAGTTTTAGTTTTAGGTTGCCACTTAGGTGATTGTCATTACCTAACGGGTAATTATGAGGCTGAAATTAAAATGCAAGCATTAAACAAACTATTAGGGTTAATGGACTTTTCCAATCGAATGCGCCTTGATTGGGTTTCTGCAGCAGAAGGAAATAAGTTCGCTCAAATTGTATCGGAATTTACTAATCATATAAAAAAATTAGGACCAACTCCATTAAAAGAAAAACAAAAAAAATCACAAGTAGCCGATAGTCTACAAGCTGTAAAAAATGTTTTAGAGGATTCTAGACTAAGAGGGTTAATTGCAAGGCAAAGAGAATTAGTATCTGAAGAAAATGTTTATGGTGAAAAAATTTCGGCTGAGAGATTTGAAAAATTAATTGAAGAAGTTGTTCAAAATGAATATATTCGCCATAAAATCATAATTAAAATAAAAGAGAAGGGTAAATCTGTCCCAACTATCGCAAACGAAATCGGTATTAAAGCAAGTGAGGTTTTAGAGCACATAGTTGTTCTAAGGGCAAGAGGTTTAGTCGATGTATCTGAAATTAATGAGGAAATTCCAACGTTTATATCAATTTTGGGGAGATAAAAATGGAAAAAGTAGGTTCAGTTTTAGTTATTGGAGGCGGAATAGCAGGTATACAAGCTTCAATGGATTTGGGTGACTCTGGTTATAAAGTTTATTTAGTAGAATCTACAACGAGTATTGGAGGTGTGATGTCCCAGTTAGACAAAACCTTTCCAACAAATGATTGTGCTATATGTATCCTCGCGCCAAAATTGGTAGCCGCAGGACGACACGAAAATATTAATCTTCTAATTAATACAACTCTCGAAAAAATTACTGGAAAACCAGGTAACTTTACAGTTGATCTAAAACAACAATCGTTATTTTTAGATCAAGAAACATGTACCGGATGTGGAGTATGTGCTCAAGAATGTCCCGTAGAAGCGATTGATTTTTTTAATGAGGGGTTCTCAAAAAGGGCTGCAATTTCCGTTAAGTTTCCTCAAGCTGTTCCATTAGTTTTTTCTATCAATGAAGATATATGTATAGGGTGTGGATTTTGTAAAGGCGTATGCAAAGCTAAAGCAATTGATTATACCCTTAAGGATAAAAAAACTACACTTAATGTAGGGGCTGTAGTCCTTGCACCTGGATTTGATGAGTATGATCCAGAACCTACGCAACATTATGGTTTTGGAAAATATCCTAATGTAGTCACCAGTATTCAGTTTGAACGTATATTGAGTGCGAGTGGTCCGCATTCGGGTCTTATTCTTAGACCATCAGATGGGATAATTCCAAAAAAGATTGCATTCTTGCAATGTGTAGGTTCAAGAGATAAAAAACATGGTGGAGAATATTGTTCTTCTGTTTGTTGTATGTATACTGCTAAGGAAGCAGTAATTGCTAAAGAACATATGCCAATCGTTCAACCTACCATTTTTTCAATGGATATAAGAGCGTGTGGAAAAGATTTTGATAAGTATATAGATCGCGCTCAAGAAGAATATGGAGTAAAATATATCCGAAGTAGAATTTCAACAGTGAAAGAGATTCCAGAATCGAACGACTTAATCCTTAGTTATGAGTCTGAAGATGGGAACATAATCAATGATGTTTTTAACTTAGTAGTTTTAGCAGTAGGAGCGATGCCTAATCGTAGCACTCAAGAACTGGCTAAAACATTAAAAATCGATTTAAACGAAGAACTTTTTTGTAAAACAAAACCATTCTCTCCAGTTGAGACCTCTCGAGAAGGAATTTATGTTTGTGGGATGTTTTCGGAGCCAAAGGATATTCCAGAAACTGTGGTTGAAGCGAGTGCTGCCGCTGGAGCTGTTAATATTTTATTATCTGAGGTTAGAAATACTTTAATTACAGAAAAAAAGCTTCCGAGAGAAATTGATATTATTGGAGAACCTCCTCGAATTGGAGTTTTTGTGTGTCATTGTGGAATTAATATTGCGGGTGTAGTTGATGTTGCTGATGTTGTTGACTATGCCAGCAAATTACCAGACGTAACTTATGCTGAAAGAAATTTATATACATGCTCAGCTGACACCCAAACAAACATTAAAGAAAAAATTAAGGAACACAACTTAAATCGGGTGATTGTTGCTTCGTGTACACCTAGGACACACGAACCTTTATTCCAAGCAACTATTAGGGAAGCGGGTTTGAATAAGTACCTCTTTGATTTAGCTAACATACGAGATCAATGCTCATGGGTACACATGCATGAACCAAAAGAAGCTACAGAAAAAGCTAAAGACTTAGTCAGGATGGCAATCGCCAAAGCTCGTAATTTAATACCATTACAAGAACAACAGGTACCCGTAATACATAAAGGGATGGTAATTGGTGGCGGTGTTGCAGGAATGACGGCAGCTCTTAATTTAGCAAATCAAGGATTTGAAGTATTTCTCGTAGAAAAAACCGATGTACTAGGTGGTTTTTCTAAAAATGTTCATCAAACTATTGAAAATTACGATGTTCAGGAACATATTTCGAATTTGATTAAAAAAATTAATGAACACAAACTCATTAATGTATTTCTTAATAGTAAAATCAATTCAATAGGTGGATATGTCTGTAATTTCACAACTAATATAGAATTTGGTAAAGATAAACAAACAAAGGAATTTCAGCATGGTATCATAATTGTCGCTACGGGTGCTCATGAGTACCAACCAAGAGAAGGAGAATTTCTTTTTGGGAAAAATAATAAAGTAATTTTACAATCAGAATTAGAAAATATTCTTTATTCGAATCCAGAAAAAATCGAAGGATCAAACACAATTGTAATGATTCAGTGCGTTGGTTCTAGAAACGAAGAACATCCCTATTGTAGCAGGATGTGTTGTGCTGAAGCTATTAAAAACGCAATAAAAGCGAAACAAATTAATCCAAAATTGAATATTGTAGTCCTTTATAGAGACATTAGGACGTATGGGTTCAAAGAAAAGTACTACAACTTAGCAAGGGAAAAAGGAATTGTTTTCATCCGATTTGATCATGAAAAACCTCCGGAAATTAATCAAGAAGGAGACAATTTAAGCATAAATATAGAAACCCTAAGATTAAGGAGTATTTCTATTAAAACGGATTTAATCGCATTAAGCGCTGGTATAGTATCTGATGGAGAAGAAAATGAAAAATTAGCGAAAATGTTGAAAGTACCTACAAATAGTGACAACTTCTTTTTAGAGGCGCATGTGAAGCTACGACCCTCAGATTTCGCAACTGATGGCATATTCTTATGTGGTACTGCGCGTGGAACCGCTACTATCAGCGAAAGCATCGCACAAGCATTATCAGCAGCTTCGAGGGCGACTACAATTTTATCTAAGGATATCCTTGTGACAGAAGGTGTTATTTCAAAAGTTAATCCCGCATTATGCATAGGTTGTAACCGATGTGCTGAAGTTTGTAATTACGGTGCTGTTGGAGTAAAATATGAAGAAGGTAAAATGATCTCTGAAGTAAACCCTTTATTGTGTAAGGGATGTGGAGATTGCGCCGCCGAGTGCCCAGCTGAAGCAATAACAATGAGCCATTTTGGAAATTTGCAGATCGAACCAATGATAGCTGAAGCAGCACGCGTTGAATTCGGAAACGGACGCCCAAGAATCATAGCATTTTTATGTAATTGGTGTAGCTATGCTGGAGCAGATTTAGCTGGAGTAAGCCGATACCAATACCCTCCAAATGTAAGAACAATAAGAGTGATGTGTTCTGGAGGATTATCAAAGAGCCTTATCTTACAAGCATTTTTAGAGGGTGCGGATGGAGTTTTCGTAGGAGGGTGTCATATCGGAGATTGTCATTATATTGCGGGAAATCAAGATACATTAAGAAGAACAAATGAAATTGAATCAGAACTAGAATCCATTGGCATCAATCCGGCAAGATTTTTACGGAAATGGATTTCTGCGAGTGAAGGTAAAATTTTTTCAGATACCATGATAGAATTCGTCGAAAGAATAAAAAAATTAGGAACAATTGAAAACGAATATAAAAGTAAGTCAATTGAAGTATCGAATTAAATATTTATAAAAAAAAAGGAGTTTAATAAGTATGATTATTACGCAACAAAAAAATATTGAAGAAATATACGATATGATAAAACCGTATTCAAAAATCTTAGTAGCCGGTTGTGACGGTTGCTGTCAACCTCCTCGCTCTATCAACGAGGCAAAAGTATTAGCGCAGATGTTAGAATTAAAAGCGAGGAGCGAGGGGAAGCAACTAACATGGAAAGCTATAACGGTGCTTAGACAATGCGACGATAGAATCGCAGCAACAACCGTTCGACCGTTTGTTGAGCACTATGATGCAATCGTTTCTCTATCTTGTGGTTTGGGGGTTGTTATGATGAATAGAATATTCGATAGTATTCTAACATATCCAGCTCAAGATAGTATGTTTGGAGGAGCAGAAAATAACGCTGAAAATAATTTTGTTGAATACTGCGAAACTTGTGGGGAGTGTCTTTTGGGGGTTACTGGTGGAGTTTGTCCTATGGCAGGTTGTGCTAAAAACTTGAGTAATGGACCTTGTGGAGGTACTGTTAACGGTAAATGCGAAGTTGGTGGATATATACACGAGTGTGCGTGGATAAAGATCTATGAACGTCTTAGGAAATTCAATAGACTTGATCTCTTTAACAAATATCGTCCTCCAAGAAATTACAGATTATGGAGTAGCCCTAGATTCATAGAGATAAATAAAACGTTCACAAACGAAGTAACAGAACCACAAAAAGAGGAGAATTAAAAAATGGCAAAAAGACCAGCATATAGTAATTTAGTAAAAACAATGAAAGAAGGTAAATTTTTATTCACTGGTGAATTAGAGCCAAAGAAGATGGTTGATTTGTCCTCTATTCTACATTCCGCAGAGGAAATGAAGAAAACAGGAAAAATTACTGCGGCTAATGTTACTGATGGACCACAAGGAGACGCTTACACTTGCTCTTTGGTACCTTGCCATTTAGTTCAAGAGAAAGTAGGGCTAGAAACCATTTGGCAGATGACCGTTAGAGATAGGAATAGAATTGCTTTATTTGGTGATATTTTAGGAGGTTCGATTCTTGGATTAAAAAACCTTCTAGCATTAACAGGAGATCATTCAGCGTTAGGAGATAATAAAAATGCGAGAGCTGTATATGACTTAGACTCTACACAGTTAATCGATCTTGTTTCTAAAATGGTTGATGATGGTACTGATTTAGAAGGAAATGAAATTGAAGGTGGAAAAGTAGAAATGAATGTGGGATGCGCCGCCAATCCAAATTCAAATCCTAGAGAACCTGAAATCCTAAAAGTAGGAAGAAAAGTAGAAGTTGGTGCTGATTTCATTCAAACTCAAACATCATTTGATATAGATGATGCCAAAGAGTTCCTGAAAGAATTAGAAAAATTTAATGTTCCTGTATTACTCGGATTATTTCCTATAAAAAATTACGGAATTGCTTGGTATTTTAATGAGTATATTCCTGGCGTTTCGGTTCCAAAGGATCTCTTGAGTGCTCTAAAAAGTGTAAAAAAAGAATACAAAGAGGATAAAAATAAGCGGAACGATGCTATCGATAAGATTAATATCGAATTTTTCGAACCATTTATCAAGGAAATTCAGAAAACTACTAAAACTGCGGGCATTCATTGCATGGCTGTGCACTACGAAAGACTTTTTGAGCCCTTATTAAAAAATTTTTAGCTAAAATTGTAATGAAAAAAAAATAATTTAAAGAATTTTTTTTTACTTAATTTGAACAAATTGGAAGGATGTGATAAAAATATGAAAAATTTGGATGAGAAAGATAAACAAATTCTAGAAATGTTAATCGAAGATTCAAGAAGACCTTATCGTGAAATAGGAGAAGAAATAGGAATGAGTGAATCCACAGTGAGAAAAAGAGTTATTAAACTTCAAGTTGAAAATGTAATAGAGAAGTTTACAATTAAAGTATGTAGAGAGGACGAGCACTGTATTATAGCATTTATCACATTAATCCCGAGAAACCAATCCGAATTAAAGGAATTATTACGAGAGGCACAAATTCTTCCTCAATGTGAAGAAGTTTATTTCCTAGCCGGAGAATGTGGCATTCTTGTTAAGGTAAATGTTCCAGAAATAAATGAACTCGATGCGGTTATCGAAAGTTTTAGAGGTAGAAGTGATGTTAAAGGAGTTGAACGAGTTTGCGTGGTACTTAAGCCAATTAAGACAACTTCCCAAAATGAAACGGTTCCCGTATAAATTTTTTTTTAATTAATTTCTTTATTAATTCTTTTTGAAACTTTTCAATTTTGGAATAAACATCCCAGTTTTCTTTTTATATTCAATATATTCTTCACCGTATCTGAGTTTGAGATCTTTTTCCTCATAAACACAAAACAAATAAAAAATCGGTATCCATATTAGAGAAAAGACACAAAGAAAAGGAGAATTAAGTAAGAAAGAGAAAATCCACCATACACCGAGTTCCCCTATCGCTTGAGGATGTCTGATCTTTGTGTATATACCACCATAAAGAGAATGGTTTCTTGATGGTTTAATAGTTTCTTCTCCCGCATCATGAACACCTTTAAACATAAAAATAAAACTTGGTACAGCAATTATGATCGCAATTAAAAATGAGACCCAATAATCCCAAGGAAAGAATCTAGGAAAAAATTGTAGAAGATGATAACAAAAATAGACGATTTGTGTAATTATAATAATGCCCATGAGTGAACTCGCTATTATTCGATAATAATAACACCTTTTAAACGCAACTTCACCTATTTTTTTCTCAAGTAACACAGGTTGAACGCTTTTAATATAAAAAATGGTAAGAATGAAAGAAGAAACGATCATAACTATAAGATTGATTAGTTCTATCAAGAGAAACACCATAGTTTTTAACTTTTATAGTAAAATTTACCGTTATTTTCAAATTTATCTATTTTTCCGAGATCCTCCAGATAAAAAAGGTGTCCTAGAACTTCACTTAAAGCCATAAATGAGTTAATTTCATCTAAATCTTCGCCAAAGTGAATTTGAGATATTTTTCTCGGAGTTAGTGGATTATTTTTTATCACTTTGGATATATCATTAAGCCTATTTATGTGGTGTTCTTTAATAGCAATAATTCTTTCATGTGGATTATAGATTATATCTTGATGACCAGGAAAAATAATTTTAGGATTCAATTTGTCAATTCTATCTAATGATTGAAGGTATTGCTCAAGTACGTTCTTGAAATTATAGTCCG
>Ga0209986_10002994_pt1 | contig 15029 bp, 15 predicted proteins | sample BlataG_FD_183168 | JGI IMG/M metagenome (GOLD analysis project Ga0209986, IMG submission 183168) | Deep subsurface microbial communities from Black Sea to uncover new lineages of life (NeLLi) - Black_00105 metaG (SPAdes) (version 2) | ecosystem: Environmental > Aquatic > Marine > Oceanic >...
CGGCCATCCAGGCGCTGGCGATGGAGAAGGGCTTCGACCTGCTGGAGATCAACGCCAGCGACAGCAGGACGAAGAACCGGATTGAGGCGGTTTTAGGAAAGGCGGCAGGCCAGACCGTCACCGTCTTCGGAAGACCCCGAATGATACTGCTGGACGAGATGGAGGGAGTGAGCGGCCAAAAGGACCGGGGAGGCATCACGGCGATATCCAACGTAATCAAAACAACGAGGATCCCCATCGTACTCGTCGCAACCACAATCGGGGAGAACATGGAGAGTAAGTTCCGCCCCCTGAGAAGCAAGGCGACGCTCATAGAGTTCCAGCCAGTACCCTTCAGCGAGGTGTACAAGAGCCTGGAGAGGATAGCCAGAGAGAACGGCGTAGAAGTGCACCCTGAGGCGCTAGACACCTTGGCGTCTAGATCTCAAGGCGACCTAAGATCAGCCATCAACGACCTCGAGACGGTTGCCAGGGGAAAAACCGAGGTGAACCCAGGTGACATCGAGTGGATGGGGGAGAGAGACCGCCAGGACTACACGCCAAACATAATCAACAGGATATTCTCGGCGAAGAGCCTCTGGGAGGCGCGCCAGACCATCAGCCAGAGCATGATCCCCTACGAGGACCTCTTCGACTGGATATACGAGAACCTGCCCCTCGTCATAGACGAACCGGGTGAGAGACTCCAGGCGCTGGAGACCCTGGCTAAAGCAGACGTCTACCAGAAACGAGCCAGGTCGAGCAACTACCGGCTCCTGAAGTACATGTTCAACCTCATGACAGGCGGGGTCGCGTTCAGTAGAAGGAAATCCCAGGGACTCGGGCTGATGAAGCAAGTCCACGCCGCCATACAGAGGATAGGGCTGCCTCTCAGTGGCTTCCAGACCGCGGAGACGAAGGACGGTATAATGATCAAGCCCACCAAGTGGCTGGGAAGAGACAAGTGGGGCGCACTCAACGGCGAGCTAAGAGGCATGGGGGCGTCATGGACATACGGCCAGAACTTTTGGGTGCTCCCATACTTCCGTGAGCCCCAGACCAAGTGGAGGTACATAACGACCTACCATAGCAGACGAAAGATGAAGGCGGTGGCCGCCAAGCTGGCCGTGAAGACCCACACCTCGACGCAGGAGGCGGTCACGGAGATCCTTCCCCTCCTCAGGATAATCTACAACGCGGATCAAGAGAACGCAGAAAAAATAGACGCATGGCTAGATCTTGAGGACAAGGAGCAAGAGTATCTAAGCGGTTAAATCGCAGGCTTCATAGTGAAGTAAAGAAGATGACAGCCCCCCCTGAAATCGATCTATCTCTTCCCTACATATCAGAAGGGCTTGAGGGGATAGGAGGAATGATTAAACAGCAGCCGGAGCACTTCGTCGTCGAGGAGATACCCTCCTACAACCCATCGGGGCACGGCGACCACCTCTACGTCAACATAACCAAGAAGAACCTGAACACCCGGGACGTCCAGCTGCAGCTGGCGAAGCTCTTCGACGTGAAACCCGAGTACGTAGGCAAGGCGGGTCTAAAGGACAAGCGCTCCCTCTCGACTCAGAGCTTTAGCATTCTGTTCGAGGGAGAGAAACCCGCCGCATCAGACGCATCACAGATCATTGAAGCGCATGTCGGGATAAAGGTCAACTGGGCCAAGTACCACGACAATAAACTAAGATCCGGGCACCTCAGAGGAAACGGGTTCGACATCCTGATCACCGGGTTAGAAATCGACTTAGAGGAAGCCGTAAACAGGGCGGAGGCGATCAGAAGGCGCCTCGATCAGACCGGCGTTCCGAACTACTATGGCCTCCAGCGTACAGGCGAAGAAGGGGAGAACACGGTAGCTGGCTGGCAGCTTCTACAGGGGAAGAAGAGGATTAGGAACCGGTGGCTCAGAAGGTACCTTGTCTCGTGCTACCAGAGCTATCTATGTAACAGGTATCTGGTCAAGCGAGTTGAAAATGGGCTCTTCGATACACTCCTCCTCGGGGACATAGCCAAGAAGTACGACACCGGCGGAATATTCTGGGTCGAAGACCTCGAAGCCGAACAACCTCGATACGTTAACAAGGAGATAACGTTCACGGCGCCCATCTATGGATACAAGATGAAAACCGCTAAACATGAGGCCCATGAGTTAGAGAAAACCGTCATAATAAACGCCGGCATAACGAATGAGCAGTTCAGGGAGCTCAGAGCTAAGGGCACAAGAAGGCCTGGTAGACTCGTACCAGGCATCACCGTATTGGCATCCGACGACGGGCTCAGGCTACGATTTGAGCTTCCTAAAGGCGGATTCGCCACGATTGTTCTACGAGAGTTCATGAAAAACGACTCTCATAATGATTGATTTCTGTTTATGAACCCTGTTCTATAGCTGCCTTATGTTTCACTTACCCTGATCGATCATAGGTTTCACAGTCTCTACCTTATTTAAAAAGAGAAGACGTGGTCATAGAACAGCAAAAGCTGGGATCGTATGAGTCTGTTCGACAAGGTAGAAGTCATGGACTTCCTGATAAACGTGCTCAAGGACCACGAGAAGTCACTGGACTCCTTGATATCGCGTGCCGAGAGCGTCCTAGCCGAGAACGAGGAAAAGTTCGGCGCGGATGGAGGCTCGTTTGATTCTCCAATCAAGGTTGTGCTTAAAGACTGGTTGGAATTCAAGCGTAGGCTTGATAACGTCGAGCTCGTTTGCTTCGATCTGGTGGACCAGGTCTTCATAGTGTCAGTGAAAACCAGACAGAAGGTATACGAGTATCGGGAAAGAGCTCCAGATCTCACCTTGGAGATGAAGAGCGACAACAATATCTTAATCACAAGCTCAGACAAGGTATACGATGATTTATCGTTACTAAACAACCGGTTAACGATTGGTCTTGAACTCAGCTACAAGAAAGAAGCGGCTTGGAAACCCGAGGAAAACAAACACAAAATGATCTACTATATCGACCCGCAGTACACACGAAAGTGGCTATCGGATGAACTCAGTATCCATCAGGACTACATCGTCTGCGGCGACATAGAGCTCTAGTCAAGCGTCTAGATCCTCAGGGCTATGTATCTCAACCAGACTTTTCGCTTTGACGTAATATCTTACTACGTTTTCTCCTTTTTGTGTGAGCTCGTAGGTCACCTTCGTACGTTTATCCCGGGGATCACCCTCGATCTCAGTTAACAAACCTTGGTTCAAGAGAGATTTCAATATTCCTTGAAGAGGCTTCCATGATAGGTTGGCGCCGTACATTATCTGTGTCGGCTTATTTACCCCGCTTTTTACCTCCTTTAGGATGGCTATGTAGATTTCGAAGCGGGACCTCCTTGAACTCATGAAACCCCCTAGGTATTCAATGATTTGAATGAACAATATTTAATGATTTTGTATAAACAAAAAGGTTCTTTGATTCGAGAAAGATGCTATGACGCAAATTTATACTATTTTTAAAGTTTCAGTAAAATCTATGGTAAAAAAAGGGTGTCAAGAGCTTATGTCTTCCTTTACCAATAAAGGTTGAGATATGGTGTTCAATCATTTATATCGTTTAATCTCATTTTTTCGACAATCTTGGTTTCTTATTATGTTTCTATACACATGAAATTCTCGATATATGTGTCACTTTACGACATACATTTTCTTAATAGCTTCGTTGGGCGAGAAACGTTCGGTATAAACCGCCGTAGAAAGGATTGGAGACAAGCCAATGAATAAAAATAAGTTGCTGGGAAAGCGACGCGGTATGACCGGTCTTGAGACCGCTATCATACTTGTGGCGTTCGTAATCACCGCGGCCGCGTTCGCGTTCGTCGTACTGAACATGGGTTTCCTGACCGCTGAAAAAGCACAGTCAGTGATCAGTTCAGGCATGAGCGAAGCCGCCTCGGCGATGCTTACGGACAGCGGTATGATCGCCCAGTTCTCAAACGTGACAGGCGACCAGGCTGATATCTGCCTCATCAAGCTGACGTTCTACCTGAAGCTATCACAGGGCCACGAGCCCATAGACGTCGACGACAACGTGATGGTGGCGACCTACACAAGCCAGAGAGGTCACGGCGAGATCTATTCGACAAACGGTACCATCATGACGATTACCGGTGTGAACAGTGACGGTGATTCACTACTAGAGACTGGTGAGAAGTTCAAGGTGGAAATCGATTTCACTGAACTCACTAAAGATGGTATGGACCCTGTTCAGGTTTCCCATATTGCGAAGTACGCTCACCCGTACGAGGAGTTCAGGATCGAGCTGAGGCCCTCAGCGGGCTCCGTGTTGACCATCGAGCGTCAGATCCCGGCCGTCTACAGCACAGTCATGACCATAGAGTAGCGTCATCTCCTTCCCCTTTTTTAATTTCATAAAGGATCAGTTAGAGTGTTAAAGTAAGAACTGAAACACACCTTCAAACAACTGAATCATGAGATAAAAAGACACACAGCGTGCGGTGATCTATAAACCTTTTAAAAAAAATCGATGGAGGTGAGACTGATGGCTGAGGACAAGGATTCCTTACTCGATTTAAAGTCAGAGTTATCCGCATTTTCGACCGATCTAGGCGATGGTGTGCCTGAGGAGGAAGCCGATATCGGCGGCGAGATGATGGACCTCAAGAATCGGATGGACAAGTCTGACCAGGAGATGAGGGCCATGACCGAGGCCATGAAGTCCACACTACTCGATGTCCGTGCGCTGATGCAGGACATGGACAACCCGTTCAACATGCTCCGTGAGATGGGCGTGGACAAACTCGTCAACAAGGCAGTCGAGACCGTCGAAGACGAGGTAATGAAACAGAAGCGCAAAGAAGCGAAGAAGCGAATGGCAGGCGACGATGAAAGGCCCGCCGCAATAGTTACGCATTACGGAGGAGCCGCACCACCACCGACGGCGTATCCCATGTCTGCCCCTTCGGCTCCGTCGCCACAAGCGGGCATACCCATGGGGTTCAAAAACAGTCAATCATCGCCTCAATCGCCAACCCAAGCAGATACAATGACCCCGAGTCAACCACCGGTAAACGGATACCCTGATGCTTCTCCCGAAATGAGCAAACCTGTACCTCAGCCACAGACAGGAGCAAGCTCATCACGGGAGAGGGATTTAAATTCTATAATGAAGAGGGTATCAGTTACTGAGCAGGCAGTTCCTCTAATTTTAAGCCGTATTTCGCGGACAGAGGAAGTCGTCGAGGAGCTTACGGACAGTGTCCATGAACTAGTAGAGGGGTTAAAGGGAGCAAGACCCTGGGGTGAGAGAGCATCTCGGCACAAACCCAGTCACTATAACAAACGTGGAATGAACGAACTGAATACACCAGAAAACTCCGGAGAGGTGTACTACGAAGCATATATCAGCCTCGTAGCTGACTACCTCGTTCTTAGGTTCGGTGAGAAAGGTTCTGAGGAGATACTTCTTGAGGGAATGTACAAGGAATGGGCATCCCCAAAGGTGGTAAGAGACATAATGGACCATCTCTCGACGAGCGCCAAGACCAGGGATAGACGGGGTAACAGCCCATCCGTCGGGCTTGGCACACTCAACTCTGACCTGGAGGACAAGATTCTGCTTACGTCGCTTCTGAGGAATCTTGATAGACCTGCCGCTGAGTGGACCGAGCCGACTCACCTATTCTTGTTACTCGCCCTGGTTACGAGGGCTCGAGAAAACAAACTCAACAGGGCATAGACATGAGCTTACTCGACAGTGGTAACGAGAACATTCTAAAACTGAGTAACCCCGAGCTAGACCGGAAGATCGGTGGACTCCCTCTGCCCTCTCTCAGTCTAGTTGAAGGTGCCAACGACTCGGGGAAAACGATTCTAGCTCAGCAGGTAACGTACGGAGCCTTGAAAGCTGGAAAAAGAGTCATCTACATAACGACAGAGGACACGGTCAAGGGCCTCCTCACAAACATGGAGCGGCTGAACTGGAACATCTCGGACTATTTCCTAGTCGGTAACTTCAGGATAACGACTCTGAACACCATCAACATGAAGTGGAACGAGGAGATCTCCAAGTACTATCTGATAGCACTCACAAACTATATCAAACAAAGAGCCAGCGTGTACGACATAGTCATAATCGACTCCATGACTCACCTCCTGACACATGCAGATGAGAGCGATATTCTGGACTTTTTCAGTACATGCAGGTTCATCGTAGACCAGCTCGGCCAGACCTTCTTCATCACCATGCATCCCTACGCTATTGACCAGGAGCTGCTAATTCGCACCAGGGCGTTCTGCGACGGCCACATAGTCTTGGAGATCAAGACGTTCAGGGATAAAACCGCTCTAACCATGAACATCGCTAAGCTGAAAGGAGCAACGAAGAACGTCAGCGATGTAATAAGCTTCGAGGTGAATCCAGCCTACGGTATAAAGATACTGCCGTTCTCGTCGGCTAGAGGATAGCCTGTAACCTCCTTCTCTACTCTGTGTTACTACTCTATAATTCCTATAAAGAATGGAACTTGCTTGAAATACGATAACTAAACTCGGAACCCGAAAGAGGTTGTTACGTGGAATCCTTTGAGGCTATTGGTAAGAGCTTCGCCGGCTACGGTACAGACGCTAAAGTTAGTGTTGAGGGACAGATCTCTAGGCTTGAGGGGTTTAACAAGAACTGGGAGAAACGGGTGAAGAAAAACCCGTATTTCAGGCTATACATGAGGAACCTCTTCAAAAAGAAGGAATTCGAGCCTCCCACGCTATTGGATAGCCTTTCAAGGGATATGGGCGCTCTTGAGGAGCCTAACCTGATCTATCCTGTGGGAGACCCTGTGTTTATCCACATCCTAGTTGAAGGGAAGAACAAGGATCTGATCTATAAACCGATTGAGCCCCGTCTCTTTTTCAACAGAGACTGGATTCTAGCCGAAGTGGAGAAAAGGATCGCCCTTTCCATCGATGACACCGTCTCCTTCAAGTCAGTTGAGGCGAAGACGAACTACCTGAACGCGTTCATCAAGAACATAACCATAGTCAACAGGAAGCTGAAGCCGAAGGCTAGGAACCTCGAGCAAGATGAAGATGAAAAAAAGGGCTTCCTATCTAGGTTCAGACACGGTAACGTGGACAAGATAGAGCTCGACCCCCTCAGCTACGAGATGCTCAAGTACGAGATATACTGCGAGAAGGTGGGTTCAAGCATCTTGGAGCCTTTCATCCGGGACATCTACATTGAAGACATTCACTGCAGCGGCCTAGGGCCGATCCATATAGATCACAAGATCTTCAAGACGATGGAGACCACCATTGTGTTTGAGGAGTCGGAGGAGCTCGACGGTTTCGCCCTCAAGCTCAGCGAGATAGTCGGTAAACCAGCCAGCCACAGGGAGCCCATCGTCGACGCCAAGATGCCCGACGGATCGAGGTTGAACCTGGTGTACGGTGAGGACGTCTCGGCGAGGGGAAGCAACTTCACCATCCGTAAGTTCGCTGTAAACCCCATCAGCATCTGCCAGATTATTAACTGGGGCACGATGAGCAGCCTAGCTGCTGCATACATATGGATGCTTCTAGAGAATAAAATGAGCATATGGATATGTGGGGAGACTGCCTCCGGCAAGACGACCAGCCTCTCCGCCCTCATGACCTTCATGCCGCGGGACTACAAGATAGTCAGCATCGAGGAGGTCCCTGAGGTGCATGTCCCACACAAGAACTGGATACGAGAGGTCGTCAGGGACACAGCTCACTCCGGGAGCGAAGAAGGCATCACCATGTTCACGTTGCTCAAGGCGGCTCTAAGGCAGAGGCCCACGTACATCATCGTAGGCGAGGTCAGAGGCGCAGAAGGCAACATCGCGTTCCAAGCCATGCAGACCGGCCACCCCAGCATCGCGACCTTCCACGCGGCGACGGTGGGGAAACTCGTCCAGAGGCTCACGAACTTCCCCATCAACGTCCCTAAGACCCACATAGACAACCTGAACGCGGCTCTATTCCAGAGCGCCGTCCACGACTACGAGACGGGGAAGTACAAGCGCCGCGTCATGACCATCAACGAGATCCTCGGGTACGAGCCGGCGGACCAGGCTTTCAACTTCATCGAAGTGTTCAGCTTCGATCCCTCCACGGACAAGGTGGAGTTCAGGGGGCTGGGTACTAGCTACCTCCTGGATAACAAGATCGCCATCATGAAAGGCTACACAGGCACGGAGATCAAGAAGATCTACGACGAGTTGTTCATGAGGGCAGAGATCCTTGAGTACATGATAGCCCTCGGCATACTGGAGTACGATGACGTCCTGGACTCCATCCTCTACGTCCAGGGCGTTGGGATCGAGCAGGCCCATGCGAGGCTAAGGCGCCAAGCCTTGATGAAGCTCGGCCACGGAGTAGAACAAGAAGTCAAGATTAAGGTGGGTCAAGAGAATTGATTATTGAGCGGCAAAAGTTGGCGAAGTTCATCGAGGGGCTTAGCAAAGGAGACAAGATAGAGTTCGAGCTCCCCTTCTTCATGCTCTACCTTAGGTCCATCACGTCAGGCACCATCAGCAGGATCTTGATGCTTCAGGTAGCCTCCGAGAAACTCATCTTCAGCAGCATTGTACCCTACCTGAACAGGATAATAGTGTTGATGACTCAGTGGCGGTACCCTCAGGCAAAAGCCACTGAGATCATAAGCACCGAGGCGCCGACAAAAGACTTCAGCAATTTCCTGTTCAAGTTCAGCCAGAGCATCGCGTCCGGTGAGCCTGTGAACCTGTTCATAGAGAAGTACTACACTAACTACATGGCTGAGTTTGAGTCGTCACGTATGCAGGCCATAAATCGGCTGAGGACACTTAGCGACGCGTATCTTCCCATGCTCAGCATCACCCTTTTCATGACCACCACGATGCTCATCTCATCAATCTTCTACGACCCAAAGATAATGATCTTACTAGCCATCATGATCGTGATCGTCGTCAGTTTTATCCTCTACTTTCTATCATGGCTTATCTTCCAGTCATCAAAGCCTGACGCAGTACTCGTCCAAGGGCAGAAGGAGAAGCCCCCAAACAGGCAGCGCGCAGAGTACGCCGCGATCATGAGCCTCGTGATGTCTGGTCTAGTCCTGTTTATACCGTTTGAGAGCCGGTTCATGCACTTCATAATAATAGGGATAATTCTATTCTTGGGGGGCCTCATCGGGCGGACATATGTGAACAACGTTAAGAAGAAAGAGTCAGATTACCCGGCGTTCTTCAGGTACATGGCCTCCAACCTGTCCGCCCACATACCGCTGGCCATGATACTTCAAAGTGCATCGGAGACGGACTTCGCCAGCTTAGACTCCGTTATCAAAAGTCTAAACAACAAGATCAAGATGCGTGTCGAGCCGAAGGTTGCATGGTGGGGATTCGAGACGGAGATAGACAGCACCCTGATCCGGCGGATTAACACCATCATGACGGACACTATATACACTGGAGGTGACCTGGGCATAGCCTCCAAGTTCATAGATCAGTTCTACCACATCTACGTCACCATAAGGGAGCGAAAATATTCGGCTGTCGGCTACCACGTGGGGCTAGTGATACCTCTGTACGTGATAATGGCCGCGTTATTCGCTGTCATCGACGGCTTCTTCACGTCACTCATAGGGTTCATAGGTGAGATGGCTTCCCTACTGGACTTTTTCTCAGTGCCCGAAGTATCGTTCATGAGGCTCTTCTTCGTGTTCACCTTGGTTTTATTCGCCTTCAACAACGTCTTCAGCATCTACAACATGGAGGGCGACTCAAGGTTCACGGTTTTGTACTATACCGGGATGCAAATGGCTTTAGGCGGAACGGTCTATTTGATTATGAGCGAGGCCGTCGCTAACTACCTAGCTGGAATGGCTACTATGTAGAGGTGAATGAAATGAGCGACTTGATAAGAAGTAACTTCGAGCCGGGAAGATGGCTACTAGTTTCAGGTGTAATACTCAGCGTCGTGCTGATGCTGCAGCTATACGCAATCAACGAGACGGTGGATGTGTCCTCCATCGACGGAATGCTTGGAGAGAACTTCATGGGACTGCTTCTCATAGCCTCATATCTGCTAACCACGGTCGCCATGATCACGGTTGTAGTAGAATACTTCAGCGTGAAGAAGAAGGTGGATGGGCTTCTAGCCCTGACCCAGGTTCTGAACGTCATAGAGGATCTACAATATCCTGATAAACCCAAGGAAATAGACGCCGAGGATGTCCAAATGGCTAGACCCCAGTCGTCTAGTCTAGATGAGGAAGAGAACCTTTTTGAACCAGAGACCTTCAAGGAGGTTAAAACCATGGATCCCTTGGAACAGGCCTTCGACGCCCTGGATGACGAAGAGGAGGCCTCCGATAAATTGCCTGAGGCCGTACCCTCGGGCGATGACGGCTATAAGGCTATCGAAGTGAGGATAATGGAAGAGGAGATAGATCATCCTGACGAGTCCGAGGAAGCCTCTGAGCCGGAGCCTTTACCTGAGGTAAACGTTATCGAGGGGCTGGCAAAACAGGACGTGGAGGAGACCGAGGACGAGGTCGAGGGGATGCTGCAGCAGAGTGAAGTGATCTCTACACTCATCGAGCTGGAGCGCGTGGTCGAGGAGCTTAGAACCAAGAAGCCGAAAGTCGCGGCGACATAGTACTTCTCATATGATTCTGGAGCACTCCCTACACCGGCACTCTTCCATATCTTCGATTCATAAACTATCTATATAATCTGAATCGAGGTTGACCCAGAGATGTCATCCTCGATAGTATCCGAAGGCATAGTTCTCGTAGCCGTGGTCATCGCGGCGGCGGCCCTGTCTCAGGTCTTCCTCACCTCCATGGCAGGGCTGGAGCATGGAACCCTATCGATGTCTGATAGGCTCAGCGATAAGATGAAAACAAGCATCGACGTGATATCCGCCGTCAACACGTCGTCCACGACGGTGAAGGTATGGGTGAAAAGCACCGGCACCTCCATCATACCCTCGACGGTAGTCGAGATGAGCGACATCATCTTTGGGAGAATCGGGGAGTATAGCCACGTCCAGTACGCCGAGTCGGGGCCGGGTTGGGCGTTCACGCTGCTAAACAGCGACGACACCAACTGGCAGGACTCCGAGACCATCGAGATAATCATAACGACGTCGTCAGAATTGGAGAAGGGCGACTACTACTTCCGCTTCAACACCTATAATGGAGTCGACGACGAGCTCTATTTCACCATAGGAGATTAGGGATGGGTCAGTCAACTACAGTAGCCACCGCCTTCACGGTCATCATGATAATCGCAGGCGTATCGATTCTAGTCACCTCGACCGTGTCCAGCTTCGGGGTGATCAGCAAAGGGATAGACAGCATGGTATCACAGAGCGAGGTGGTCTTAAACGAGGACATGGAGTTCGTCTCCTGGAGTCTTGTGGATTCTCAGACATTGAGGGCTAACGTGACTAACACCGGGGAGACCAGCATTCGGCTGAGAGACTTCGATAAGATGGACTGCATCGTGACCTACACCGTGTCTGGGACGAGGAACTCGACGTGGGTGCCCTACGTACAGGCCGGTGACACGAGCAGTTACTGGAAGATAAACAGGGTCTTCTTCAACGGTCATGTAGGAGACGAGGTGAACCCGATGAGGCTCACGGCTCCAGTGTATGGCGGCTGGGACCCCTGCGAGAAGATAGAGATACAGATCTGGCTTGAAGATCCTGACCCTATCTACCAGTATGTTACCTTGGTGACCCCGGACGCCGTCAAGGCGTCCACGGATCTAATCATGGAATACGAGACGGGGGTAGCCACGATGACGAGGGGCAGCACCAACGTCGACGTCGCTCACAACCTTGGTAGAACCCCGAAAAACGTGCAGGTGACTCCCAAGGTAGAAATAACTAACTCCATTTTCTGGGTCAGTAATGTCAACGCCACTCACATCCGAATTAACATTGGCAAAACTCTCGGATTCGACGCTCCTTTCTATTGGAGAATAGAGTAATCATTTATCGTCATCAATAGATTATTTAAATTAAAAAATCCATTATTTCATATAAATTATTATATTGATTTTTATCTATGCATCTATGATATATAGATTTAAATTATAGATTAATGATCTATAGTATAGATCCATTTGTTTAATGCTTCAGAGCTAAAGATCGAACCGGTAGCATATTTCCTACTTATTATCGGAGCATTAGGCGACTGGGTGTCCACAAGATTCGGAGTTTCGCTGGGTCTCGTTGAGGGAAACATGATGGCTGCATCACTTATGAGCAGCGGCCGGTGGATACGGACAGATTTCCTCGTCGTGGCAGTCTGCATCATGGTGCCATACATATTGAACAGAGTAGTGAAGACTAGGGTAGCCGGCTACTTCATAGGGTTTCCATTGATAGCCGGCATAATCAAAATCGGGGTAAGCCTGTGGAACCTAAACCTTATTCTAAGCTAAAAGGTTAGGTGAAGGTGTTCAGGATCTACTTGTTTTTCCAGAGTAGGTTGAAGAGTATTTCGTAGCTCCTAACTATGCTGTCGTAGTTGGTCCACATGCCGTAGAGGTTGCTCTGGTCGTTCGCCATCAACAGGATCATCTCCTTGCCGTCTTTTATGAAGAAACCCGGCATCTCGTGTTTCTTAAGGTAAGCGAAGTCGCCGTTTCCCACCTCTATCTGGTCAAGGACATAGCTGCTGGTAGGTGAATAGTTGGTCAGCAGCCTAACCTTTACGCCTTCGTCCATGGCTACCTCGTCCAAGTCGTCTAGGAAAGGAGTGTTATAGAGCCAGATGAGGTTGATGTCTGAGACCACGATGTCGATGCTCTCCTGGCAGCCCCCTAGAAGCTCGTTAAGCCTGACGCTGATGTGGCGTTTACCCTCAAGCACCTGGAAAGTCTCCTTGCTGTGTTGAACGTTCTCCGGCTCAGGGAGGCTCCTCCATATCTTCAGGAGCTCAGCCTTCCTCTGCTCCATCTGGTAGATGCGCTGCCGCCGCTCCTCTATCAGGTTATCCAAGACCTTCTCGAAGGCCACGGCGACAAACTTCATGGGCCTCTCCATGACCCTGCTGATCAGCCCCTGCGCCTCCAGTCTTCGAAGGATCTTGTAAGCCTCTGTCCTGTGCACACTCAGCGCCTCGGCGACGCTCTGAGCCTTGTGGGCGCCGAACCTCGCCAAGTAGAGATAGACCCTCACCTCGTTTTTACTTAGCTTGAACTTGGTGAGTGCCTGGTTAATGTTTTTAAGAGCTTTTAGGTGATCAATCGTCTCAGATGGTATTCTTGACCGGCTCGTCTCTCTCGTATATACCGGGAGAAGTTCGAGTTCATCGTCCATAAGATCGGATTTCTTCTTCTCTATTTTCTCGATTTTAAGTTGTTCAACCTGTATCAATTCAGCCCGAGCAAATCCATATCCCTAATATAAAAAGAGATTCTGGATGGATAAACTAGTTTCTGAATCCATGTTTTTCTGGTATCTTCTTCCGTAATGATGGCGCGTCTAATCCTAGCCGGTGTTTACCTTTCAGAGAGCCGATATAGACGTTTGTATAGTTGTTAAAATACGTTCAATTAAGTAACCTCAGGATTGTATATTTGCCAGCTCAACGGTAACCTATATTCTCGAGATAGTTTTTTAAAAGATAAGATGTTACCGATTTGCGTATAACATTGAAGTGTCCATTCTGTGGCTCGGACGTGCTGCGAACCCTCGAGACCAGGGAGTCGCATAACAACATGACACGTAGACGTAAAGAATGCGTAGGATGCGGCAGACGGTTCACCACCTACGAGCATATCGAGGAGATAGAGCTCATGGTAAGGAAAAAGGATGGACGGCTCGAGAGGTTCAACATCGACAAAATAATGAAGGGGCTGCAGAAGGCATGCGAGAAACGGCCCGTGACTCTTGAACAGATGAGAGACATAGCCGAGAAGGTGAGACAGAGCATAATAGAGGAGGGCCATGAAGCGGTACCATCTAAAGAGATCGGCGACAGAATCATAGCGCACCTCAAGGAACTGGATTACGTCAGCTACGTCAGATTCGCCTCAGTGTACAGGGAGTTCAGGGAGCCCGAGGACTTCATGAAGATAGTCGAAGAGGACACGCGTTAGGCTTTCCACCAGTTGAACTCGAGGAAACGGATCTCTCCTCCAATCTCCACCGCTTTGATGAACGACTTGCGAACAGTGGCGGCGAGCCGCCCGGACTTCACTATCTCCGCCGCGTCCAGACGCTCCTCTGACCCATGTACCTGCATGACGTATGGGGCGTGATCTAAGCCGGGCCCGTGTTCATAGACGGCGAAGTCGCAGCCATACTTTATCCCGGGGGTGACGACGTAGCCTTTCTCTCTGAGCTCCCCGTATACTCTATACTTCGCCTCGAATCCCTCGATCTCTCGTGAAAGCCTGTCAATGAGATCGGTATATGTTATTTTAGATCCTTGAATGTCGCTTACAGAAACCTTCTTTTTATGCATCAGATAGAGTCCTTCGACCGCATCCAGCACAAGTGGCTGCATAAACTCTTCTTTGGGCTTCGCGATCCCCAGGGGCTTACCGTAGAAACCGTCTTCGTACAGCCTGTTGCCCTGTCTATGATCCCACACTATGAGGCGGTTATCCTCGAGAAGCTGAACAGGTACAGGCTTAGGAGTCATTTTAGAGCGCTATGATTCTTATCAGGTCTGAGGCGGCGCGGACCGTGTCGACCGTGTTCTCCATGAGCGTGATTGCGTCCTTCATTATGAGTATGGCCGGTAGCTCCATGTCGCTTGTTATGACGGTCATCTCGACCTTGAAATAGGCTTCATCGAAAACCTTCTCCAGCTCGTCTATTTCCTTGGTGAAGCTGACAGCCTTCTCGCTGTTGAAGCCTAGGCTCATCATAGCCTCACGGAGCTTTATCATGGAGTCGAACGCCATGTCTGAGAGACCGTTGATGCCCTGGGCCACATCCTCAGGCACGCTGTACCCGTGTCTCTGTATCGCTATGAAACGTGCGCTTATTCCTTTGGTCTGGTCCATGATGTCTCCCATTGCGCTGATAAGCCTGAAAAAGTCGTCTCGGC
>Ga0209986_10002996_pt1 | contig 15022 bp, 19 predicted proteins | sample BlataG_FD_183168 | JGI IMG/M metagenome (GOLD analysis project Ga0209986, IMG submission 183168) | Deep subsurface microbial communities from Black Sea to uncover new lineages of life (NeLLi) - Black_00105 metaG (SPAdes) (version 2) | ecosystem: Environmental > Aquatic > Marine > Oceanic >...
GGGCCAAAGATCCCACAAACGTAAAATATACATTTGCCAGATTAGCAATATTTTCTATTCCAATACTAATATTTAACCTTATTGTATGAAAACCGAAACTGTAAAAATCGGGAATGTAAAAAGCAATCCTAACAATCCAAGAGTCATTAAGGATGATAACTTTAGCAAGTTAGTTAATAGCATAAAGGAGTTCCCAAAGATGCTTAAAATTAGGCCTATTGTTGTCAATGATGATATGATAGTGTTAGGGGGGAACATGAGATTAAAAGCCTGTAAAGAGGCAGGATTAAAGGAGGTGCCAATTATAAAGGCCAGTGATCTATCAGAGGATGAGCAAAGGCAGTTTATTATCAAGGATAATGTAAGCGGAGGAGAATGGGATTGGGATATGCTTGTAAATGATTGGGATACAGAAAAGCTTGAGGAATGGGGATTGGAATTACCATATACTGAGGATGACATTACAGAAATGCACAATCCAGATAATGAAGAAACAGAAAACATGTTTGCTACTGAATTAGATAGTGAAAGTAACTATATAGTGTTAAAATTTGACAAAGACATTGATTGGATACAAGCTAAAACATTATTTGGTTTACAGACAGAAACAGCAAGGAGGTGTAATGGAAAAGAGTGGAGCAGTGGCATTGGAAGGGTTTTAAATGGAACAGAGGCAATAAAAAAGATACAAAATGAAAGTTAAATTTTATGCTCCATCATATAAAAGACCAGAAAAAAGTATTACTCAAAAAAAATACCCATTTGTTAAGTTAGTAGTAAGGGAAAGTGAGGCAAAAGAATATACTAAAAATAATAATGATATTGTGATTTGTCCAGATTCAGCACAGGGCAATATTAGTAGGGTACGAAATTGGATTTTAGATAATTTATTTGATGATGCAGATTGCATTGTAATTCTGGATGATGATTGCTCATTCATTGGAAGATACCAAGAGCAAAAGAAAACAGTTTTTAGTAAAGAAGAATTACAAGAGTTTTGCGAAAATTCATCAATAATATGCAAAGAGTTAGGATTCAAATTATGGGGATTAAATACCGTAACAGATAAGGGAGCTTACAGAGAATATACACCTTTTAGTTTTTTACAATTTATTGGTTGCCCTTTTCATGGACATATAAAGGGTACAAAATTAAGATATGATGAATCATTGCCTTTAAAAGAGGATTATGATTTCACATTACAAAACATTCGCATATATGGAGGTTGTTTAAGAATCAATTTTGCACATTATCAGGTTAAACAATCAGAACAAGAGGGAGGTTGTTCTACATATAGAAATTTAGAGGAAGAAAAAAAACAGTTCTTTAGTTTACAAAAAAAATGGGGGAAAGACGTAATAAAAAGAGATAGAACAAGCAAAAAAAGTTTTGATTACAACCCAATATTAAAAGTACCAGTAAAGGGAGTTTAAATTTTTTAACATTATTTTCATTATATTTTGTCTAAACAGTGAAAAAACAATGAGATATGGCAAATGAAGAAAATCTAAAAAGTTATAAGAAAGGACAAAGCGGAAATCCTAATGGAAGGCCCAAAGGAAGAAAGAACAGATCCACAATTGCACGTCAATGGTTGGAGGTTAATCAGAGCCTTAAGAATCCAATAACTGGAGAGAATGAAACAATGAGTCAGGAGGATTTAATGACATTGGCATTGATTAAAAAAGCAAGGGAAGGAGATGTATCTGCATACAAGGCATTAATGGATTCAGGTTATGGAGCTCCGATTCAGGTAGTGGATCAGAATCAAACAACAATGGATCTTTCAGATTTAACAACAGAGGAAATAAGGAAGTTCCTTGATAATGAATAAAAAGGATGCAATCAAAGAAATTTTAAGGAGGGAGCTTGCAAAGAGAGAGTTTTGGGAGTTTTGCTTGTTTTATGATAGAGAGTTTTTTACCAAAAGGCCATTTTTAAAAGAGATCGCACAGGGATTTCAAAAAATAGAGGAGGGAGTAATTGACAGTTTATCTGTTTCAATGCCTCCAAGAGCGGGAAAATCATATATTACAACATTATTTAGTGCATGGGCATTGGGGAGGAGTCCAAAGGAAAGTATTATGCGGAATACTTGTACGGCCACCTTATATCTTAAGTTCTCCTATGATGTTAGAAACATCCTAAAAACAGACCAATTCAAAGCGGTATTTCCAGAGGTTGCATTGAGTGATGATAAGGCAAATTTGCAGGGATGGAATACAAACCAATCTAAGCAAGTTGGTTATTTCGGTGCAGGAGTCGGAGGAACAATTATTGGTTTTGGTGCTACAAAACTTGCCATTACTGATGACCTTTACAGGGGAGTTGAGGATGCATTGAGCGAAACTACTAATGATAAGATATTGACATGGAAAGAGGCCACACATGACTCCAGGTTAGAAAAGAATTGCTCCAAGATTGACATTGGAACACGTTGGAGTATAAATGATGTCATAGGTAAGAATATAGAGGAGCAGAGATATGATATAAGCATTGTGATTCCTGCATTGGATGATAACGACCAATCATTTTGTGAGGATGTAATGAGCACCGAGCAGTACCATGATATTAGGAGCAGGATCAATCCTGACATCTGGAGTGCAGAATATATGCAGGAGCCCGTTGATATGAAAGGGAGGTTATTCAGCGGCTTAAATAAGGTATCAAAGGAGGAGTTTAAGAGCCTGGAGAGTAAAGTTGAGGGATATATTGGTTACATAGATGTATCGGACCAGGGAAAGGACTTTACTGCAATGGCCATTGGAGGAGTAATTGGAACGGATATTTACATAGTTGATTATGTATTTACAAGGGAGAACACAGATATTAGTTTACCGATGTGTGCGGATAAGCTGCAGAGGTATGGAGTAAAGTATTGCAGAGTTGAATCCAATAGCATGGGAGCCATGTTTAGTAGGCAACTGGATAAGATGGTTAATACTCGAATATTGCAGGTACACAATACTAAGAATAAAATTACCAGAATAATCATGGAGAGTGGGTTTGTAGCTAACAACTTTCAATTTGTGGAAACCAATACTCAGGAATACTTTCAATTCATTCAAAACGTAGAATCCTTTAGTAAGGAGGGTAAAAACAAGAATGATGATGCTCCAGATTGCATTGCAGGCTTATCAGTTTTTATCAAGGGATTATTTCCGAATAATTTTAGGGAGTATTGACAAACTTTTTTATTTTAGGTTATAATAATATTAAAAATAAATTTATATATTAGCGGTATAACTTTAAAAACATAACATCATGAAAGAAATTACAGAAACTTTTATTATTGGAGAGCAGGAGGTTGTTGCCTCATTCCAATACTCAGAGCCATGTCCAGGAGACAGATGGACTCCTCCATGTCAGGGAGAGTTCTATCTAACCAAAGTTGAATACAAGGGAGTTGATATAACTGATATATTAGATCATTGCGGCAGCTTAGAAACCTTAGAGGAGGAGATATATGAGCAGTTTGCGAATAAAGTTAATTCAAGAAAGGAAGACCAATACTACGGATAGGATATGGAGCATATTAGAAAATTAGAGTTGTGGCCTGGAGACTTATTAAAGGCTGATAATGTAACATCCATTGTTGCAGATGGAGAAAGGATTGATAAGTACGTAACAATCATAAAAGCCAAAAGAGAGGCTGCAGAGATGTTAAAGGTGAGTCATTTGTTAAATGATTATGCTATTAAGAAACTTAAAAAAATTATTGATTTATGAAGCTATTAGCATAGTACATTGCATTAATGATTTTGTATAATTTAATCATGCTTAAAATAGAGATTAAAAAATGGATATAAAGAGCCCTATTCAGTTTGCAAAGGAGAGGAGTCCAAAGCTGCTCCTGGATGTTAGTTTATCATTAGGAGATTGGAGTATCATTAATGAATGGATAAAGGATTATGCTGAGTATTACCATGCAGAGATGGTTGCAAATTCCTGCGATGTTTGTAAGGGTACTATGTATCATGGTCCAAATAATAATCTAATGTGCCAAACTTGTCATCCATATTTTATGGAATAATGATTTAATTTATTTATCTTTTGTAATCTTACAAAACATATATTATGAACACACCAGTAAACAATTCAGTTCAGCAGTTCCTATTAGAAACTGAAAAGAAAAAAGAGGAACTTTTAATTAAAGCATTAAAGAATGCAGGTTTAGAAATAGACTTAAAAGAGGAAGTTTTAAAGTGATTTCCTAAACTCGCACTTATTAGGAATCAAGACGGTACTGAAAGTTGGTACTATGATAATGCTACTAACGATGGAGAGTTAATTATTACTTTTAAGTATGATTTTAGCAACCCCGAAACGCCTAATACATTACAATTAAAGTATTGGTAAAAAGAAATTAGTAGAAAGAGAAAGAGCACCCAATTAGGGTGCTTTTTTATATCGTAAAGCAGAGGAGTATTAAATAACATCCTTATAAACAAGTTTGAACGACTGAGGATCTAATATGGGACTTTGTGTTTATAATCTGTTACAGTCCGAGTAATGATCTTTTCTCCTCCTCATTTAGCTCAACTCCTGCAGCAATAATCTTATTAACTGCATCTGCCCGAGTATTTAATGCAGAGGCCTCCAATGCCTTGTCACTTTGTAAAACTGGGATATGTGAGAAATCTGCTTTTATATAAAGTCCCTCATTAATTAATCCGAGTTGTTGAGATATTGTATTATACATTTGCTCAGTTTCAGGAATAATAGTATCCTGGTAAGACATTCGCATTCCCTCTTTTACATTGGTAAAGGTTGCCCCCTTTGCTTGAGAAAATAAATAGTAAGAAAGCCCATAGGCATCAATGATTGCCATTTTATCCTCAGTTAGCTCCTCGAATAACATTAAGTCCTTTGTAGGATAAGACATAGGAGTCCAATTAACATCTGCCTCAGTCATAACCAACTTATCTTTGCTCCTCCTCAACCAATCATTTTGGATTTCCTCTTTCTCCTCAGCAGTAAATGGTAGGGCTCCTCCCATATCTGATTTCTTTGAGGATAGAATACCAATAGCTCCCATATTCTCCAGGATTACATTCCTTTTATTATAGGACGCCATGATGTTGCTTAAAGGATATTTAAGCGTATCAATACGGTTAATAGGATTAAGCAAGTTAATACCATCTGGAGTATTAAGATAAACCATATCATTAATTTCAATAGTATCATATTTCTTTGCATCATACCAAAATTGAAATTCTTTAATAAGCCCATCTGCATCAAGTTGGTCAAGATATTTACCTGTACCAACAATCTTAATTTTATTACTTGGAAGAGGGACTAATAAATTCCTAACATCAAATGACCGTTCTGGACAATAAGCAAAAGAATTGTTAAACAGGCCGTCATTAACCGATAAAGAAAAGATTACATCTGCCCATGATTGTGTTGGGTTTGGATTATTTATTAAGTCAACTGCCCAATGAGACTCTACAGGATTTCCGTCCATGTCGCAAAGTTTTGGCACCCCACTGGACATCATGATAGCCCGTTTATTAATAACAGTCCTCAGTTCTGGAATCTGTATATAAAGTTCGTAGGGTTTGTCGGTATCAATCCAAGTTGGTTTAGTATTGCCCCAGAATTGGTTTGTTTGTCGGGTTAGCATTTTAATCAAGTTGTCATTTTTACCACTTGTCCATCCGAATATATTACTCCAAAAATTGTTCTGCATACAAAAATTTCTATAAATTACGTATCAATATCTTCAAAAATAGTTAATTTTAAAAATAATTTTGTTATTATACAGAGTTTTAAAGCAAATTAAAAAATGAAAAGAGGGTTAAACCAATATACTATAAAGTCCTTTGATAATTCTATCAAAGATATTTCATTGGGAAAAAGAGAAGTTGCAATGTATCTATCCAAGTTTGATACAATAGACTCTGACAATGATATGATTGTTAAAGGTGCATTTGAGAAAAGCATTAGAGAGAGAGGTCCAGGTTCAGATTCAAATAGAAACATTGCATTTTTACGTTACCATGATTGGCAGCATCAAATTGGTAAGTTCCTTACATTGGAGGAGGATAACAACGGCCTATTTGCGGTTGCCAAATTATCTACATCCACAAAGGGAGAGGATGCATTAAGAGATTACGAGGAGGGAATTATCAAAGAGCATTCAATTGGTTTCCAGTATATGACTGACTCTGTTAAATGGATTGAGGAGAATGGCAAAGGGTATTACAGGATTGATGAGGTTAAGTTATTCGAGGGTTCTGCAGTTACTTTTGGAGCTAACGAGTTTACAGAGGTTTTAAGCGTAGGTAAAAGCGAGGATAAGGAAAATGCCTTAGAGAAACTTACAAAAGAAATCAACGTAGTAACAAAGGCCTTAATCAATGGAAGAGGTACAGACGAAAGAATGTATAATTTAGAAATGAAATTAAAATATTTAAACTCACGTTTAGTTGACCTTGCAACAGTTAACTTTGCTACTCCCAAGGCAGAGGCAACTAAGCAAATCAATAATGAACAAGGTTTCAACTGGGATGAATTAAATAAATTGTTAAACAGTAAATTTTAAAAAAGTGGAAGGAAAAGAATTAACACCACAGGAAGTTATCGAGAAATTCGAGAACAAAATTGGAGAAGCTACAAAAGGATTAGTTTCTGTAGAGGCATTAGAGGGATTGAAATCTGAATTATCAGAAATCAAAACATTAGCTGAAAAGGACAATACTGCTGAATTAAAGGCAAAGTTTGTTGAATTAGAGTCAGTAGTATCAGGATTAAAGGAGGCAAAGAAAAATGCTCCTGCAAAAAGAAAGTCATTAATTGACTTACTTTCTGAGAAAGCAGACAAAATCAAAGATGTTGTTAAGTCAGGAAAAGGAAAGGTTGAGATTGCATTAAAAGCTCAGCAGAATCCATCTGACATCGGAACAAGAGATGATTATGGTACTATCTTACCAGGTACAATACAGAAGCCTGTAAGAGCAACAAGAATTATCGACTTATTTAGACGTGTAAACGTATCAACTGAGTATGTTAAGTACAGAGAGCAGGATGTTGTAACAAGAGACGCAAAGGTTGTTGTTGCTTGTGCTACTTCTACGTCAAACACTAAAACTACTTGGGTTAACAGAACTGTACAGATCCAAAAGATTAGAGATTTTGTTGATATCTGTATTGATATGATTGAGGATTACTCATTTGTAGCATCAGAGGTTGAGCAGTTGGTTAACGAGTCAGTTAAGTTAAAAGAGGAGGCAGAGATTCTTTTAGGTTCTGGAAACATCCTTTCAATCGATACTATTGCATCTGAGTTTGATGCTGCAAACGTATTGGCACCGTTTACTGCGGCGTTTCAATCTGCAACATTAGCTGAATTAACTGCTGCAATGAAAGCACAGATTTATACATTCGGTCAGGAAAATTCATGGGATGCTAATACGATTGTAATGAATTACAACGATTTTGTTAAATTCATGCATCAGAAAAACTCTCAAAACGATTACTTGTTACCAAACTTTGTAATGCAAGGAGATGGGATTCTTAACGGTATGAGAATTGTAACTTCTCCATTGGTAGCCGCTAACACTTTATATGTTTTTGATTCATCAAAGGGTGAAATCTTAGACAGACAAGGAGCTACATTAGAGATGAGCTACGAAAACAATGATAATTTCGAGCATGAGATTGTTACATTGAAAGTAGTTGAGAGATTACAGTTCCATGTTGCTCAAATTAACCAGGATGCATTCATGAAGTGTACTGACATTTCTGCTGCATTAACTGCAATTACTGCTCCTTAATTTTAAAATGTTAGAGCCATGAAAAAGGTAAAATTGATAAGAGATTACGGAGGAAATAAAAAAGACTCTGTTATTAGTGTAAATGAGCAGCAGGCTTACTTTTTACTTACAAACTCAATTGCAGTTATATCTGATTGTGGTTCTGATTGTGAGGAGTGCGAGGATTGTAAGAGCACAAAGAAGAAAAGAACAACGGTTAAAAAAACGGTAAAAGCAAAAAAAGCCCCTACAAAAAAGTAGGGGTTTTACCTAAAGAGTTATGAGTTTATTAGGGATTACATATAGTGACTTTGGAAAGGGCAAATTTGAGCTCCATCATGGGATGTACGAGCAAACAAAGATCCAGGCATACATTGACAAGTACGAAAGACAGTATTTGGTTAAGTTGTTAGGAGTTGAATTGTTTAATGAGTTTGTTGCAGACCTTGTTGCAGGAGTTCCACAGTCGGCTATTTATACTAAGATTTATGAGTCTTTTGAGTATGATAATGTTGATTGCTATATTCATATATCGGAGGGTATGATTGATATGATCAAAGGTTTTGTTTATTACCAGTATTTAAAGGATTTAACTAATACGGTTGCAGTTTCTGGGAATGTTAGGCCTATGGGAGAAAACTCAGAAAATGTTAGTACATTAAATTCAATGATTTATACACGTTATAATGATAGTGTAAGGACTTTTAAGGCAATACAGTATTATATCTGTGATAATAGTTCAGATTATCTTAAATACAACGGTATGAGCATTGGTTTAGCTTATTGGTTATGATTGAGGCAAGTGAGTACATAAGAGGATTGGTTAAGAGCATTGATAACAGTATTGTTGGTCAATATGATGCTCCTACTCAAAAGACTTTTGTATGTAACACTAAATGGGCCAGAGTTGGTAAGATAGTTACTGATTCACTTGATAGGGAGTTTAGGATTATTGAGATAGGTTATGATGAGTACATAAAAGCTGAGCCATTAAATGGTGGAGAGTTAGATGGTACTTTTTACCTTAAAAATCCTTTCTTTATTACAGGGACCAAGAGAGCCACAAATATGGAGTGGAATTTGGCAGATAGTAACCTGGAGAACAAATTACCTTTGATATGGTTATTAGAGGTAATAAGTGAAACGGGATATGGAAAAGGCTCTGCAGTTGAAAAGGATATTGATATTAGATTATTCTTTTTGGATGAAACTGACCCAAGCCAGTACTATACTAAGGACCACAGAGAGCAGGTTGTTATACCCATGCAAAAGTTAATGTTGGAGTTCCTTGCAGTGGTAGAGCAGAATAAAAAGTATCAAACAGTAGAAAATTACCGTTATAAAACCTTTTCCCGTTTTGGAGTAGAACAGGAAACTGGAGTTGTTCAAAATGTCTTAGATGCAAATTTATCGGGGGTTGCATTGGAAGTTACTCTGACTCGATATAAAGAAAATTGTAAATGTTAAAAAATAAAAAGTTATGATTGGTTGTAATTGTGATGCAGGTTTATCAAATACAGGTAGACCTAACTGTGTGCCAATTTTTGGTATCACATCGAGCTTTATCATGGTTCCATTATTTGCGAATGATGGCACAAGAAATGGTATTGATTTAAGTACTACGTTACCAACGTGGGCAGATTTAGTAAATGAGGCAGATTCTTCTAAAAGATGGTTTCCTTTACCTGCATTTGAGAATGTAGAATTACCAAAAGCTGACTCTCAGTTTGAAGAGGCTAACAGTGGTAGAATGGTATTCTTAAGACAAGGTAAAAGATCCTTTTCTGGAGAACTATGGGCAGAGGACTCAACACCGACTTTCTTAGGGAAGTTACAGAAAAACAGATGCGTTGATTTTGGAATGTTTATTGTTGATGTAAATGGAAACCTTATCGGAAGCGAGGAGGGAGGATTCTTATATCCAATTCCAGTAGACAATCCAAGTTTTGACCCAAAGTTTATGTTCGCTACTGACTCAACTACTCAAAAAATTATGCTTGGTTTCGACTTTGACAGATTGTTTGATGAGTCAACTATGTACATGATTAATGTTGAAGAGGCAGGACAAGACTTTACTCAATTAGAGGGGTTAAAGGATGTTAATTTAATTAGCTTAGCGGTTTCAACTACGGTTGCAACTTTTACTGCTAAATTGGATTATGGAACTGCGGTTAATAAGATCCTTTACAAAGGAGCTACGGCAACTGCAGATTGGTCAATTTATAACGTTACTCAGGATGTAACTTTTGCTCCGGATACGGTAACAGAGTCACCAGATGGGACATACTCCTTAGATTATTCTGTTGGTGGAACTGTAACAGGTGGAGACGTGTTGAAAGTTTCTGTTGCTAAAACAGGATACGAGGGTAGCGCAACTGCAACTGCTTAATGGATATTAAAATTGGAAAATACTCATTTAGTGTCAAGACTCTAAAAAGCATATCAAAACAAACAGCTTTGAATAGTTTTGTTTCAATTGATAGCAAGATAGTGGAAAGGGCATGGAATGAGGCAAATCCAAAGGCCAAAAAGAAAAGGCCTCCAAAAAAAACTAAGGAGTAAATAAGGGGAGGGCTGCGGCTCTCCTTTTTTGTTTATAAGCTATGATAGGAGAAACGGCAATTGATAAGCATTTAAAAAAAACAAGGTTATTATTTGACTCTGTTGCATGGTTAAATGCTCATACATCCCAGGTTAAGGAGGATATATTAAACTTGATTAGAGAGGCCCAATTAATGGCTGAGGGAGTTGATGAGGATAATCAGATTATCGGTACTTATAGCTATATGACTGAGCTCATAAGCGGAGGAAGAAAGCAGGAGGGAGATCCATATAATTTGAATGATACAGGGGAGTTTTTTAGGTCCATGTATATTAAAGTCCTAAGTGATAGTATTATTATTGATGCCAACTACCAAAAAATGGAAGATAAAGATTGGTGGAGTATTAGTATATTAGGACTCACACAAGAAAACCTACAATTATATGCTGACATGGTTAAAGAGAATTTTATCCTTTATACGAGGAGAATACTGGAGCTCGATTGATGAGATGCCATTATACAATTGGATTAAATGTAACAACGGCAAATTAGAATACACAAGGATAACTAAAAAAGGGAGCAAGGTACAGGATTACATCCATTGGAAAAAACTGTATAATGAATACTTAAAAGAGTTTGGATTGGATGATAGGTACAAGAAGTACCTGGATGCACAAAAGAAAAAAGCACTACTTCAGAGCGAGTATGTAATAACTAAGGAAAGATTTAAGCTAACTGAGATTGAAATACAGGAGCAAAGGATTAAGGACCTGGAGATACATTTTGCAGGAGGCAAAAAAATAGAAGTAATACTAACCTGGTTAGGTATGTTTTTAGGTTATAAAATTGACCAAAAAGCTACAACTGTTAAAGAGTATTTTGTAATATTAGAGGAATATGGCAAAGCAAATAAAAAGGTCGGAAATAGCTGAACAGGACTTGTATAAGGATATACGAGATTCAGCAGAGCAAACAATAACACATATTAATGAGTTAAACGACTCACTAAGTAAAACGGCAATTGTTGTAAAAAAGGAGCTGCAAAAGCCTCTCCAGGTTACTTTAGAGGGTATTAATAATGTCAATCAATCGGTTGATATTATGAATGATACTATGGAGCAATCAATTAAACTTGATAAGGCAAAGGCACAAGCAATAAAGGCTCAGATTGAGGCAGAAACCAAGTTAGAAAAATTGGAGCAGGAGAGTATTAAGACTCAGATCCAAAAAAACAAGCTGGAGGAGCAGGAGTTAAAGATTGTTAAGGAGCAAATAAAGCAGGAGCAAAAAGAGGAAAAGCAAAAGAAGAAAAATGTAGCCCTAACTCGAGAGGAGATTAAAGAGAAAATAAAAAGTCAGAAGCTAAGCCAGGCCCAAAAAAAGGAGCTTGCAGACGAGCTTGTTCTGCAGGATGAGCAGGCCGGAACATTAGAAAAGTTGGCCGCAAAAAGCAGGAAACTAAGGAGAGAAAGGGAGAAGCTAAATTTAGAAACTGAGGAGGGTAAACAAAGATTAAAGGAGATTAATGATGAACTTGATGAGAATAACGAGGTTATTAAGGAAAATTCTGATGCTCTTAAAAAACAAAAGTTAAACGTTGGTAATTATACCGAGTCCATTGAGCAGGCAACTGGAGAGTTGGGAGGTATGATTAAGGGTATAAAGGAGTCAGTTGATGGTATTAGAGACCAGGCAAAGGCTTTTATTGTACAGGCAAAAGCTGCTGATACATCTGCAAAAAAAATTAGGTTAGTAGGTAAAGCGGTAAAGGCGTCCGGTATTGCGATATTAATTACGATGTTAGGCTCACTTGTTAGCTCGATGGGAGATACCAGAGAGGGAGTACAAAATCTGCAGGCAACAATGCAAAAGGCCACTGCAGTAATTACCATGATGGGACAGAAAGTTTCTGATTGGTTTGAGGGGGTTAGTCTATCAATTGAGCAAGCTAAGTTGGAGGCTAAAGACTTTTTTGGAATTGGAGATGAAACCGATATTGAAAAAAGATTAGCCGAAATTGACAAAAGGCTTAAGGAGTTAGATGCAAAGGACTACAGTGTTGGAGATGTGTTTGAGAATATTGATGAGACTATTAAAAAGACTTTTGAGTATGAGGATGCATTGGCAAAAACAAGTGAGGAGATTGAGAGATTAAGAGGCCAGGAGGAGTTATTGAGCGAAAGGGCAGGAGATATGACCCTAAGTTTTGACCAACAAAGAAAAGCTCAGGCAGAGTATAATAAGGTAGTAGAGGAGCGTATTGGATTGGAAAAGAAATTAGCAGAACAAAACTTTGATGTACAGGCCTTAAAGATTAGAGAGCAATTAACTAAGGCAGGGTTTGATTACTCAGTGCAGCAGATTAAAAACTTAGAGTTCCTGGATGATGAGCAGGCAAGAGTTAAAATAAACTCGGATACTTTGGCAGAGTTATCAGATGCTAAAACAGAGTTAATTGCAAAGGATAATGAGTTAAATGCGGCATTAGCAAAAAATGCAATGGAGCAGAGAAATACTCAAAAGGATGATTTTGAAAAGCAGTTAGATTATGCAATAGATGCCTTTGATATTAATAAGTCAATCAATGAGAGAATAATTAACAACGAAAAAACAACATTAGCAGAAAGGGCCGCATTAACTGAGGAAACAAGAGCCTTAGCAGATAGTGCATTTGCTAATCAAGTTAAGTTGGTCCGGGATTATACTAAGCAAAGGATTGATTTTGACAAGTTATTGGCCATGAATGATGAGGCCGAAATTAGAAGGACTTTAGATAAGTTTGACCTAAACGAAACCACATTAACAAGAATCCTGGAGATACTTAAGGAGCGTAAAATTGTAGTACAGGACTTAGCAGACTTAGAAGATGAGACTGCACAAAAAACAATCGATAAAAACAGAGCAATATTAGAGAGTGAGCAGGCTATTGATCAGGATAATTTTGCTTTAAAAGTTGAGCTATTACAAAAGGAGTTTGATGTTCAAAAGGATTTAAGACAAAAGTCCTATGATGATGAAACCATAAAAGGAGAGGAGAGTGTTAAGAGGCTCAAAATGAGATTGGATGAAATTAAGCAAATTCAAATAAAGCAATTAAAGGACCAAGCAAAATTTGACAGAAAAGCAGCAGAGGATGAGATTATTGAGGAGGATCAGAAAAAAGCTAAAATTAAGGAGATAAATGAGAAACTTGCTAATGATATTATACGCTTGGAGGAGGGAACTGCTGAAAAGAAAAAGGATCTTGATGAGGCAGATTTGGAAAACAAGAAAAAGAAAGCAGACAAGGAAGAAAAGTTAGCAAAGGAGGCTGCAGAGAAAAGAGTTGATGATCAAATTGCAGTATTAACGGCCTTAACTGATGCAAGTAATGCTCTGGCAGATAAAAGAATTGCAAAGATTGATGAGGAAATTGCTGCATCTGAAAAGAGATACGATACTCTTGCAGGATTGGCAGAGAGTGGAAATATCTTAGCAAGAGAAAGCCTGGCAGAGGAGGCAAAGTTAATTGCAGAACAAAACAGGAAAAGAGAGCAAATGGAAAAGCGTAAACAACGTATCCAGTTAGCCTCAACAGTTTTGGAAACATATTTAACTAATAGCCAAGACCCAGAGGTTAAGAATCCATTACAAAAAACTATTACAGATACCGTTCTATTAACTGAGTTTATTAAGAGCCTGCCCATGTTTTTTGATGGGATTGAAGATACTGGAAAAAATGGACAGGGAGTTGATGGAAAAGGAGGTTTCCTTTCAATCCTGCATCCTAATGAGAGAGTTGTACCAAAGAAAAACAACGAACTAATTGGGAATATGTCTAATGATGAACTTTCACAACTTGCCTATAATTACCAAAATGGCCTTGTTAGGGATGTTGCAGACGGTTTAACACTATCTAATGACTTAAGCGGAGTTAGTATATTAGCAGACAAATTGGATAGCTTAGAGCGCACCATATCGAATAAGCCTGAGCATAACATACAATTAGAACAAATTGTTGATGGAGCAATGGCAATTTCGAGAACAACTAAAAAGGGTAACACAAAGATTTTTAACAGATACAGAATAGGATGAAACATTTTTTAAATGGAATACCAGTAAGCCCAAGAAACGTTTTAGAGATAGGATTGAATACTGATTATACAGGCAATCCTCAAATCTTACAAGTTGATGCAGATACGGTTGTATTGCCAAGAGAGGCAAGGGAAATAATCCTAAACCATATTGCAACACAAGGGCCTTTTGAGGGTATTCCATACACAATGATTACTGAAAGCGGTATTACATTGGAGTATTATGTTGATCTGACTGAGGGAGCTACTTACAGAGATTTTGAAATAGAGGTAAAGATTAAAAAGAGGAACGGTTTTGATAACTTTTTTGAGAATGCCAACGGGCTATCATTTGAATTAATGAATACTAAGGGAGTTATATTTCCATTTGTTGATATACCGTATTTAATTATTCCAGATAACCAGGCAGAGTTAGGAATAACATTAAGCATTGCAACTTATGTAATGACAAAAGAAAGTATTCAAGCTACTAAAGACCTTGTAACTGCCACGAGAGATTTAATTGAGGCTACGATTCCAAATGCAGGTTTAGTGCCTGTGCCTCCCATTGGGGAAATCATTTCTTTATCATTGGCCGTTGCTGCACAACTTGCTTATACTATTTCTGTTTATGTTGCCTTATTAAAATTAGGACAACAAACATTTGAACT
>Ga0209986_10002997_pt1 | contig 15021 bp, 15 predicted proteins | sample BlataG_FD_183168 | JGI IMG/M metagenome (GOLD analysis project Ga0209986, IMG submission 183168) | Deep subsurface microbial communities from Black Sea to uncover new lineages of life (NeLLi) - Black_00105 metaG (SPAdes) (version 2) | ecosystem: Environmental > Aquatic > Marine > Oceanic >...
AGCCAAGGCAGAGGTATTCTTTGACTGGGAGGATGTTACCGACGACAGCCTTCCTATAACCTATGACCTCCAGGTTGCCTCTGACGAGCGCTTCACTTCTATAGTGCTGGAGAAGGAGGGGCTTACCGAATCAGAATACACCGTCACTAAAGAGGAGAAGCTGGAGTCAGTCAGTGAGGAAGAGCCTTACTACTGGTCGGTTAAAGCTATAGATGGTGCCTCTAATGAGAGCGTATGGTCAAAGGCAGACTCATTCTATGTTGGCTTCACCTTTGGAATGCCTGGTTTGCCTACTTGGGGCATATATGCTCTATTCGGAGTCGGTGCCCTGCTGCTCGGTTTTCTCGGGTTCTGGCTAGGCAGGAGAACCGCCTATTCCAGTTACTAAACAGTCCCGCTACTTCAAAGCCGACACATAGCACTATGCGTTGGCTTTGAGTATGCGAATGATCTTTGTTTTAGCCCTGACTACATCTAGCTTGTCGACCTTGTCTATTGCCGCCTGGAGGTCTCCCTCTTTAGCTAGATGTGTAGTCATCACCACTGGAACAAATTCCCGCGAAACTGCTTCCTTCTGAATAACCGCGGCGATGCTAATGTTGTATTTCCAAAAGATGTTACAAATCTGAGCTAGAACGCCGGCCTCATCGACCACACTAAATCTCAGGTAGTAACGCCTCTTAAAAGCTTCAGGGGAACCCAGAACCAAAGGTCTGGCTGAATCTGGCATGGGTAGTTTCCTGCCCTCAGCTATATCCAGCAGGTCTTTGATAACCGCATCGGCTGTGGGGTAAGTCCCAGCCCCGGGAGCAACTAAGCCCGATACTACTCCATATTCATCCTCAAGCTCGATTCCATTATATGCTCCCTCAAGAGAGCCTAAAAGGGAAGCCTTGGGCAGCATTACCGGATGCACCCCAATATTAAAAATACCTTCTTTTTGCTCAATCATCCCAACCAGCTTGACCGAATACCCCAGTTCGGTGGCGTATTGGATATCTTGGGCGGTGATATCTCTGATTCCCTCAACGGAGAAAGGACCAATAGCATGATACTGATACGAATTGCTAATAAGACCCAAGAGAATGAGAACCTTGTAGGCAGTATCTATTCCATCGATATCTTTTGACGGGTCAGCCTCAGCATAGCCTTTTTCTTGGGCTTCTCCGAGTGCCTTCTCGAATTCCTTTCCCTCCCTTGACATAGACGACAATATGTAATTGCAGGTTCCGTTCAGAATGGCATAAATTCTTGTAAACTTTTTGGCAGTGGTTCCTGCCTGGCGAAACTCATGAATGAGTGAGTGACAGCCGACAAATGTAGCCCTGAAGCCAACACAGCGGTTTAAAGTTGAAGCCAGCGGGAAAATGCGATGTCCCTCCTCAACTAGTAGCTCTTTGTTGGCAGTAACTACATCTTTGCCACTCTGTAGGGCTTGTAACAAAATACTTTTCGCGGGTTCAACACCACCTATTAGCTCAACCACAATATCAATTTCGGGGTCGCCAACGACCTGTCTCCAATCTGTGATGAGATATTCGGTGGGTATGACAACAGAGCGCTTCCTTTCCAGATCCTTATCAACGACCTTTGCCAGTTCTAGACCAGCAACCCCCTTGTGATAAAGAATGTCGACAACACCACTGCCAATATTGCCAAAACCTACTACCGCTACCCTCTTTGTCCCCGCCATTCCTGAGGATTTATTTGAAACAAGGTTAGCCTCTGCCATAGCCCATTGTCCCCCTCACTAATCACACTGTAAATCTATAATACCAGATGGCTATATTATAGCTGTGAACAGGCTGCTGTCAAATAATTAACCTCACCCCCTTAATCCCCCTCTCCTTTTCAAGGAGAGGGGGAAGAGACTTTAGAGAGGGGCTTCGCCCCTCTCTTTCTTATACTCTCCCTTCCTTATTAACGGAAGGGGGTCGGGGGGATAGGTTGCTAAACGACCTCAATAAGGCGAAGGAGTTTGAGCGGTGAAGTTAGTAAAAAGCCCTACCTTTTTGTCGTTTTCTTCGTTATACTATATGCACAGGGTAACACCATATTACCGGCTAAACCGGTGGGGGGTTGTCAGGTGCAAGACGAGGAGAGCCTTGTCCGCCGGGCGCAACAGCGCGACCCAGAGGCTTTCGCCCAGCTATACGAGGAGCACTTCGATAGGATTTATCGTTATGTGGCTCTCAGAATAGGAGATAAGATAGAGGCGGAGGATATGACTCAGCAGGTGTTTATCAACGCCCTGCACTCTATTTCTTCCTTCAAGTGGAAGGGCATACCCTTCTCAGCCTGGCTATTCCGCATTGCCCATAACCAAGTGGTTGACTATCATAGAAAGAAGGCAAAGCAGGCTACTGTCCCCCTTGACGAATCACAGGTAAGTAGTGATAGTAATCCACAGCTAATGGCTGAGTACAGGCTGGATATTGACCAGCTACTGTCAGCTACCAAGCGGCTAACCAAGGCACAGCGTGAGGTAATCGCCTTGCGTTTTGCCGCTGAGCTACCAATCGCCCAAGTGGCCAAGGTTATGGGCAAAAGCCAGGGAGCGGTAAAGGCACTCCAGCACAGCGCAATAGTAGCCTTGCGTAAAGCGTTATCGGTGGCGTAGGATGATGAAGGAGAGTAAAGAATTTATTAATATTCTTGATGAATGCCTGGAGCGGCTGCTGGTTAAGGGTGAGACTGTAGAGCAATGCCTTCGGAGCTATCCAGAGCAGGCAGCCGAGCTTGAGCCATTGCTCCAGACAGCTCTGGCTACTCAGAAAGCATCAGCTATCCAACCGCGCCCCGAGTTCAGAGCCAAAGCCAGATACCAGTTTCGCTTGGCACTCCCGGAGATAGGGCAGAGGAGCAGACTCCCCTTCTTTGGCTGGCAACCGCGGTGGGCAACGGTGGTGGCCATAGTTCTTATCCTGCTGCTGGCTGGGGGTAGCACGGTAGTCGCCGCTGGCAACAGCATGCCCGATAACCCCCTCTATCAGGTGAAGCTGACTACAGAGCAGGTGCAACTAGCATTAACCCCCTCAGCTCTAGGTAAGGCAGAACTGTATGCTAAGCTGGCGGATAAGCGAGTGACAGAAATAATCTATATGGCTAATAAGGGCAAGCCGGAGCAGGTGGAGAGGGTCACCCAGCGATTGAATTCCTACCTGGCAAGAGTAGCTGTTCTAGCTATGGCCGAAAAGAAAGAGGCTGGCGTGCTTCTGGCTCCACCAGCACCGTCAGCAACGGCGCCATCTGAACAAGCTAGGGGCGGCAAGGATGCCCATGTTCAAGCCAATGGCAGGGCTAAACTCAGGGTGCGCCTGGCGGGTTACGCTACTAACCATCCGGCTCGTCTCCGCGCCGTACTGGAGACAGCACCAGAGTCGGCCAAGCCTGCCCTGCGCCGGGCGATTGCGGCATCGGTAGCCGGCTATAATAAGGCCCTTGAGGCGTTAGATTAGCCACAAACCCTTTTTTCGTTATACGTTATATATTAGTAGAAAGGAGTTGGTGGATTTGGTGAGAATCCTGAAGATAATGCTGATAACCTTTGTTCTGGGCGGGCTGCTTGCTGTTCCCGTGCTAGGCTGTACTTCTGAACCAGAACCAGCAGTGTCGGAGAACCAGGTAGTAGCCGTGCAACGGGGTGACCTGACCATAGATATTACTGCCGCTGGCAACCTGGCTCTATCGCACACTGAAGATCTAGCTTTTGACTTATTCTATCAGGAAGGAACGGTAGAGGAGGTTCTGGTAGAAGAAGGAGACACTGTTGAAGAAGGCCAAGTTCTAGTTAAGCTGGATACGGAGGAATGGGAAGAGCAACTGAGTGCGCTCGAGGACAAAGTAACAGATGCTGAGCGAGGGTTGACTGCAAATAAGCGTGACCTAATCCAGAAGGAGATAAATTTGAAAAACGCTGAAGCTGCTCTGGAGAAAGCCGAAGACGCGTGGTTAGACACCGTTAGTGCCGGAAGAAAAGTAAGACGGCTTGAGCAACGTTTGGAATGGTATTCAGAGAATGATCCAGAAGAGGTTGAAAAAATTGACGAAATTGAAGAGGACTTGGCAAGAGCGTGGAATGATTTTTTCCGCGTTGCCTCTGACTCCGCTGACGCGAGGGAGGTCGCAGCAAAAGAAATGGGGGTTGAACTAGCCCAAGCCCAGCTCGAGGGTGCCCAAATATCAATAGATGATGCCGAGCAAGACCTGGCGGACGCTCAGGAGGATCTGGAGGAAGCAAAAAGTAAAAGCCCGATTATTACGGCGCCATTTGCTGGCTTCGTTACCACAGTGAATGTCGAAGGCGGTGACGAGGTACTCAAAGGTACGGTTGCGGTAACTATCGCTGACCCTAATGAATTTGAAGCGGATATCCTGATCAGTGAGATGGATATCTTTCATGTAAAGCTAGGTGGAGAAGCCAGCGTGCAGGTAGATGCTATGCCGGGGCTGAGCCTTCCGGCTAAGGTAACCCATATCTCGCCCACAGCTAATATTCAGTCAGGAGTAGTAAATTATCAAGTGAAGGTCGAAATAGAGTCACTCGAAGCGGTAATACAGGAACGGCAAGAGACAAGGCAGGAGGCGATGCAGCAAGCAATACTAACGATAATACCCGAAGACTTTCAGCTCAGGGAAGGGTTGACCGTCACTGTGAGCATAATAGTGGAGCAGAAAAGCGATGTGCTGCTGGTACCTAACGGGGCGATTACTACCCAAGGACGGCAAACCTACGTCCAGGTAGTATTACCTGATGGCACTAGCGAAGAGCGCGCGATACAGACCGGCATCAGCAACTGGCAGTACACCGAGGTAATCGAGGGGCTCAGTGAAGGCGAACAGGTGATTGTCCCACAGGGGACTACCACCACACCCACGACGCCACAACCAGGAGGACCAGTGCCATTCTTCGGTCCACCACATAGATAAGGGAAACCACCGTGATGATTAAGCTACAAGACATAACCAAGGTCTATCCCATGGGCAAGAAAGAACTGGAGGTGCTGAGGGGGATAGACTTGACTATTGACAAGGGCGAACTGGTGGCGATTATGGGCCCTTCCGGCTCAGGTAAGACGACTCTGCTCAACCTGATTGGTTGCCTGGATACACCGACATCCGGTAGCTACTATCTAGAGGGTAGAGAGGTCAGCCGTCTCAGCAGCGGTGAACTGGCTATGGTCAGGGGTCAGAAGGTTGGCTTTGTCTTCCAGACTTTCAATCTACTGCCCCGGCTCTCGGCACTGGCTAATGTTGAACTTGGACTGAGATACTCCGGCGGAAGTAATCACCACCGAGCTACGGAGGCACTGGCTAGGGTCGGCCTCTCCGACCGGGCTAATCACCGTCCTGCCGAGCTTTCCGGTGGAGAGCAGCAAAGGGTTGCCATCGCCCGGGCCCTGGCGAAAAACCCACCTTTGATTCTGGCCGACGAGCCTACTGGCAACCTGGACAGCCGCTCCGGAGAGGAGATAATCTCCATTCTCACCTCTTTACATAGTGAGCAAGGCATTACCCTGCTCGTGGTAACCCATGACGCCAGTATTGCTAACCGCTGCCAGCGCATTATCTATCTCAAGGATGGCCAGGTAGTAGCAGAGGAGAAGGTATGAAGAAGTGGTTTGAACCTTTTTCTACCGCCTGGAACGGTGTAGTTACTCACAAGCTCCGCAGCTTTTTGACCATGCTGGGAATCGTTATTGGCGTCGCCGCCGTGATTAGCCTGATGTCTATCGGCAGAGGGGCTACAGCAGATATTCTCGAACGTATTGGGAGTATGGGGTCAAACCTGGTTACCATAAGCCCCGGGGCGTTCACTTATAGGGGAGTCAGTGGTGCTGCTGGCAGCTCTCAGACCCTCACGCTAGAAGATGCCGAGGCAATATCAGAGCAGATTCCCTATGTAGCGGCAGTGGCTCCTTCTTACTCCAGCAATCTCCAGCTGGTTGTCGGTGGTGAGAATACGAATGCCCGGGTCACTGGGGTGACCCCGGAGTATTGGGAGGTACAGAATTTGGAGATTGCCAATGGTGCTTTTTTCTCCGAATATGACTATCAGCGCGGTATGAAGGTAGCCGTGCTCGGCTCCAATGTTAAAGAGACGCTCTTTGGAGATGCTAATCCCATAGGCCAGCAGATGCGGATGGGCAGCATTATTGTGCGTGTTACCGGCGTATTGGAAAGTAAGGGACAAATGTTCGGCTCCTCGCCCGATGATGCCATTCTGATTCCGTTGACTGTTATGCAACAGACAGTCGCCCAGCCGAGAACTGCTCAAGGAAAGCGTGTGGTGTCATCTATAGCATTGATGGTAAGTGACGAAGAACGGTCAGACTACGTGGTTGAGGAAGTCACCAGCCTGCTCCGTACCCGCCACCAGCTTGGTGCTCTTGACGATGACGATTTCAATATTATGTCCGTGGAGGAGATATCCGAGACTATATCTGAAGCGACCACCACGATGACACTCCTTCTGGGTGCTATAGCCGCCATTTCGCTATTGGTTGGGGGTATCGGGGTGATGAATATAATGCTGGTATCGGTACTGGAGAGAACCAGGGAGATAGGCATCCGCAAGGCGCTGGGTGCCAGGGAGCGGGACATTTGGATTCAATTTCTCCTAGAAGCTGCTTTCCTGACATTTGCTGGCGGTATTATTGGAGTTATCGTGGGCTGGGCAGTCTCGTATATGGTTTCCGCCACGGGATTCATGACAACCCTAGTGACCGCTGATATAGTTATCCTTGCTGTCTCGGTATCCGTAGCCATTGGCTTGTTCTTTGGCTTTTATCCTGCCTGGAACGCCTCTCGCCTCAATCCTATTGAAGCACTAAGGTCTGAATAGCGACCACGAACCAATTTCTCAAAATATCTTAAAGCGCTACTAACCTTTTGGCGCCTTCTTTCGTTATAATATTAGTGGAAGAAAATCTGCAAGCAGGAGGTAGTAAATGAAGAAGATTTGGTTATTGATTACGGGTCTGGCGTTGGTGTTAGGCATTGTTGGCTTGGTTGGCTGCGGCCCAGCTAGTACAACGGTAGAAGCGATAAACGTAAGCAACCAGCAACAAGGGATTTGGGTTGCCGGAGAAGGCAAGGTGTCGGTTGTTCCCGACGTCGTCACCTTGAGGTTGGGCATTGAAGCCCAGGAGGCAAGCATCGCCGAGGCTCAGTCCAAGGGGACTGAAGCCATGAACAGGGTGATGGACGCCCTGACCGACAACGGTGTTGCTGAGAAGGATATCCAAACGCAATATTTTAGGATTCGCCAGGTAACTCGTTGGGATGATGTAAAGCAGGAAGAGGTGGTGGTTGGCTATCGGGTAACCAATATGGTAACAGCCAAGATAAGGGATATAGATAAGGTTGGCCCTATCATTGATGCCGTAGCTGCGGCCGGGGGAGACCTCACCCGCATAGATAGCATAGACTTTTCTATAGATGACCCCTCAGAGTACTATGAAGAGGCGAGGCAAGAGGCAATGGCTGACGCCGAGGCCAAAGCCAAGCACTTGGCCACCTTAGCCGGTGTCACTCTGGGTAAGCCAACCTATATCTCGGAGGGTGTCCAGGTTCCACCCACTGTCTACCCACGGGTGGTATATGAACAGGCACCAATACCGGCACCGGCACCAGCACCACCACCAATCAGTCCCGGTGAGATGGAGATTAGCCTTACCCTTCAGGTAGCCTATGCTATCCTAGACTAATAAAGAAATATTTAGCCTAAGGAGATAAAAGTGATGTCCAAAAAAATGAAGGTTCTCGTTTCAGTATTGGTGGCGGTACTCTTGCTGTCGGTGGGTGGCATAGCAACAGTGATGGCGGATGATGGATCTACAGCAACAGATAACGAAACAGGTGAAAATGGTCTTCTCGCCAGAGTAGCTGAGATTCTAGACATAACCGAGGAAGACCTGGTAAATGCCTTTAGGCAGGCGCGGCAGGAGATGATGGAGGAGGCTTTTATAAGGCATCTTGATAAAGCTGTGGACAAGGGGCTCATTACTCCAAAGGAAGCCGACGAAATTAAAGAATGGTGGGAGCAGAGACCAGAGGGCTTAGACAACCTACCCCCAGGCTGTTTCCTGAACAAAGGCTTGCTCAGCCGCCATATGTGGGGTGCTCACCGAGGGTGGAGCGAGGAGGCTCAGAACCCCCTGCATTTGCGGGCTCGCATTCACCAAGCCATACGTAACCGTCAAATGATGTTTGCCCCCGCAGGATGGCACCGGCCAGGCCGACCCAACCTAGCTGACTGAGTTGTCTTACTGACCTATAAATAATAGAGGGGAGCCTCCAGGTGAGGCTCCCCTCTATTTTGCCCACATCCCTATGGAATGTGATACAATGATTCTAAAATCGAACCTTTCTTCGAGGGGATGAAAGCTTGCCTTACTATGTGCGCCTGATGCGCAAGGAAGACATTGTCCAGGTCAACGAGATTGACCGTAAAGCCTTCCCTACCCAGTGGCCACCGGCTAGCTATCAGCATGAGCTGCAAAATCGGTTAGCCCATTATATTGTAGCCTGCGATGAAGAGAGAGTGGTAGAGAAGCCCGAGGTGGAGACTTCGCCACAGAATGGCTTCCTTGGGCTGGCTTCCAGGGTGAGGCAGTTGTTTAGCCTCCGTTTCGCCACCAATGAATTGCCTCCACCCGGTGAAGAATATATTGTTGGTTTTGCTGGCTTCTGGATTATGGCTGAAGAAGCTCACTTAACCAACATTGCCGTGCGAGAACTCTACCGCCACCAGGGGATAGGGGAGGTGCTGCTCATATCGGCAATAGACCTGGCAACAGAGTTAAATGCCCGTATCATTACCCTGGAGGTGCGTGCCTCCAACACCGTTGCCCAGAGTCTTTATCGCAAGTATGGCTTTACCCAGACAGGTCTACGCCGTAGCTACTATACAGATAATAGAGAAGACGCGGTATTAATGTCCACTGAGAATATCACCTCAGCCTCATTTCAGGCACACCTTCAGCGGTTAAAGCAAGCTCACTCGAGAAGATGGGGGATAGCCCTCTATCAAATTGCCCGGTAGCTACCCAGCTCAGCTAGACAGTTGATAATCCTGGGAATGATATATGCGGCCAGAGCTCGACCCGAGCCACCGCACAGGATAGTAATCAATCTACCCTGACAAACCTTGCCCGCCACCCCTTTGATGAGCCTCGCCAGCTTGGGGTGGCAATCTCTGGTCAAACCCTTATCCCCGTACTCCCCCTGGGTAGCATCATAGCCAAATTCCCAAAAAATATACTCCGGTTCAAACGCCACTACCCTGGGAACAAACTCCTGCCACATTATGGCAAGATACTCCTCGTCTGAGGTAAGATATGGAATTTTGACATCCACATTGCTGTGATTATCAATGTAGTCCTGATGGCAAAGGCATATATGGAGGACATCATTATTACTGGCAAAGATGTCTCGGGTACCGTTGGCATGATGACAGTCGGTATCCACTATAGCCAACCGCCTCACCCCTTTTTCCTTGAGGGCAGTTATCGCTAAAGCAGCCCCATTGAAATAACACATTCCTTGATAAAAGTTCCTACCAGCATGATGGTCGCCAAAGCTAGTGAAAACAAAGGCATTATCGATTCTTCCCTGCTTGATTTCACTAGCCGCCTGAACTGTGCCTCCGGCTGAGTATAAAGCTGATTCATAGTCACCGGTCAGCTTTACCCTCTGCACCATATTCTGGGAATGTACCTTGAGTAGCAGCTCTTCAGACACCGGTTCTACATAGTAAAGCCCGTGGCGAGAGTCATAAACGGCATCATAATACGATACATTTTCCTTATCTAGGATGCCAGCTAATGCCTGAGGAAAATCCCTCAGCCTCTCCCCCTGAAAATAGGTGAAAAAGATGCCAGTTCTCGTCACCAAGCCCCCTTGAGCGGCTACTTGCTGGATTCTTTATTTGGTCATTACTCAAGTAACACTGGCACCGGAAAAGAATCTACTGGCTATTAGTCCAGCAATTGGCGGAAAGAAAAAGACACACGCCAGACGAATTAGGGCGAATTTCCAGCCCAACATACCGACCTCCAGTGGCATCCGGCTAACGGCTATCAATGACCATGCCGTAATAAAGGCGACCATAGTGCCTATACCTGCCCCGGCACGCAAGAGTCCGGCAGCTATGGGTAGAGTAACGTAGGGACCACCCGGCGTAAGACTACCAACGGCGGTGCCAATTAAGATACCTCTCCAGCCAGACTCTGTGCCTACCCACTTGGCTATCATCTCGGTGGGAACAAGAACTTGAATCATACCGGCGACGATGAAGGCAAAGACTAGCAAAGGGGCAATCTGTAGCAGTATATTCCCTGCTGCTTTTAGCCCCAGAATATGCTCCCCACCTCCCCGTTGATAGCCAATAAAGAGAAGGGCAATGGCAATTACACCCATTATTATTGTTGGGATAAGCATTGGTGGCAACCTCCTGTTTTTACTCATCTGATTTTTCATTGTTGTCTGGCTCATCATACTTATTGAGCGATGAGACTGTCAATGCAGCTACAAGGAGATTTTTAAGCAACCTATCCCCCTGACCCCCCTCCCTTAATAAGGGAAGGGAGAATTTAGTCAGAGAGGGGAGAAGCCCCTGTCTAAAATCACTTACCCTTTTCCTTTCAAGGAGCAAGCCTTAACAAGCCCTAAAGAGAGTTAAAGAGAGGCTTCGCCTCTCTTCTAAATTCTTCCCCCTCTCCTTCTAATGAGTACGTGTTAAAAAAGAGCCGATGAGAGGCAAAGCCTCTCATCTAAATTCTTCCCCCTCTCCTTGGGAAGGAGAGGGGGACAAAGGGGGTGAGGTTGGTTAACAATCTGTCAATAGGCCAACAGTTGACAACCAGTGCTATAATACTATCCGAGGTCGAGCATTAAAACACAAAGGAGGGAGAAATGCCACCTATTTTCAAAGCTCTAGCCTCAATAGCTGCCTGGGTCCTGTTTATTTGGGGGTGTGTAACAATCCTCTCGCCAACAGTAGGTTATTATGTCGAGATAGGAGTAATGGGTGCACCCACCCCCGCTATCCTGGCGAGTTGGGGACTGGGCACTGCCCAGCTCATTTTGGCGGTATGTGCCATGAAACTGAGGCAGATGCTGGAATAAAGCAACTCTAATCACTCTTTTTTACTAGCAGACATATATTCCGGGAGAATAGCTTTATCGGGAAGCGGTAGGAGCTTTCGGGGAAGGATTTTAATACCTCAAAGCCAGCCTCCTTCGCCAGTTTTTCCAATTCAGGGTAAGAAAACAGGTAGTAATAGCGATACAGGGCCTTACCCTTCGTTCGCCAGGGCACAGCTACCTCCTTTGGCTTAAACCAGAACCTGGGCTGCCAGCGGTTCCACACCGTGATAAAGGCTTCACCACCGGGCTTTAATACCCGCCGTAGCTCATTCAGTGCTGCTCGCCTCTTCTCTTCACCCTTCAAATGATGAAAGGTGGCTACTGAGATTGCCCAGTCAAAGGTTTCGTCAGCATAGGAAAGGCAGCTAACATCAGCTTGGGACAGATTTACGGTAAAATTGAATTTTTGGCAGTATTTTCGGGCGAACCTTAGCATCTCGGTGGAGAAGTCCACGCCGTATAGGTCAAAGCCCTGCCTGAAGGGTAGAAAATCGGGTCCATGGGCACAGCCAATGTTGAGTAGCCTACCCCTTTGCCAACGTTGCGCCAGCACCTCAAGCTCTTTTCGGAATATAGACCAGTGCCTGAAGTTATACCAGCTAGGCGCTATCTGGTTAAAGATATCTCTAGTCACCCTATCCCCTTTATCCCCTTCCCCTCAAGGGGAAGGGGAAGATTTCTTTAGAAGAGGGGCTTCGCCCCTCTTAGACTCCTCATTAAATTACTTTATCAAGAAAGGGGGAATTGTTTGTTTAAAAGGGGCTTCGCCTCTCTTTGACTCTCCATCAATCGTATTCCTCTCTAGCAAAGGCAAGGTGATTTTGGTACAAACTCTTCTTAATGGGCTAACGCCCCTCTTAAACTGCCCTTTGAATCCATTGGCCTGAATCTGCTAAACTCATTGTAAGAGAAGTATACTATGAAAAAATTGGCCAGAACAATTTCCGGGGTTACCCCGGTAGCGGTTATGACCCAGCCGATGAAGTGCCCGGGGCAATGCATATATTGCCCCACCTACTCAGCTACACCCCAGAGCTATACCCCGGGGTCGCCAGCAGTATTACGGGCAAGGCGGTGCGACTATGATGCCAAGAAGCAGATTGAGCTAAGGCTGAAGGTTCTATCCGAGATGGGACACCCCACAGATAAGGTTGAAGTGATAGTAATGGGTGGCACCTTTCTGGCTTACCCCAGGGATTATCAATACCAGTTTATTAAGGATTGCTATGATGCCCTAAATGGCAGGGAGTCGGCTACTCTGGAAGAAGCCAAAAGGCTCAACGAAACGGCTGAGCGCCGGTGCACCGGTCTGTGCATAGAAACCAGGCCTGATTGGTGCCGACCGGAGGAGATAGACAGGATGCTTGAGTTTGGTACCACCAGAGTAGAGCTTGGGGTTCAAACCCTGGATGACGAGATCTACCGACTGGTAAGAAGGGGACACAAGGTGGAAGATGTGGTTAAAGCCACCACCTTGCTCAAGGAGCACGGCTTTAAGGTGCACTATCACTGGATGCCGGGACTGCCCGGCTCAACCCCAGGGCAGGACTTAGAGCTATCTAAGCAGCTATTTAGTGACGCTCGTTTTAGACCAGATGGCTTGAAGCTATACCCGACTATGGTCGTGGGGGGCACTGAGCTAGAGAAATGGTATCGGGATAAGCGTTACCAGCCCTACGATGACGATACTATGATCAACCTGATTTGCCAGATTAAGTCTATGGTGCCCAAGTATGTCAGAATCTCAAGGGTGCTGCGTGACATCCCGTCCGAGTTTATCGTGGGTGGTCTAAGGGATTCACTGCGGGATGAGGTTAGGCAGCGAATGAAGCAGCAAGCCATTGAATGTAAATGCATCAGATGTCGGGAGTATGGTCACCGATCACAAGATGGCTGGGAGATAGGCGAGCCCCGGGTGGTAAGAATGGACTATGAGGCATCAAGCGGTAGGGAAATCTTCCTATCCTTTGAGGATGAAAAGGAAACACTATTTGGCTTACTGCGGATGAGGATTCAATCTAAGCCTATAGCTAGGCTAGGGCGTGACGACGGAAATTTAGCCATAATCAGGGAATTACATATATACGGTCCTGAGGTCCCCCTCCGCCAGCAAGACCCAAGCGCCGCCCAGCATAAGGGTTTGGGTAAGGCACTGTTAAGGGAAGCCGAGCGAATTGCCGCCAATGTGTTTCAAGCGCAGCGGATGGTAGTTTTGAGTGGAACCGGAGCCAAAGAATACTACCGCTCTGAGTTTGGCTACCACTCACAGGGAGACTACATGGTCAAGCGCCTGTAAAATGCCAAGTGTTTTCAACAGTTACCGAGCGCGAGTAAACGATACTGATATTCACGACTCACTAGAAGAAGGTCTAATGTTTCTGTATCGAAAAGTGCTATGGTAGGATAGATTACTGGAAAAAACTGATTGTTCATAAGGTTTATCATATTCGTTAATTCATCAAATGTATATGTGCCTACAATTTTACCTTTGTTACCTCTTTCATCCATCAGATAGACTTTGCGAACTGCCTTATCAATACGGAAAGAAGCGTGAGCAGATGCATGTCTAATCTGCTCGTCCAGACAACCAAACAACGGCCCAAATTCCGTGTCAGACTTTATTATTCTAATATTTTCTACAAGCTCACAGTGTTTATTGGGTGAATTATCGCCCCTTCTTAACTCTAATCCTATCCTCAATAGATTTAACATAGGACTTAATATTTCTAAAAAATTCGCGTATGTATTCATCATTCTAGGAATAGCTATGTTTGCATCTACTTTGCTTCGCCTAATAAATTCCTTCACAATATCATCAGCGTCTCGGAGTTGTGTGGACATTCTGTCCCCGAGTTCATCAATATCAAAGGTTAAATATTTTCTATAGAACTTATAGTCTTTTATTGGATTACCTGTCGGCCTAAAACTCTTCATAACTTTGTCTGCTGCGTCAATGATTTTCTTTGCATCAGGGTACTTATCTTCTAACCGTTTATTTAATTTTAGCATTTCTTTTGACATTAGAAAGGCACCTGCAAGGATATAGTGATAATCCCGCTTCAGCGGTAAGAACTTCTTGTTCTTTACGTTTCTTTCACTTTTCAAAAATTCATCTATTATTTTAGGCGGGTTGTATGTAAACTCAAATTTCTTAGACCTGAGGTCATCAGCAGCGTTCTTCAGTTTACTTTTGTCTATATCAAGTAGGTGCTCCGCATCAGCATTATATTGTTCTAGGTTCTTCACAGGCTTAAATCTATATTCTCCATCAACATCAACTACACCTCTAAGTTCAACAAGATATTTAATGAAATCCCACTCAGTTGATTGTAGCGTTATCTTTTCTTCTCCCTTTGCTAGAACGACACTGGCTACTGTTGTGAAACTATCACCTACTCTTTTAGAAGATATATTTATGGAAAAAACATTATATCTTCCCTGATACAACTTAGTCATTAAATTTATGAGGTCCTTAGATGCCACTTACTCCACCTTCTCCAGACGGGCAAAGCTCAACAGGAGTTTCTTTATCCCTGCCCCTCTAAAAACAACCGCCACCTCCTCGTCGTCTTTAACTGGCTTAGTGCTCACCACCACCCCGTCACCAAATTGGGTGTGGTAGACATGGTCGCCGGCCTTTAATTCAGGAACAACCAAACTAGGCGCTGGAGCTTTGTTCCAGGAATACATTGCCGTGGTGGCTGGGCTTTCTCCCCCTTGCCGCCGACCTCCACCCGAAATCAGGTGCTGCGGTATATCTTCCAAGAAGCGCGATGGTCTATTTACCGCACTGCTCCCCATCAGGCTGCGGCGAAAGGCACGAACCAGATACACCTTCTTCTTGGCTCTGGTTATGCCCACATAACACAG
>Ga0209986_10002998_pt1 | contig 15019 bp, 18 predicted proteins | sample BlataG_FD_183168 | JGI IMG/M metagenome (GOLD analysis project Ga0209986, IMG submission 183168) | Deep subsurface microbial communities from Black Sea to uncover new lineages of life (NeLLi) - Black_00105 metaG (SPAdes) (version 2) | ecosystem: Environmental > Aquatic > Marine > Oceanic >...
GCTTTTTATATAATGGGAAATAGTCATGATGCTTCAGATGCTGCACAGGAGGTGTTCCTAAAGATTTACAAATCCCTTCATAAGTTTGGTGGTAGGTCAAAATTTTCAACATGGTTATTTAGGCTAACTACCAATACCTGTATCGATCTTATAAGAAAGAGAAAAAGGTATACTTCTAAAACTAAAGAATTAGATTTAGAGTATGATAAGGATTTTTCAAAAAGCGCCAGGTATAAAGAACTATCATCTGTTGAGAGGGAATTTTTAAAAAAGGAAGATGGAAGGAAGATAATTGAAAATATTATTTCATTACCACAAAAATATAGAGTTCCAATAGTATTGAGAGATATTTATGGATACTCATACAAAGAAATAGCAAAATTATTAAAACAGCCTTTAGGAACTCTAAAATGTAACATCTTCAGAGGTCGCAGAATCCTAAGAGATATTATCTTCAAAGAAACAAAATAAAGTATCTTCAAAGAAATAAAATAAAGTATATTTAAAGAAATAAAACAAAAAAATCAGAAGTTTTGGGTACATTTTCTTTACTATTTATCCTCTCCCCTGGTGGGAGAGGGTTGGGGAGAGGGGGGGGGAGTGGGAAGAGACTATTGAAGAGAAGATTGAAACACTAGAAGAACCTGAGGTTGAAACTATTAAAGAAATAACCTTTGAAGAACATCCTTTATTAACAAAAGAGCCTTTTTATAAGGTAAGTGTTTGTTTATCAGAAAAAGAAAATGAATATTTAGAATCATTAGGTAAAAAAGCTAAACTTACTGGAGGAAATAAAATACCAAAGAATATGATTATAAGAGGATTTGTTAAGGCATTTATGGATGTAAAGTTAGACGTAGATGGACTTAAAAAGGATGATGATAATATCTTGTTTGAAAGAGTAAGAGGGTTTATAAAGAAATAATTTTATTAAAATGATCATTAATTTTATTGTGGATTTATATTACCAGTGAGGATAATAAATATCTACATATTTAGTAGGTATACCAAATAGTGTATAAAAACAAACTTTTGCAACATATTAAGAATTAATATAAAAAGTGCGTTCTGGTATCCAGAAAGTATATTTTTCATTATCAATTTTTTTACATCTATAACTATAATTTTCATTCCTAAAAAATTATCAATGGGGTCACCATCCTGAAAAACGATATAAAGTGCAAATTTTGCTAATTCTTTTTCCTCTCTCTCAAAATTCTCTAAACCATTGCTAATAAATAATATTGAGATTATAATACCTATAATAAAGAGTATTATAATTATACATATTATTATTTGGCATGATAAAGGTTTCTTCATTTTCTCTCTTATTATTTCTTACTTATATAAAAGCTTTTAAAAGGGTTGTTGGTTATAAATATATTATATTAAGTAATAACCAATAATGTTTTTAATATTATAATTTACATCTTTAATCTAAAATATTTCGGATGTAAAGAGAAAAATTTCATCTAACAAACGAGTCTATCAAGGAAAATTAAAAATGTCCGGTTACCAACAAAAAGAAAATGTCCTCTTCTCATCTATGTAACTCATTAAATAAAGCTCAGTTTTGCAATCTCCAGGCATGATTGAAAGCTGGTTTCCGAGTTTTTGGATTTGTTTTTTTTATAGTTGCTTTCATCTTTTGTTTTCTTTGCCTTAGATGCCTTAAAGTATCTTTTGTGATTTCTTCAAATTCGAAAAATCTATTATTAAACCAGATTTTAACTTCTCCTTTAAGATTCTCTAACGCAGTAACTCTTTTTCTTTTCAAGGCAATGGATGGCTTATTAATGAGAGATACTCTGTTTTTAAATGAGATTGTAAAATCATTTGATATAACTCTTTCTTCTCTAAATGCAAAGACCCAGTTGAGATCTAAATCAGCTGGTAGCGCTCTGTGAAGATTGTTACGATTAGCTAGGGGAACTGCAAACATTGAACTGTAGCGTGGTAGAAAGCTCTTAAGAAATTTATTGGCATCCTCGATATTACAGATACCAGCCAGTCGCATCTCATAAAGTCAGTCTGTCCTGAAAAGTTTTAAATATCCTTTCAGATCTTCCTTTTGCTTGGGGTGAATATGCATAAATCGCTTCTACATTCAATATTTCTAAAACCTTCTCAAGTTGGCTCTTAGATCTCTCCCTTTAACTGCTCATTAAGGTTAGGTTTTCTTGTTGTTTTGTAGATGCTGTTTCTGTCAAAGTAAATACTTGCAGGTATATTATATTTTTCAATATATCTTTTAAAACTATCCATAGCTGCATATGTGTTCTCTTGAGAATAAAATCTAGCAAATGGGATGCCTGTGGCATCGTCAAAATAACCCATTAAAACCATCTTTGGACCTCTACCTTCAAGCCAGTCATGTATTGAGCCATCTGTCTGAACCATCTCTCCAAAGCATTCTTTTCTCTTTCTCCACTGATGAATAGCGTCTTTAACCCTGAGTTTTCTAGGAACCCAGATATTTTCTTTAATCATCCACTGCCTTAAGGTTTCTCTACTCACTTTCTTATTGTCTATTTCTTCTAACTTTTCCGAGGCAAACTTCGGTCCAAAATCATAATATTTCTGTTTAACGATTTTTATGACTTCATTTTTGAATTCATCGGGAAACTTCCTTTTTGATGGTCTTCCTCTATTACCATGAACTATTTTAATATATCCAATGTATCTTAACCTTTTTAGTGATTCTTATTATCTGTATTACTGAAATTGAAAGAATCTTAGCAGCATCTTTTTGATTTATTCTTTTATCAATCACTTTATGAATTACTTTCAGCCTTTTTAACTCCTTTTTACTCATTTTGATAATCTCCTCTTCCATCATATCCTCCTTTGCTTATTAATTTAGCAAAAGAGGACATTTTTATTTTGTACAAATAGGACATTTCTAATTTGGTACTACATGCTCCTACACGAGACTGTTAGATAAATTTTAAATGACAGAGGCAATTCGTTTACTTGACAGGAATAGAATATTTTGATAATGTTATAGTTAAACGATTAGTTAAACGATAAATTTTATAATTATTACTACGAAAAAATAAGTGGAAAATAAAGATTTACATAAGAGTCTGTCTAATAAAAAGAGATATAATATAAAAGAGGTTGCTATTTTCGCAGGTGTTTCTGTAGCTACAGTTTCAAATGTAATATCTGGTGTTAAATATGTTAGTCCTGAACTTAAAGAAAAAGTTAGTAAAGTAATTAAGCAACTTGATTATAGGCCCAGTAAAATTGCCAGAGGATTAAAAATGAAAAAGACTTTTCAAATTGGAGTGGTTGTTACTGATATAACGAACCCTTTTTTTGCTGAGGTCGTGAGAGGTATAGAAAGTATTGTGTTAAAAGAAGGATACCAGATGTTTTTATGTAATACAGATGGAAATATACAAAGAGAGGAAGAGATACTTAGGGTATTTTTAGAACCATGCGTAGATGGGGTTATAAATGTTGCTCCTAGAATGGATGAGAGATCTTTGAAAAATTTTCTGGATATCCCAACAGTAATTGCAGATAGACCAATATCAATCGACAATCAACAAGTTGGAAATATATATACTGACAATATTAGTGGCTCAGCTCAACTAGCAAAATATTTTTTAAAAAAAGGTCATAAAACTTTTGCTTGTATAGCTGGCCCAAAACATGTACCTAATGTGCAGAAAAGAATTTATGGTTTTAGAAAAGAATTAGAAAATGCTGGAGTTAGTAAAGAAAATATTTTATTTTTTTATGGAGAATTTAAGCACGAAGATGGTTATGAGATTATGAATAAGTTGCTTGATTGTAAATTAAAACCAACTTGTGTATTTTTATGTAGCGATATAATGGCTTGGGGTGCTTTAGAGGCTGTAAAAAAAAGAGGATTAAAGATTCCTGAAGATGTTGCAATTGCAGGTTTTGATAATAACTATTTCTCAACATTGTTAAATCCTCCTCTCACCACTATTCATCAGCCAAAATTTAAATTAGGAGAAGAAGCAGCAAAAATTTTGCTTGATATAATTAATAATGAATCTTCTGGAAAATATAAAAGAGTTCATGAAGTAGTTTTAGATTCCAAATTGATAATTAGAGAGTCTGTATAAAAAAGTTTTTTAATTTGTAGTTAATCATTAAGCTACAAAAGAAATTTATAGATTTAAAAATGTAATTTAAAAACAAAGGAGTAAGATTAATGAAAACAAAAGGAATTTTGCATAATGATCTCGCTAGAGCAGTAGCACGTCTTGGCCATGGGGATATGTTGGTGATTACAGATAGAGGGTTTCCTTTTCCCAGACATAGAGAGACAGAATGTATAGATGTTTCTGTTGGAAGAAATTTACCAAAGTTTATAGATGTTGTGAAAGTTGTGTTAGACGAATTAGAAATTGAAAAAGTTATAATAGCTAATGAAACAAAAACTAAGAGTCCTGACACTTATAATGACCTTAAGAAAATAATATCGGAAAAAAAGAATAAGGGAAATGATATTATTGAAGAGAATATTCCTCATTTAGAATTTAAAGATTTAGTTTTAAATGGAGCTCTTCAGGGAAAAGAGGTTAAAGTATTTGTAAAAACCGGTGAATTTACACCTTATGCAAATATAATCTTAATCAGTGGCGTTGATTTTTAGATATTTGTTTCAAGAACTAATAACCAAAAAATAATATGAGAAGTAATTATTCTTAAGACTGTAGGTTAATTTTTGGGTTTTAAATTTAGAGGTTGATAACAATTAGGGGTATGACAAATATGTCAAGTGATAGAACTCTCAGAAAGATATTTAAAAATATCAAGCCTGTGATTGGTATGGTTCATTTAAGGCCACTACCGGGTTCTCCACTTTATGACCCAATAAAAATGGACATGAATAAAATTACAAAAACTGCGGTGGATGAGGCAAAAAAACTTCAATCAGGAGGCGTTGATGGATTGCAAGTTGAGAATATTTGGGACTATCCATATTTAAAGGGTTCCGAAATAGGACACGAAACAACCACTGCTATGACAGCTATAGTTTTAAAAGTAAAAGAGGCAACTGAGATACCCATAGGGATTAATTGTCATCTAAATGGTGGAATGAAGGCTATTGCGATAGCTAATGCTGTAGGTGCTAAATGGATTAGAGTATTTGAGTGGGTTAATGCATATGTTTCTCATGCAGGGATCTTAGAAGGGATAGGTGGTAAGCTTTCCAGATATCGTAATTTTCTTTATGCTCAAGATATAAAATTCTTTTGTGATGTAAATGTTAAGCATGGAAGTCATTTCATAATATCGGATCGTTCAATAGCAGATCAGGCGAAAGATGCAGAATCTGAGGGAGCTGAAGCATTGATAGTAACTGGTTTTGAAACTGGGATAGCTCCTACTCCGGAGAAAGTAGAAGAATTTGCAAATAATGTAAATATCCCTGTATTGATTGGTAGCGGAACCACAAAAGAAAATGTTGCCGAGCTTATGAAGTTTGCGGATGGAGCAATAGTTGGGAGCTATTTTAAGGAAGACAATGATTGGAAAAGACGAGTGGATGAAAAAAGGGTTAAAGAATTTATAACTGTGGTTGAAAGTCTACGAAAGGAGTTATAAATGAGCAATATTAAAATATCTGGAAATATTCTTTGTATGGGAAGTATAAACATGGATTTAGTTATGTTTATAGATAGACTACCAGAACCTGGAGAAACTATTGTTACAGATAATTTTAATAAATACCCTGGAGGTAAAGGGGGCAATCAAGCAGTTGCAGCATCAATGTTAGGTGGAAATGTGACTTTGTTCGGAAAATTAGGAGATGATGACTTTAGTAGTCAGTTAAAGGAGTCTTTAATCAGCAAAGGAGTTGAGATTAGTTCTATTATAAGTGAGGAAGGAGTTACTGCTGGTATTGCGATGATTAGAGTGGATAAAAAAGGTCAAAATTCTATTACATTTACTCCTGGAGCAAATGCCAAATTAACTCCTGGGGATGTAAGAAAACACGAGAATCTTTTTACATCAGGTGGAATTCTCTTAATTACTATGGAGATTAAGCCTGAAACTGTATATGAAGCAGTACGCGTAGCTAAAAAAAATGGGATGTTTATTATTCTTGATCCAGCTCCAGTTCCAAAGGATAATATACATTCAGATATCCCACCATTAATAGATATTATAAAACCCAATGAGATTGAAGCTACATCTATAACTGGCATCGAAGTAAAAGATTTTTCTAGCTCTGAGAAAGCTATTAGAAAATTACTTGAAATGGGGTTTTCTCATCCAATAATAACGCTTGGTGAAAAAGGAGTAATTGCATATTTAGAAGAAAAAATTATTAAGATAGATTCAATATCAGTGAAGGTTGTTGATTGTACTGCAGCCGGGGATGTTTTTTCTGGAGCATTAGCTGCTTCTATTTCTAGAGGGGAAAGATTGTCTGATGCATTGAAATTTGCTAATACTGCAGCTGCCTTGAGTGTAACTGTCCAGGGGGCTCAAACATCTATACCCACATTAGAGAAAGTTATAGGTTTTATGAAAGAAAAGAAGAATTTAATATTTTTTTAAGTCTGAAATTTTAGGATTTATTTTAAAAATAAAGAGAAATATAGTGTGGAACAGGCAATTTTAAAACTTAAGAATATATATAAACACTTTGGTGGCATAAAAGCGTTAAGAGATGTTGATTTTTCTTTAAAAAAAGGAGAAATTCATGCTTTGATAGGTGAAAATGGTGCTGGAAAGTCAACTCTTATAAAAATATTAACTGGTGTAACCCAAATGGATGAAGGTGAGATATTTATTTATGGAAAGAAGATCAGCATAGAAAACCCTGTGGTGGCAAGATTTAAAGGAATTGCAGCAATATACCAAGAACTAGGTTTAATTGAAAATTTAAGTGTTGCTCAGAATATATATTTAGGAAATGAGCCAACTAAAAAATTTATGGGATGGACTGATAATAGAATTCTTCTTAAAAACTCTTCAGATTATTTAAAAGAATTTAAAATTGAAATTGACCCAAATCGTAAAGTTTCTGAGCTTGGTTTAGGGCAAAAAAGGATCATTGAAATATTAAAAGCACTATCAATTAATGCCCAAATACTTCTTTTAGATGAAGCTGCAACAGGTATGAGCAAAGCTGAGATAGATATATTATTTAAAATTATGTATAACCTTAAAAAACAAAAAGTAAGTATGATCTATATATCACATCATCTAGAAGAAGTTTTTAAAATTTGCGATATGGTTACTGTGTTAAGGAATGGAAAAAATGTAGGAACATTTAAAGTTAGTAATGTTAATAAACAAACTTTAATAAAAACTATGATTGGAAGAGAAGTATATGATGAATATCCAAGAAGAAAATTAAAACCATCATCAGATGTTTTACTCCAAACAGAAGATTTTTTTGCTGAAGGTATGCTTAAGAAAATAAGTTTAAAGTTGTATAAAGGAGAAATTCTCGGGATAACTGGAATAATTGGAGCAGGGAAAAGTGAGCTTGGGGGAGCTTTATTTGGCTCTGTTAAGAGAATTTCTGGAAAACTTAAGATAAAAGGAAGAGAGGTAGACCTTAGAGCTCCTAAAGACGCATGCATATATAGAATGGCTTATATTCCTGAAGATAGAAAAAACCAGGGTTTGTTTTTGGCTCATTCTGTTGAGGATAACTTATTAATAGCGAATATTAATAAAATAATAGTTGGTAAACTATTTCTTTCTTTACGCAAAAAAAGAATATATGCCATGGATATTGCTAAGAAGCTAAGAGTTATTCCTTTAGATGTGTTAATTAGGGCACAGAATTTATCAGGTGGAAATCAACAGAAGGTTGTTATTGGTAAATGGATGATTGGTAATCCGGATATTGTAATTATGGATGAACCAACAAGAGGCATAGACGTTGGAGCAAAAACAGAAGTTTATAATCTAATTAATGAATTAGCAGATAGTGGAGTTGGAATTATCTTCCTATCATCAGAATTTATAGAAGTTAAAAATATATGTGATCGAATACTTATTTTAAGAAAAGGAGCAATAGTTAATGAAGTTAAGTCAGATGATACCTCAAGTGAAGAAATTCTTACAATAGCTTTAGGAGGAAACAATAGTAGATAAAAATAATCGAATGGGGTTAAAGGGTTCAAAAATAAAAAAAGTTTTAAAAGGAGAATTAGGTCTGGTATTGGTTCTTATATTTATAGGAATTCTTTTTTCCATACTATCTAATTATTTTTTAATGCCAAAAAACTTATTAAATATTACCCGCCAAATTTCAACAAATCTTATTGTAGCAATAGGAATGACTTTTGTGATACTTTGTGGAGAGATAGATCTATCTGTTGGTTCAGTAGCTGCATTAGCGGGGGTGGCAACTGGATCATTTATGGTCTTAACTGGCTCAATATATTTAGGAATAATTGCCGGTATTTCAATCGGGATGTTAATAGGAGTAATTAATGGAATCCTAGTTGTCTATGGAAAGGTCCAATCATTTATAGTTACCCTTGCTATGTTGGGGATAGCAAGAGGATTAGCTTTGTTTTGGACTAATGGTAAACCTATTTCAGGCTTGCTGGAAATGTTTGGTTTTTTTGGAGCTGGTTATATAAAAAATATTCCTGCTTCAAGCATAATTGCAATTTTTATTTTTTTTGTAGCATATATTTTCTTAAATAGAACAAAACATGGTACATATATAAAATCAATTGGTGCTAATCGTGAAGTTGCTAGATTATCAGCTATTCCAATAAACCGTTATCGTATTTTTGTCTTTACAATATCAGGAATATTATGTGGAGTTGGCGGAATAATAATTACTTCCAGATTGCTTTCTGCTCAACCAGTTGCTGCAACTGGATTGGAGCTTGATGTTATTGCGGCAGTAATATTAGGTGGGGCTTCTTTATCAGGTGGGGTTGGTACCTTGATGGGTACTTTAATTGGAGCAATGATAATAGGTGTTATTAATAATGGAATGAATTTGGTAGGAATTTCTGCTTTTTTCCAACAAATTGTTAAGGGAATTATTATTTTAGTTGCTGTGTTGGTTAAAAGGGGTGATTAAGTATTTTTTATAATAATAATGAATCTTTTTTATAAGTTTTACTGTTATATAAATATCTTTGCAGCAAAGATATATTGAGATATTTTAAAGAAGGGAGGCTAACAAAGAAAAATTAATTTGTAAAAAAATAATATTAATACATTAAGGAGGAAAAAAATGAAAAAAGCTTGGTTGCTTATACTAATCAGCCTGATTGTTATTACAGGAGTTAGCTTTACATCATGCCAACCAGCAGAAGAAGAAACAAAAACAATTGGTTTTGCAGTATCAACGCTTGCTAACCCTTTCTTTGTGACTATGAAAGAAGGAGGAGAAGAAAAAGCAGCAGAGTTGGGAATTGAAATGATTACGTTAGATGCTCAAGATTCTTCTGAAAAGCAGTCTTCTCAAATTGAAGATTTAATTGCTAGTAATGTTGATGTTATTATTGTTAACCCGACAGATTCAGATGCTGTTGTGGCTAGTGTAAAAGAAGCAAATAATGCTGGAATTCCAGTAATTACTGTAACACGTCCTTCTAACGGTGGAGAAGTTGTGCAACATCTTGATATAGATAATTCTTTTGCTGGGAGACTTGTTGCGGAAGAAATGGTTAAAGTTCTAGGTGAAAAAGGAAAAGTAGCTATTTTGGAAGGAATAGCAGGTGCTCCTTCTGCAGAGGCACGTCAATCAGGATTTATGGAAGTAATTAAAAATTATCCAGATATTGAAGTAGTTTCTAGTTTAACTGCAAATTACTCTCGTGAAGAGGGTGCTAGTGTTATGGAGGATGTATTACAAGGAAATCCAGAACTTGATGCCGTTTATGCACATAATGATGAGATGGCACTTGGTGCTGTAAGGGCAGTTATAGCAGCTGATAGATTAGATGAGATAAAAATATTTGGAATTGATGCGGTTGATGATGCTATAGAAGCAATAAAAGCTGGAGAAATGGTAGCAACTGTAAAACAACAACCAGCATTACAAATGGCTACTGCTGTAGAATCGGCTTTCGCAATAATGAATGGTGAGGAAGTAGAAGAACTAGTAATTATTCCTTTGGTGCTGGTTAATAAAGACAATATCTAATAGGAAACACATGTAAATAAAAAGGTATTGTGAAAAAGAGCAGCTTTAAGATTTACTTTTATATTCTTAAGGCTGCTTTTTATTATTTAAAGTCAAAGCATAAAACAGTAACACTTCACAGAGCAAACCCTGTGGATTATGCTTGGTTTACTAAGCATTCTTTTTCCTGATTTAATGCCCAAGATACCCCTCAAGATCTACATGGGCTAATTTCAGTTCGACTGACGGTAGGAGTTCTTTGTTGTCAAACTTGGATATATCATACAAATATGTTTTTAGAGATGTCAAATTATTTTTACCAATTCATCCCCGCCGCAAGCGTATGTGTTTTTCTTTACAACTAAATATAAATTTAACTGGTGATAATTCTGCTACGAATAGAAAATCTAAACTACGGCAAATTAAAAAAGTAAATTTACAGGTTTTAATTAAGACTGGCCAGCTTTTTGGTAAAGATATAGATATTTTATTTTCTTATCTAAACTTTCACTAGTTAATTTTTTCATTTTGTAAGATTAAAATTTATGTTATCATATCAGCATATTTACGGCTTATTTAACAACCAAAATTGACAAATATTTAAAAAGGTAAATATATGAAAATTAGATATGACGAGTCTTCTAACAGATGAATTATCTAAAGTGAATTTAAAGTAAGTAAGGTTGTAAATAAAGTTAGCAAATAACATTAAAGATTAAAATTTTTATAAAGAGCTTCAAATTATGAAAGTATGTGTTATAGGAACAGGGTATGCAGCACTTGTGACAGGAGTATGTCTTGCAGAAATTGGACATAGGGTAATATGTGTGGATAAAGACAATAAGAAAATTTCACTGCTAAATAGTGGTAAGATACCTAATCTATGAGCCACGCTTAGAAGAGCTTATAAGCAAAAATAAAAGCAGCGGAAGTATAATATTTAACTCAGACTCTGGCTCTGGGATAAGGCAGAGTGACATAATTTTTGTATGTGTTGGTACTCCTCCCAATCCTTCAGGTCACTCTGATCTTACAGCAATGATGAAGTAGCAAAGTTGATTGAAAGCTCTACAAATAGCTATAAGATAATTGTAAATAAAAGCACAGTTCCTATTAGTACAGCTAAAAGAATAAAAAAGATAATAAAAGAAAATCAAACCATAGATAATAATTATGATTTTGATATAGTATCAAATCCTGAGTTTTTAAAAGAGGGAGAGGCAGTAAAAGATGTTTTTTCCCCAGAAAAGCTTGTAATTGGCTCCAGCAGCAGAAAAGCTATAGATATAATGAAAGGCTATATGAGCCAATAATAAATCAAAAATTTGATTATGCAACAGGAAACAGCAACAAAAAAGAAAAATTCCCCTCCTTATAACAGATTCAACTAGTTCAGAACTTATAAAGTATGCCTCTAATGCATATCTTGCAACTAAAATATCTTTTATAAATGAGATTGCAAACCTGTGTGAGCGAATTGGAGCAGATATTTTAGATTTGACACATGGGATGGGACTGTTAGATAAATTTTAAAAGTGAACAGTTTAAATTTTAAAAATGGACACCTTTAGAGTTGATTTTTAAATCAGTGTTTTTAGCTCTTTGAACGTCAATGAGTTTGTTATTACACCAAAATATTATTTCAGAAATAGTTTTATTTAAAGGGTAAATGCGAAGCTCAAAAAGTTTATATGGTGTACTATTACGGACACTGAATTTCAAGTTACTAATAGAAACTCTTCTGTAGCCATTGATAGTTCTATTTAATCTCAAACAGAAGATATCTTTAATGGATTTAAAAGGTGGTTTTAGCCTAAATTCTCTGAATAAAGACTGCCCTTCTTTTAATGCTCTTTGAAATCTAAGATAGGGGATTTCTTCAGTTACAGAGTGAATCCACTGATGGTTGTATTTTTTGATGAGACTTTCAAGAATCCTTTGAGCTTTTTTAACATCTATTATATGTTCTCTGGCACAGGTTCTAACGAGTCTATCCTGAATCTAGCCATAAGATCTTTCGATTTTACCTTTAGCTTGAGGAGACAAAAGGTTACCATTCTGGAGGCAAGAAAGGTGAATTTCATTCTTGAAAATATTTTAACGGTTAGTTTTTGGTTTGCTGTACTCAGAGTAACTACACTATTAATATGGGCATCTCTGGCGGCAGCAATTTCAATTAAAAGTAATACAATTAATATAGCCATAGATGGTATAATGCTGGTTGCTACATTGGTGGGGGTAATAGTGTCTGGATATTTAAATAATCTTATTCTTGCCGTTTTCCTAGCTATTATTTTTGGAATATCTCTTGTATGTTTGCTGAGCTATTTTAGTCTAAAGTTGAATACCAATATTTTTATTGGTGGTATTGCTCTTAATATGTTTGCATCTGGTGTAACTATATCTATTCTTTATTTAACCACTCATGATAATGCAGTCTCCAGTTCACTAAAGAGCTTAACAGTACCCTCATGGAATATACATATTATAAAAGACCTTCCAGTTGTAGGTTCAATATTAAGTGGCCATAATGCACTTACTTATTTTGCTTTTGTGGGGATTGTTTTTTACTATATCCTGCTTTACTGTACAAAACTAGGTCTTCATATAATAGCGGTTGGTGAAAATCCTGAGGCCGTAAAGTCTGTAGGCATAAGTGTTTTCAGAACAAAGTTTTTAGCACTTATTTTAGGTGGTTTTTTTACCTCTCTGGGAGGAATATTCCTTTCCATGGGGTACCTATCTTTTTTGTAAAAAATATGACAGGAGGAATAGGGTTTATTGGTCTTGCTATTGCCCTTATGTCAGAATGTACTCCATTGGGAATATTTTTTTCCTCCACCCTGTTTGGGATTACCATACAAGTTGTAAATAATATTAAAACTTTAAAGATACCTTCGGAACTGGTTGAAATAATACCATATGCACTGGCTATTCTTGTTCTGGTACTTTATGGAATTAGCGAAAGGATAAAAGGGGGAAGAATAAGGCTTTGGTTTAAGAGTAAGTAGTGTGAATGATTTACAGGAGTTCTTTAAAGTATTTTTATGTTTTTTCTCTAGATTTCTTCTAAGTCTTCCTGGCAGGTAATAAGTTTTTCTTTGACTATTTTATCTTATATTGGAGTACCAAATGTGAGTTTACAATAGCTAATTTTGATGAAAATTTTATATCATCTATTTTTATAATTCTGTCTAAAAATGAATAGTGACTACATGCAAGACCTACTTCTAAATTGGTATATCCCTGCAGTAACTTTTAATCAGAAGATACTATATACTACAATAATAGTGCAAATGCTTAAAATATTACAGAAATATTAAGTTTGTGAGTAGAGAATTGTAATATAATTAAAATTAAAATAAGTTTTAGATATGAGAAAGAATTAACTAAAAAACTTTTAAATTTATTTTAAAACTAAATCAATAAATAAACCTATCCATTTTGTTAATGTATTAATAAATTATTGGATCAATGAAGCATTAATATCTACCTTGGACTGAACCCCTATCACTGGACACATTGTATACTAAAATTAATTAAGTTAGAATAGCTAATGAGACAAAAAGAGAAGGATAAAATAGGAGGTCTCATTGTGAAAAAAAGAAGAAGTTTTAATAAAGAGTTTAAAAGAGAGATAGTAGAAACTGTAGTTAGTGATCAAGCAAGTGCAGCAGAACTTTCAAGAGAATATCATATTTCACCCATATTGATATCTAAGTTTAAAGAAAGACTACAAGGAAGGAAAGTTCTTTGAAAATGATAATAGTACTGATATTGCAAGGTTAGAGCTTAAGGTAAGAGAGCTAGAGCGTCTTGTTGGTGAGCTAACTATGGAAAATAGGATGCTAAAGAAAGTTAGAGATCTAAATAGTAAGAAAAAAAAAGATCCTTTATCAATAATAACCTCAAAGACCTTAAGACAATTAAGAGGGGATGCAAGCTAGTGGGGCTTTCAAGGTCAAGTTATTATTACAAAGTTAAAAGAGAAAGAAAAAATGATGCAGATACAAAAGAAATAATAAATGATATAGCCTTAGAGCACCTATATTATGGCTATAGAAGAGTTACAGCAGAGCTTAAAAGGCAAAATATAGTGATAAATCATAAGAAGGTACACAGGATAATGAAGGATAATAATATATTATGTAAAATTAAGAAATCCTTTAACAAAACTACTAACTCAGCTCGTAATCTTAAAAAATATCCAAATCTGATAAAAGATATAATACCACAACGCATAAATGAGATATTTAATGCTGATATAACTTACATAAGAATACTTACTTCATTTGTATATCTAGCGATAGTAATTGATGCATATTCAAGAAAAATAGTGGGATACGGATTAGGTAAAACCCTGTCAGCTGAACTTACAATAGCAGCACTAAAAGATGCTATTTTAAAAAGAGACGTGTCAGATCTAATACATCATTCAGATCAAGGTATTCAGTATTGTTCAAATAGATATGTAAGTATATTAAATGAAAATCATATCAAAATATCAATGTCAAATAAAGCTAGTCCTTATGATAACAGCATAATAGAATCATTTTTTAGGTCACTTAAGGTTGAAGAAGTATATATGTTTTCCTATGAAACATACAGAGATGTTATTAAAAGAATACCCTATTTTATTGAAGAAGTTTATAACAAAAAGAGATTACATTCTTCATTGGGTTATATGCCTCCTGAAGAATTTGAAAGTATAATTAAATATAATAAAATGAAAAAAAGTGAAGTCCGTCAGTTGGTTTTAACTTAGATAACATTGTGTCCAACTTTTGGGGTTCAAACCATTTATCAGGTATTATAACAACTTCCGATAATATATTATGTAAACCTCATTTATATTTTTATTTCTATAATACTTATATAAACTTTTTATATATAGTCTTTTTATAGCGTATTGTT
>Ga0209986_10002999_pt1 | contig 15012 bp, 13 predicted proteins | sample BlataG_FD_183168 | JGI IMG/M metagenome (GOLD analysis project Ga0209986, IMG submission 183168) | Deep subsurface microbial communities from Black Sea to uncover new lineages of life (NeLLi) - Black_00105 metaG (SPAdes) (version 2) | ecosystem: Environmental > Aquatic > Marine > Oceanic >...
ATCCCGTTGGCTAGGGGGAAACCGAGCGATGCCATCCCTTTATCACCCAGCGGATAATTCTTGATATTGGTTTCATTCGGATTACGCAGTACGGCGGTGATATTTTGCCCATCCGGTGACCATGCAACCGCTAGACCTTGACTCACTTGCCCAGGCGGGTGATCGAGATCTTCAAGGTCCTGTATCAGGATCAGATCTAAACCGTTTGAGAGCACCGAATAAGCTAGCCGGGAACCATCAGGATTGAAAACCGGGCCTGTCTCAGCTATTTGTGGGGTATTGGTGAGATTGTGGAAACGGTCGTCAGGATGTTCCAGATTAGCAATAAAGACATCCGGGGTTCCATCCCGGTCAGAAATAAATGCGATGCGTCGACCCTTCGGATCCCAAGCTGGGGAGGTATCCGCTGCAGGGTGACTGGTTAGCTGGATGGGAGGTTGTCCACCATCAATTGGAATGATCCAGATATTAAAATCGCCATCGTAATAAGTCTCACAAGCCAGCCAAAGCCCATCTGGTGACCAGGTTGGATAGCTCTCAAAGCCAGGCGTATCCGTCAAACGGTGCAGCTCTCCTGTTCTTAATTCCAACAGAAAGAGATCCCAAACCCCTGCGCGATTCGATGAAAATGCGATGAAGGCACCATCAGGACTAATTGCAGGATAACGGTCATCCCACTCGCCATAAGTGAGCTGCACCGAAGATACATCACCTAGCATATAAGCCCAAAGATGAGTCCGTCCAGCTACCCGGGCAGCATAGACCAATGAACCCATAGATGCGGAGCGAGTAGGAGCAGTAGTAAATGTAGCCGAGGGTGGTGCAAGGGATGCAGTGATGCTCGGCGTGGCTGTATGGCCTAGTGAGGTAGCCAAAGCGTTTAACGTAGGGTCGACCTGGGTGGAGTGAAGTTCTGCTTGCACGAGAACCCCTGCCCAACCCAACCCGCCGACGACGATCAGAGCTAGAAATAGGAAAAACCGGAATCCCCAAACGCCCCAATGTCGACTGGGGAAATCCCGTCGAGGTTTCATATCAGATTTATTTTCCGTCACGAATCGCCTGCCTCAAGGCCGCAATTATACATATTGTCTGCTGTTATGCTATGCGGTGCAAGGAAGATGCCATCAATTCCTAGCGATGAACAGGTTTTACAAACAATCCGAACCGTCTGTTAAACAAAACATAGGAGCCGACCAATGAGCCGGCTCCCTGGCACATAACCACTCAGAATCATCATTTGTTATTAATCGTGGCGAAGTCCTCCCAACGTCGCAGGGCAATGCTTTGGGGAATGCGAAATGTCCTGGCAACTCCACGTCCACGCCCACCTTGCTCATGATAAGCACCGACCAGAGACGTAGGAGCCAGTAGGCAACTTGCGAAGTACTCCGCCGACTCACGTAAATTTGGTAACAACAGGTCAAAGAGCCCCATAGCACGACCGTGTTTACTAGTAATCAAAGCGCTTAGCGTCTCGCGGGCAAGTACGAAACGTCGCTCCTCCGGTTCAAGGTCAATCCGCACAAAGATGCTCCCTCTCTGGCTGGGAGGGCGAGCGAATGTGGCGTCCCACAAATTGGAGTACATATCCACTACGCCGAAGTCGGAATCGTACAATGGCGGTGGATTCCTAAGCAAATCTTCCACAGGCACCGGTGGTTCAACGACTCCCATAAAGTCCACGAGTCCTTGTGCCAAATTGCGCAGGAACCACTGGCGCTCTTCTCGTGTGATGGGGATCATGCCGCTTGTTCGTCCTTAGTTCGGTCTTGGCCAGGCAGCAATCCCTCGAGCGGGGAGGGCAGCTGAATGCGGACTGTAATCTCTTCAGCAGCCTTCACATACCGATAGGCAATCACTGCGTACTCTGCCCAGGATTTGGCTTCCAAACGTGCGAGACGCTTTTGCATGTCGTTCGAAAAATCCAAATCTGAAATCACTTCCTCCATACGACCCGCAGAAAAAGATTGAACCACGCTTGGGTCGACAATGGAACGAGCCACTAGCTGATTGAGGGCTTGCATACTCATTTGGAACCTCCTTGTGCTAAGAAAGCTTCATACTTATTTAACAAAAAAAGGCAACGAGAAACCACCTCGCTGCCAGGCGTTTCAAATTAGAATAGCTAAGTTGCCCGATGACACGGTTTATATTAGTCTATCAACCAGCCATCTCTTGGGCAGCGGGAGCTGACCATGGCAACCTCCTTCAATCTTTGTTCCCTCTCATTAGTAGGATACATCAAAATTCTCAACGGATTCTCAACGGTATAGCGGTTACATTGCATCTTCTGATCCTGTGCCTTGAACACCGCTTGGATAGTTAACGACTATTAATTATCACTGGAGAGATGGTTGATTAGTTTAACTTGACCTGTTATAAAGCAAGGATATGTTACGTTTGTTCCCTCTCAACTCAATCGATCAGGCGAGTATAAAGCTCGCGAACGGGTTCTGGCGGATCGATACCAAGCTCATCTGCCAGCAACCGAATATAACGCTGATAGTGGGCGACGACTTCGCTTCGTCTCCCTAAGCGCCCGAGCGCTTCAAGGAACCATAAATTTGTATCATCGCGGTAAGGATCAATCTGTAGCGCCTGACGAAGTGTGTTGATCGCCCGCAGTGGCTGATCTCGCACAAGCGCCTCTTGAGCATGGTAAGCAAGGAGATCAAGGTAGCGCAGCTCGAGGTCACGGCGACGCTCTAACACCCAATCGGAAGAAAATTCTGGCAAGAACGACCCCCCGTATGAATTGATCGCCTCCGTCAAAGCGAACATCTTGCGCGGGTCGCCCGGTGGTAACCCTTCGGCGATCAAAGCGGCGCGCTCAAAACGAAGAACGTCGTACTCGATCGGCAATTCTGGGTTGAGGCAGTAGATTGGAACTTCATGTAGGATAATGTCGCGGCCAAGCTCGCGTCTCAAGTTGTATACCGCTGTGTGCAGATTCGCTACCTGACGTCCAGGAGGGTGGTGCGGCCAGAAGATCTCTAGTAATACATCGCGCTCAACACGTTGGTGATCCGCTAGGTAGAAGAGCACTTCTCGAGCCAATGGCTTGAGTTCAGTTAGACGTTTATCTTGACATTGAATGCTGGATTCTCCCAATGCGGATAAGACAATCCGGTCTGCAGTATCCACATCATCAGGTGCTTCTTGATAGCGCTGAGCCACAGCACGCATTGTATCTATCCGACGTAAGACGACCGAGAGCATAGGATGTGTGCCCAATCTGGACCTGGCGAAATCGCGGAAATCTAAATCAGATGCTAGTTCTCCAGCCAGGATTTGCTCAGTGCCATTTCCCCCACACCAATCAAGCGCCTGCTCAAGGATGGCTTGGGACTGATCAATATCACCTGCAGTGAGCGCGGCACAGGCTCCAAAGTAGAGTGCCAAAGTCCGTTCACCTGCATCAAGCCCCACTCCTTCCTGAAGTAAACGTGAGAAAGTATCCTGCGCACGTCGAGGTTTAGCAGTAGCCTCCAGCGCTCCCAATTGGATAGTGACCGCAGCTGGAGGATCGCCACCTTCTTCCAATGCGATCGCCCGCCCCAACCACTCATGCGCCAATGCGCCACCCCCTCTACGCCGATGTAAAACACTTGTCTGAATACAGCCATATCGGGTGCGGCTAATGTCTTCTTGCTGGGCAGCTAATGTCAAGCCCTGCCCATAGAGTTCAGCTGCCTGTAAGGCTAGATCCAGATCGGCGAATAGATCAGCTTGTCCGAAAAGGATATTCGCTTCACGTGCCGGGCTGGCTGCTTGCCGGGCATACTTCAATCCCTCATTGTAAAGCTCCAGTGCCTCCTCATAACTGCCCTGGAGATGGGCGTCATAAGCCAAGTTATTGTATGAGACCGCAAGCTTAATTGGACCTCCAACCTGAAGGAGGATCTCATGAGCTTTCATGGTAGTTGCATGAGCCTCAGCGTTTTTTCCTAGCGCGCTTTGGATGTTAGATAAGTTAATCAACGCGCTTGCCTGGGCATTCCTCTGTGCAGGTTGATTGAGTAGATCAACCGCTTCCTGTACAATAGTCTCAGCTGATAGCAAATCCCCATTCCTAACATACGTCCACGCCTTAAGCTGTCGACAGAAAGCCTTTCTTTGTCGGCTTCCACGGGGACTAAGCGATTGCTCAGCACTTTCAACAGCCTCCAAGACTTCCTCGTACTTTCCACGGAAAAGAGCGATATGCCCTCGTAAAATCTCAGCATAGGCTTGTGTTGACTTCGAGGACCCAGTTGTGAGCATTTCCCGGCCACGTTGCAATGCTGACTCAGCAGCTTCAAGATTACCTTGCTCCGCATAAGAGGCAGTGAGATAGAGAAAGACCTTTGGCGCTGAGGATTGCACCTCATTCAACTTCTGAGACCATAATTCCAATGTCAACCACCGTCCGCTTCGATACATCTCCTCGGCGCATTTCTCAGCTTGAGCGGCAGCACGACCGCTTGCACCGGCATTCGAATACAGATCGACAGCATGCTCATATGAGCCGTGTTGCGCTAAATAATCAGCCGTCCGCACTAGAAGCTTCCTGAACTTCCTCCGATCAGCGCTCTCCAACAATTGGAGCAGGAACTGCCGAAATTGGGGATGATATTCGTATGTCCTGGGACTCTCGTCAGTAACTGTCACGAACATACCACCGCGGACTAACCGACGAAGGAAACGGTTGCTTTGATTCTGCTGGAGCACATAATCGCACCCTTCAGCAGTCATCACCGGGAAGACGGACGAATCAAGCATAAAACGACGTAGGTCATCCGGTTGGCGATTGAGCACCACAGAAGCCAGATACTCATAGACCATCGGTCGGGGATCCTGCGCTAGCATACCTAGTCCACTGCCAGCTAATTTGCCTGAGAGGACCACTCCAGTAATCCAACCACGGGTCTCCTCCAACAAGCGAGCAGCTTCTTGCTGGTCCAGTTCGAATCCCCCCTGCGACACTGCCAGCTCAACCAGCTCAGATCTTGTGAGCGCCAAATCTTGTGGACCAAAACCCGCCAAGCCTCCTTCGGCCATCAATCGAGCTAGGGAAACCTCAAGAACCTCCCGGCCGGCAACCAACATAGTCACCTGCTCTGGTTGGATCTCCAGGAATGCGTCCAGAAATTCTGTGGTGGCCTTAGAGCGATTAATTAGGTGAATATCGTCAAGAGCGATCACGAAAGTTTCGCTCACCTGGGCATCAATAATCTCTGCTAAGGCACGGGCGATAGCCTGTGGTGATGAGTCTGCCAACCGCTCTAGATCGAGTTGGCCTCCCAGGCGACGAAATCGCCGTTGTAAGGAAGCCGCTAACACGGTAACAAATCGAATCACATCGCGGTCGGCTTCCGTCAATCGTACCCAACAGACAGGAATCTCAGTGTGGGCACTGAAATCAGCCAGCAGGGTGGTTTTACCGTAACCCGCTGGGGTGGCAATGACAATCAGCTTGCGAGGGATATTGGCGTGGATCATGTCAACCAGGCGTTCGCGGTGGAGCTTGTTTTGATCGAACACCGGCGGAGTTATCGCATGCCTGAGTACTGTGTCATGTTTTACCATCAGGCACCTACTCCACCTCTGTCGACGGTGCTTGCGGGATCATAAATAACCTTTTATCCGATAATGCCGGTGCTGGCAATATTCTGGTCGACTTGATATTCGACTACATTGTCGATGTCAGGTAGTGCATGGAAAGTTGTCGCGATGAGGGTGATATTAAAATGGCAATTATCCGGATTGAGCTTGATATCGATCGAGTCAAATCGATTCTCATCCGGTTGAGAAAGCTGATAAATAGGATCGCGAAAATAGCGGTCCATCGCATCCATAAATAACGGGACCATTGTTTATTATAGAGCCCTAGAACTTGAATTGCAGTAACCCATTAGTCCCCCTTAATAAAATTGCTGATTGTGTCTTCCTGGCGACACATACGAATTGGACGAGTACAAAAAAAAAGAAAAATACCGCGAAGATTAGATGATGGTAGAATTATCCAGTCACGTAAATAAAACCCTTAAAAATTATTCATACTCATACGAAGTCCGTGCCTTGTGGGCTTTTGATAGGAGATGTAGGTGTCTGATTTAGATTCCGCAATCGTTTATGCTAAAGAACACCAAGAGGAATTCCTGGAGGATCTGATATCATACCTACGCATCTCTTCCGTTTCAACCCTCCCTGAACATGAACCTGATATGCAAAGGGCGGCGAAATGGACCGCCGACCAACTGCTGGAATTCGGTTTCGAATCAGTCGCCGTGATGCCCACCTCCGGTCATCCAGTTGTCTACGGTGAATGGCTTAAGGCGGGGACTGACGTTCCTACAATCCTCTTTTATGGACATTATGATGTCCAACCACCCGATCCGCTTGATTTGTGGATCAGCGAGCCGTTCGAACCACAGGTGAGAGGAGACAACATATTTGCCCGAGGCGCCTCCGATATGAAAGGTCAAATCGTCGCTCACCTCAAAGCGGTCGAGTCCATCATCCGAACCTCCAGTTTGCCGATAAATCTAAAATATTTGATTGAGGGAGAAGAAGAAATTGGCTCGCCAAACTTAGGAGCCTTCATACAAGAAAACCGGACCCTTCTGAGCTGTAATCTATGTTTGAACGGCGATTCCAACATCCTAGCCCCAGATACGCCTTCAATAACTTTTGCATTGCGCGGTTTGGCTTACTTTGAGATTCGTCTCCAGGGAACAGCTGGGGACCTTCATTCCGGGGTGTTTGGTGGTACAGTTGACAACCCGGCTATCGTGCTAAGTAAGCTAATAGCTGGTATGCGCGATGAACACGGCCGGATTACCCTCCCCGGATTCTATGACCATGTACGCCCACTCACCGATACCGATCGTGTCGAGGTAGCCTCTATGCCTGATGCATGGTGGCTGGAGCAGGCTGGGGCAAATGTTCTATTCGGGGAACAGGGATTCACAGCAACCGAAAGAGCGACTGCCCGACCTACATTAGATGTCAACGGGATGGTCAGCGGTTTCACCGGCGAAGGTTCAAAGACAGTTCTTCCAGCTAGGGCGATGGCGAAAATTTCCATGCGCCTGGTTCCAGACCAACAGCCTGAGATGATCCGGAGCAGTTTAGAAGCCTATCTGAATTCGAAAGCGCCACCGACGGTCACCTGGGAGTTAGAGCAATTGGCCAGTTGCCAACCAGCGATAGTAGAGCGCGATTCGGATGCTGTGCGAGCTGCCAAACAGGCGCTTACAGCCGTCTGGGAAGTAGAACCGGTTTTCACCCGCCAGGGTGGGACTGTGCCGGTGGTCGGTATGATGCAAGAACTTCTCGGGGTTGATAGCTTGATGCTGGGCTTTGGCCTCCCCGACGACAACTTGCATGCTCCGAACGAGAAACTGCATCTTCCTAACTTTCACCGGGGTGTCGAAACTTATATTCGTTTCATGCATGAGTCCGCGAATATAAACAGTTGATAGCGGGAAAAAAGGGAATTAGGTGAAGAGCGACTTACAGTGTACGGAGGCCAAGCCGTGATCGAGGGGGTGATGATGCGGGGTACGCAAGTATGTGCGATCGCCGTCAGGGCCCCAGATCAGTCGATCACGGTTGAGATTGAGCCTTTAAGTAGCTTGTATCAAAGTAGGTTGGCGAAAATACCCTTTCTGCGCGGTCTGCTGATACTGTGGGATGCCCTGAGTTTGGGTATACGCGCCCTGACCTTTTCCGCCAACATTCAAGCGGAAGAGGCTGAAAGGCTTGAAGGTGGTCTGTTGGTTCTAACCTTACTTGCATCCCTCGCCGCAGGTCTTGGGCTCTTCTTCCTTCTACCTGCCGGCGTAGCCTACCTATTGGAACGCCTTTTACATTGGAATGCATGGCAATCGAACTTTCTTGAAGGGTTGATACGTCTAGGGTTGCTTGTGGGCTATATTTGGGCTATCGCGTTTATGCCTGACATCCGTAGGGTTTACGGATACCATGGCGCTGAGCATAAAACGATAAATACCTTTGAAGCCGGTGAGCCGTTGGAGGTCGAGTCGGTGATGCGTTTTCCTCGCGAACACCCCCGTTGTGGAACGGCTTTCTTATTGACGGTAGTCGTCTTATCGATCCTGATTTTCAGCGCCTTGGGTCCTCTGCCTCTAGTCTACCGCTTTGTCAGTCGACTGCTATTAGCCCCATTAATCGCTTCATTAGCGTATGAGTACATCCGTCTGACCTCATGGATGATGCGCTTCTCATGGGCACGTCCTCTTGTGATTCCCAACCTATGGCTGCAACGTCTAACCACGCGTGAACCAGACCCGGCGATGGTCGAAGTAGCAATCGCCGCTTTCCAGGCTATGCATGCTCGGGAAGTGGCACCATACGATAGAAACCAGTCCACTGTCTAAGTGTTCTTCCGCCAGTGACACCCAAAAGGGAAGTTAAATAGCACCATTATTGTCCAATATATTGAGCGTTCCATTGACTCCCCTCCTCGGGGTGGGTACAATCACGTCAGGCCTTGGAGGAAAATGACCGTTCGGTTCACGCTACGTGACCAGGAATACGAGGTGCGCGCGGGAATGACTGTTCGTCATGCCCTCCTGAAACTCGGCATCCAGCCGGAGTCCGTTCTTCCCACCCTAGATGGTGAGTTGATCACCGATGACGAGATCTTGCAGGATGACCAGCATATCCACCTAGTAGCCGTCATCTCGGGGGGAACTATATCCCCGAAGCAGGTAACTTTCCAGTGAAATGTCGTAGATGTGGGGGTAAAGCCGTCATCAACATGCGCCAGCATAAGTTAGCCTTATGTAAGGAACATTTCCTCATTTGGTTCCCCGAACAGACTAAACGCTTCATCAAGAAATACCACATGTTTGGGTACCAGGACCGGATCTTGGTGGCGGTTTCCGGCGGTAAGGACTCGCTTGCACTGTGGGATGTACTCCATCACCTAGGCTACCAGGCAGATGGACTCTACATCGGGCTTGGTATCAACCAGGGAAACGGGTATTCATTAAAATCACAAGAATTTGCTGAAAAATTCGCAATTAAAAACAACCTCAAGTTAATTGTGGTCGATGTTGCCGAAATAGCTGGCGCCACCATCCCTGAAGCAGCCGTACTTACCCTGCGCGGTAAGGGCAAACCTTGTTCGATCTGTGGTCTGACCAAACGGCACATCATGAACCGGGTCGCGTATCAGGGCCAATACGACGTTCTCGTCACTGGCCACAACCTGGACGATGAAGTGGCCGCTCTATTTGGCAACACTTTGAACTGGGCGGTGGGCTATTTGGCTCGGCAGGGTCCCGTTCTTGAAGAAGTAACCGGGGGGCTGGCACGTAAAGCCAAACCCTTCTTCCGATTCTATGAACGTGAAACAGCCGCTTACGCTCTGCTACAGGGTATTGACTACATATACGAAGAATGCCCTCACTCCACTGGGGCAAAATCGATCTACTACAAAGGACAATTAAACCAGCTGGAAGCTGATCGTCCGGGTGCAAAGCTCTCCTTCTACTTATCGTTCTTAAGAGCCAAGGAATCCGGCCTGTTTGCCCATCAGGACCCTGCAACACAAGCCAACTTAAACAGCTGTCAAACTTGTGGACAACCCACCTCCGCACCCGAGCAGTGTGCTTTCTGTAGAACCTGGGATCGGGTGCGTGGCCGACAAACCATAACCGCTTGAGGGATGACAAAATTATGACCGAAGCATCAGACTTAGATGACCTCACCCTGCTCGGAAGGGAAGCCAAGCCGAGCAAGCGTCTCGAGACCTTTCCAAATCGCCATCCTGATCGGCGTTATGTCGTCAGGTTGGAGACTGATGAATTCACCTGCCTTTGCCCAGCCACCGGACAACCCGATTTCGCTAACATCCTGGTTGAGTACATCCCCAACCAAAAGATTCTCGAATCAAAATCCTTCAAACTTTACCTTTGGTCCTACCGCAATGAGGGTGTTTTCCATGAACACGTGATCAATAAAATCCTCGAAGACCTGGTGGCAACATTAGAACCACACTGGTGCCGAGTCGTTGGTGCCTTTCAAATTCGTGGGGGGATCAACATCACCGTAGAAGCTGAACATGGCCATCGCCAGGGGACCAGCTAAATGCGCGCTTATCGCTGGTATCCGGTTATCCTGGCAGTTTTTGTGACAACCTTAATCATTTCTAATATCATAGCTGTCAAACTGTTCTCGATCTTCGGGATAACACTCCCAGCGGCTGTCATCTTGTTTCCAGTGGCGTACATATTCGGTGACGTGCTCACCGAAGTATATGGTTATGCACGAGCCCGCCAGGCAATATGGATCGGTTTTAGTTGCAACCTCCTAGCGGTGATCGCCATCTGGGTGGCGGGATTGCTCCCGGCAGACGCTTATTGGAGTGCTGGTGTCTATGCCAATCCGGAGGAAGCTTCGCTAGCTTATAAGGCGATCTTAGGTTACACCCCTCGATTGCTGCTCGCGTCGTTTTTCGCCTACCTGGTAGGTGAATTCCTTAATGCTTTCGTGCTGGCAAAACTTAAGGTCACCACACAAGGTCGTATGTTGTGGGTTCGAACTATCGCCTCCACCCTTGTCGGTCAGGGAGCAGACTCAGCGATATTCATCTCGATAGCCTTTATCGGGATCCTACCAGGTGGGGTGCTCGGTGCAACCATTCTTCACCAGTGGTTGTTTAAGAGCTCGTATGAAGCGCTAGCCACCCCGCTCACTTATGTTATCGTCAACGCTCTCAAGCACGCGGAGGAGGAAGATTACTTCGATCAACAGACCGATTTCAACCCCGTTCGCTTCTAAATGATAGCCCAATACAATCTGCTTTATTGTGTGGCGCGCTAGTTCCCACATAGGATTAAGCCGTTTCGAGATAGTATTCCACCTCCCAATCCATCACCCGAGCACAATACTCATCCCACTCCGATCGTTTAGCCCGCACAAAAGCCTGGTAGATTTTGGGACCAAGCGTCTCCTTGAGAATCGAGTCACGATCCAATTCGTCAAGCGCTTCGCCAAGCGATCCTGGTAATTGTGCAATCCCATGTTCTGCTAGTTCTGATTCGCTCATTTCATATATGTTGAGGTTGTTGACCGGCGGTGGGCAGGGGATCTCCTGCTCGATGCCGTCAAGCCCGGCGGCCAGCATAACTGAAAAGGCCAGGTAGGGATTGCAGGATGGGTCTGGAAATCGCAACTCAGCACGTGTGGAAGCCTCCCGACCAGGTGAATGACTTGGGATGCGGATCATTGCCGAGCGGTTGATATGCGCCCAACAAACATAGACCGGTGCTTCGTAACCAGGAACAATCCGTTTATATGAGTTCACAGTAGGAGCGACAACAGCAGCCAAAGCGCGCGCATGTACCATCTGACCAGCAATAAATCCATAAGCGATAGGAGAGAGGTGATATTCGTCTTCGGGGTCGAAGAAGATGTTCCGACCCTCTCGGTCGAAAATCGACTGGTGGGTATGCATCCCCGAACCATTGATGCCATAGATCGGTTTTGGCATGAAGGTGGCGATCAAACCCTGCCGAGCTGCGAGCGCTCTTATGGTGTACTTGAGAGTAACCACATTGTCTGCAGCACGCAATGCATCAGCATAACGGAAATCTATCTCGTGCTGACCCCGGGAGACTTCATGGTGCCCCATCTCTACCTCTAACCCCATCCTTTCCAAGGCTAACATTAACTCAGTCCGGACACGTTGGGCTTCGTCGCTAGCTGAAAAATCGAAGTAGCCACCTACATCATGCGGTACTGGATGGATCGTGTCGGAATCATTCTTGCGTAGTAAAAAGAACTCCGGTTCTGGGCCAACGTTATAACTCCATTGCCTATCTGTAACCCGTCCTAAGGTTCGTTTTAATAATCCGCGCGGGTCACCAGGAAATGGTGTGCCATCTGGCAAATATATATCACAGAATACCCTCGCTCTTCGCCGCTCTGGCTGAGACCATGGCAGTAGCGCGTAGGTTTCAAGATCTGGAATCAAGCGCATATCGCTCTCCTGTATTCGAGCGAAACCTTCTACCGAAGAGCCATCAAACCACACGCCATCTTCTATTGCGACTTGGAGGCGGTTGATGGGGATATCCACGCTCTTTACTGCTCCTGTAATATCAGTGAATTGCAGACAAATGAACTTGACGTTGTCCTCCTCTGCATGCTGCATGATCTCCATTTCCATGGGTTACCTCCTCTTGAACAGTAGTTATTTGTAGTGATCCCTTTTCCTTGATTCCCACATGTAGATAGTCACGCTTACCTAAAATAGTGGCTATGCGCAACCAGTTATGGGTTTTCAAACCAAGCGACTCTAATCCAAGTACATATCACCCTAAGTTGGCAGTGTCCTATTTCCTGATTAGCGGCCCTGCCTCGATCGTCTTTTCATACACCTCAAGCATGCGCGCAGTTGTGGCGGGGATAGAATAACGTTGAGCAGCTCGTATAGCCTGCTTCCCCATTTCAATGCGACATGCCTCATCAGCGAGAAGCGAAAGCACCGCGTTAGAAAAATCAACCTCCGTCGCCGGCACCAACAAACCCCCTCCCTCAGATAAAACATCCACCGGGCCCGGTGCCTCCACTGCCACCACCGGTATACCAGCAGTCATGGCCTCAAGTAGGACTAAACCTTGGGTGTCGGTTAATGAGGAAAAAACGAATAAATCCGCCGCTGAAACATAATTTGGCACCTCTTCGTGGGGAATTACACCACCGAAGATAATCCGTTCAGAAAGACCGAGTCTCCGAGCCTTGCTCTCCAACGCACGCTTGTAAGGTCCCTCACCCAGCAGCAGTAATCGAACCGAAGGTCGCTCGGCTATGATCCTGACGAAAGCGCGCAGGATTAAATCCAACCCCTTCTCCTTCGATAAACGTCCCACATACAGCAGCAGTTCTTCTTCCTCCAGCCCCAGCATTATACGTACCCGACCTGGATTTAACTCATCATACTGATTCAGATCCACCGGCGAGGGAACAACCGACACGGGCACATCTAATGGGTACTCGCTCAGAATAAGGTCATGGATACTAGGTGTCGGTGCTATGATGTGGGCGCAATGTCGCATGTAGCGCAGTACGACTTCCCCTGCGACTTTACTGGCCAATCCCGCCACAATAGGGACATAGCTCTGCGCATACTCGTCATAACGTGTATGGAAGGTGAAGACGAGTGGCACGTTCATATCACGAGCAAAGGCGGCCGCAAGGTCACCCATCCAAACCGGGTGTTGACTGTGAATTAAATCGGGTTTGATCCCACGAACTGTGGGCTCCATGAGAGGTTGAAAAGGTAGTACCAATGAGATATTCAATCGTTCAGATAGATCAAGAGCAGGGAAACGGAAAACGTAGGGTTCCTCATCTTGGTAATCTTCATACTGCGGCGCGATTATATGGACTTCGTGATTTGCGTTTATTAATCCCCGACGGAACAGTGAAATAGACGTAACCACTCCGCTAATTGTAGGCTTATAGGCGTTGCTGAAAATGAGAATACGCATCGGCTATACTCTAATGCTGGCGATACCCTCTAGTGGAACGATGTTAGTAACGGATAAAGGCGATCGATCTGAAACCATCAAGTTTGGAGCGCAAATGAAGCCGGGTTTTATTAGACTGTAGTTTATCGGCTGATTCAGATAAACCCTCAACCCTCGGCAAAGGTGCGTTGATACCTCGCTTCAATCTCGCTCTCTAATCCGTCTGCAAAGCGATGAAAACGTGCGATCAGGTCCGTCGCCTTTGGCGTGAGCCTAGCCCCTCCTCCACCAACCCCGCCAGTCTCGGTCTCCACCAGAGGTATCCCCAAGCGCTCCTCCATTTCATGCAACCTCTGCCATGCTCTTCGGTATGGAACTTCCAACATCGCCGCGGCAGCCGTTATAGAGCCCGTTTCCTCGATCGCCTCCAGCAGACGGATTCGCCAAGCACTAAGGACGACCTTCCCATCTCTTTCCAGCCATAGATTGAACTTAGGCACGATCATCATTCTTCATCCTTAGGATCTCTCAAATGTAACACAATCGCTCTTTTTGTCTTGTGGTTAAGACGGAAGTCGTTAGACATTCGCAAACCTACCACCCACAGAATATGCTCACCACATACAACCAAAGGCCAGCGAGCGCGAGCCGGTTGTGGTATGTGCTGATTAACAAGCAGGTCGGAGACCTTAATTGAACCTCCCATACCTAATGGCCGAATACGATCACCAGGTTTTCCAGGTCGAATGGCAAGCGGCGCATCGATTGAGATCTCATCGACGGCAACCACCCTGGGACTGCTCTCGTTCATCAATTCGCCACGCCTAACGGTATTCAGCGGTTCGATCGTCGCCTCCAAGTACCAGTCGTACGCCAATCGTATCCGACCGGGGATCGACAGCCTCCGACGTCGATCAGAGATCAATTGAGCTAAATTAGGATATTCAATGGGCGCGTCCGGTTCCCGAACGACAACCTCGTCGGAGAAATGGATTAGTTCCAATTCGCCCACCAGCGCTTGACGCCGCCCACGTTGAGGGTTGGCGATGAAGTGGATAGCGCGCTCGACAGCCTCGAATCCCACATCGCGCAATGTGCGGCGTAGACGCGAAATAGCCTCCCGTAGCAGTGCACGCTGGAGAGCTGCTGGTTGCTCGAGAAAGGGTTTCACACGGATCACAAATACACCCTCGCCACCTCTCCGGACCAACTCAGGCCAACGATCTGCTACTAATGTCGCCACAAGTTCCGCTTCGCCGGCCATCACTCGACCCGTTCTCCTTAACACTTGTCGAACACCCGGGTTATATGACTCAAGAATGGGGATCAAGTGATGGCGTAAGCGGTTGCGAGTGTATGTTTGATCTAAATTACTGGGATCCAATCGCGGTTCCAAGTCGATAGCGATGCAGTGAGCCTGGGTCTGCTCTCGGGTCGTGTCCAACAATGGGCGGACAAGGGTTATTCCAGCCGAGTCGGGGATTCCGACCCAACTCTTCAATGATGTGGAGGGAAGCATACC
>Ga0209986_10003001_pt1 | contig 15002 bp, 6 predicted proteins | sample BlataG_FD_183168 | JGI IMG/M metagenome (GOLD analysis project Ga0209986, IMG submission 183168) | Deep subsurface microbial communities from Black Sea to uncover new lineages of life (NeLLi) - Black_00105 metaG (SPAdes) (version 2) | ecosystem: Environmental > Aquatic > Marine > Oceanic >...
AATGATCGCCCGAGGAACTTGATAATGCCTGAAGGGATCAATATCCTGGGATGTTAGTAGTTCCATCCTTGCCTCTTGAATTGGGTCGTCTGGGACAGCAAATGGGAGTTTGGTTATGATCACACACTGAAGGCTCTTACCTGGCACATCTATCCCTTGCCAGAAGGTATTGGTCCCAAACAGGATGGAAGATTTCCTCTTCTTAAACTCCTCAACCAACCGATATCGAGGCATATCACCCTGTTTAAGTAAATGGTTATTAAGAAGCTTCTCTTTTAGTTTCTCATATGCCTTATTGAGTAACTTGAAGCTGGTAAATAGGACAAATGTTCCCCCCTGGCTAATAGATAAGATCTCTTCTATCTGCCCTATCAAGCAAGATTCATACCGATCAAGTTCTGCAGATGGATCTGGTAGATTAGAGGATGTATAGAGAAGAACATTATCACGGTAGTTGAATGGAGAAGAAAGAAGAACCTCTTGACAGTCTTTTAACCCAAGCCTTCTTTTGATATAACCAAACGATCCATTGGTGGCTAAGGTGGCTGAGGTGAGGACTACCGGTCTTATTTTATCAAATACCTGCTCTTTGAGCTTGTCAGCCACATTTATCGGTGCCGCATATAAGGTGTACTTAGAATACCTCTTCCTTTTTATAATCTCTATCCAGTACACATATTCCTCAAGGTCTTGATGTATAATTGCCTCAAGACCGCAATTTATTTCATCGGTCCTTGAGGCATATGCCTCAATCTCTATTTTTTCTTCATCTTCCTTAAGACCATTGGCTAAATCCTTCAGAACAAATGAGAGCCTTGAGAGCGGCATTTTTAAGGAGTTGTGGATAATGTTAGGTTTGCGGATCCTCAAGGTCAAGGTCTCATCACCAAAGATACGAGTTAGGTTAGAGAAGAAACCAAAAGCAGCAGTTCTCATTTCATTCAGGATATTCTCTATAGTCTCCATTTTTTTATCGGTTAGCATACTCAATCTGGTCAGTAATCCTTTACCTCTCTTTGGATTGAACAACGAATCACACAAAAACCTTATCTTAAAGTTGGATATTTCTATACCCAGGTAACTGGTAGCAACATCTTCGATTTCTTGTGCTTCATCGAATACTACGGCATCAAACTTAGGTAATACCTTATTGCCTGAGGCAAGGTTAGCAAAGTAGAGATGATGATTACAGATTAAGATATGAGACTTGTATTGTATTTTTCTGGCCTTGGTATAATAACAGTCATCCCTGTAAGGACAATCATTGCCCATACAGAGGTCTGAGACTCTGCATATCTTAGTCCAGACTCCCTTACTTGGCTCAAACCTTAACTCTTGCCTTAATCCCGTCTTTGTCCTGGACTGCCACTTATAGATCTTCTCAAACTCCTTAACCTCCCGCTTCGTGTCAAAGAGGCCATGTAGGCTTGCTTCAGATATCCGCCTCAAACATAGATAGTTTTCTCCTCCTAAACATAAGGCAAATCGAAAATCAATCTTTAATGCTTCCTCCAAAAAGGGAAGGTCCTTTTCAACAAGCTGCTGCTGGAGGGTCTTGGTATAAGTGGATATGACCACCCTCTTCTTCTCATCGACTGCCCAGTAGATGAAGGGAACTAAATAAGCAAGGCTCTTTCCTACGCCAGTACCTGCCTCGACAATAAGGTGACTTGAAGATAAGATAGCCTCTTCTATTGCCTTAGACATCTCTATCTGCTGTGGTCTTTCCTCATAATTCTTCAGGCAACTGGCAATAGGACCGCCATCTCCTAATATCGGTTTGATATTACCTTGTTCTTTCATCTAATAACTCCTTCTTTCTCCTTCCCAAGCCCGCAAGTATAACATATATTCATGTCCAAGTCAAATGTAGTTGCCCAATTTACCCCGTTAGATACATGGTGGTTTTACTAGTGCGGAGTTTCGACGGAGACAGTTATCTAACGGGGTTTATTGGGCTAAATCAACATAACCACCAGGCTGGAACATAAACAACGTTCGCTTCTTTTCGATATGGCGCCATATGTGCGAGATAGCCTTTTTCCAACTTATATCTCGACATAAAAGAACGAAGTCCTTTAGTGGGTTTCCCACGCCACTTTACGTCTAAAGGAATGATCCTGCCGTCTTTGCCCTCAATTACAAAATCAACCTCGGCTTTTGCCTTGGTTCTCATATAAAATAAACGATCAAAGAACCTGCGGTGTTTTTCCAGTCCTGAGAAGACTGCATTTTCAAGTAATGCTCCTTTATCCATTCTCTTTTCGGCTCCGAGCATATTACCAATAATAACATTTCTAATGCCATTATCAAAAATAAAAACCTTTGGTCTTTTTTTAATTTCTGTCTTTGCACTACGATAAAAGGGTCTCACTCTTTTTAATATAAAACTAAGTTCCACCAAATCTAGATACCTTTCCACGGTTGGTCTTGAAATCTCCGCTATAGATGAAGCCTCCTCCTTATTGAACAATTCTCCGCAAGAGAGTGCAATGAATCGCAAAAGTCTTGAAACTTTATCAATGCTTTCAATCTTTGAAAATTCACGAATATCCTTAAGAATAAAACTGCTAATAATCTCTTCCAGAATTTTTGTTTTCTTCTCATAGGAATTTTCTAATGCAACTCGAGGATAGCCTCCGAAGATTATAAACTCCTTGAGATATTGCTCGTATTTTCTGTCGTGAAATCGCGTTATTCTATCATCTGCCTCAAAAGGATTTTCAGGCAGAATTTTGGCAAGTTGATCTTCACCTTTGAAAATCAGATATTCTTGAAATTCGAGAGGATGTAGAGTAAAAGTGAATTTTCTTCCAGCTACATGATTAGTAAATTGGGCTCCAAGTTTTAAGGGAGAAGAACCGGTGAGAACTAATTTCACTCGGCTTGAATGATGATCAACTAATAGTTTTAGAAATCGCTCTGAGTCATTCAAATATTGAAACTCGTCAATAAGCGCTAATATCCTCGTCTCCTTTGGTATGTCTAAAGAATCGAGATAGTTTAAAAAAGAGTCAATTCCGTCTTCCAAAATCGAGAGATGGCTGAGATTTTCTAAATCGAGATAAACAATAGGCATCTTTTCCCTCAGATTTTCTGTAATTATACGCAGGATTGTAGTTTTACCTACCTGACGAGAACCAAAGATAGCAATCGCCTCACGGTCTTCTATATACCTCATTATTTCTGGTAGAAGTTTTCTATGATAATAAATCATACGATATTATATATAATTCATACCAAATGTCAATAGGTATTATCATTTATCCCTACTAAATGAAAACAGAGACACATAAAATGTGGGAGCGGGCTTCTGCCCGCGAAACTCTTTTTACAAGCTAAAGGTAAAAAGTTAAAAGTTAAAATGAAGTTGTCCAATCCTTCAACTACGCTCCCCTCGATATACTCGGGACAGGCAGGACAGGTTCATTGGGCTTCGGAAAATGTAGTTTCCCAAAGCTCCATGATGATATCAAATGTTTACAGGCTGACCGAGAACTCCGAAATTTGTAGGAGTAGAGCCTTTAGACTCGTTAAATGTGATTAAATTTCGAGATATTTTTACGGGCGTAAACGCCCTACTCCTTATTCTCGGTTACTGTATTTACACTTGGTAATTACTAAAATTTTGTATTATTAATATATGGTAAAAACCACTAAGAATTCAATTTCATAAGGAGCAGATTTAAATTTATTCCTCTTTAAGAGTTCCCCCGGCATCTTGTGTAATTGTGGGACCATCTTCATAGATACCCTGCAATCTATAGGCAATAAACCTCTTATTGTGATTTTTATTCAGACAGGAGAATTTCATAAGCATCAATTTGTAAAAATCACGGTTACAAGTTGATATGATAAATTGATGCTTGTTATTCGCTAAACCTAAAATAAGGTCTAAAAATGCATAAGAGTTTAAGTCATCCATATTTTGAACTGGATCATCTATAAAAATACCTCTAAAGCGAGACCACCCTTGTTCAAGGGCAGAAGCCAAGAATATACTTATTGCTAAAGTATTTAATTGAGATTCACTGAAAATATGGGAGGGAGGGACTTCGGTTAAATTAGTACTTTTCGTTAAGAGCGGTTTCATTCTAGAGATAATCTTTAACTCCTCATGGGCAAACGATATTTCTATACTCTCTAACAAAGGATGAGGATTTAACCTTTGATAAATTAAGTTGGCAGTTGGCTTAAATAGCTCAAAATGACTTTTTTCTTTCTGTTCTCTTTTAATAGCGACTTTTCTTTTTAATTCTTCTAATCTTTGGGTCCACCTTCTTAGCGTTTTTAGTATGGTTCCAAATTCGCTTTCCTTATTTTTTAAAGCTGAATTTTCTACTTGCAATTTTTTAATACTTTTCTTTATAATCTCTGAAGCAATCACTTTTTTCAAACTATTCGCTTTTTTCTTAAGAGATAAATATAACTGATATCTTTCCTTGTTTTTATTTTTTAAATCCTCAATCATACTAAATAGTTCTGGAAATGATTTCTTTTCTGCATTTTGAATATAGGGTCTTATTGTTCTAAAAAACTCTTTTTGCAGTGCATGAAATTCTTCTAATTTATTATTAGATCTTATTAGTTTGCTTGTAATATTCTTGTTTTTTAACTCAGTTTCGCTAAGCTTTTTCTTAAGTTTTGCTATTTCATCATCCAGTAACTTTTTTTTCTCAATCTGGGTTTGAAAAAGTTTTAGATAATTATCTTTCGTACTCCCTATAAATGCAATATCTTTGCCCAAGAATTCAGTCAACCCCCTTTCGTTTATCTCATTTTGTGTGCCTTCTATGGCATTGTTTAAAATCCCAAAACTTTTTTTAACTTTATTAGAATCAGTTTTTAATTTATTAATTTCTGTATCTATGCTTTCGTATTCATCCAATATATTTCTATAAGTTTTTTCTAATTTTACTTTATCTTTGTACAGTATTTTTCTTTCTGTTTTTAAATTAGTCTTGTATTGCATCAACGATTCTTTTTGAGGAATTTTTTGGCTTTTAATTATTGTCGTAATATGATTAAATGTCAGCGAGCTAACTTGTTTTTCCCAATTTTCTATTTTTGATTCAATATCTCTCTTTTTCAAAATTAAAGAATCTCGCTCGTGTTTTAATTCTTTAATATACGATTCCAATTCTGAAACATTGCTTTCAAGATGGTTTCTTTTTACAGTAAATTTTTTCTCCTTAGATATCAAAGTTTTTAACGACTCTGGCAATTCTTTAATTCTTTTCTCTGCTTGTGATAACAAAATCTGCATATTTTTCCATTCATGACCACATAAGGGACACTCGGGAGAATCAATATACTCTTTTAATCTACCAATTAATTGTATTCTCTCATTATATTCTTTTTTCTGTAAATTTATTTGGCTTTCAATTTCTTTTATCTCATTGATAAAATTACTTAATGTTTCAGATATTTGCCCTTTATTTTTCTTGTTCAGTATCAACTGCTTATTTATCTGTCTATTTTCTTCAATTATATTATTTAATTGAATGATGGATTCTTTCCATTCCGGGAGTGAATCTAAAATAAGATTAATAGATTCAATCAAATTTTCATTTTGAGTTAATTGTTTTTCGCAGTTCAATAAACTCTTTTTGATTGTAGTTATTTCCCTTTCATTTTTTCTCTTTTTTTCATTGAGTTCTTCTTCTCGTCTGTAAATCTTCTTAATCTCTTTATTCACCTGTCCTAATCTTGTCTTTTTATCTTCATACAGAGGTTTTGTTCTTACCAACCAGTCAACGTTCTCAACAAGACTCTGGAATTTTTGCTTTGATTTTTCTAAATTAGAAAGTCGTTGCATTTTCCTATCAATTTCTGATTTAACACTTTCCATCTCTTCTATAAGACTTTCTTGCTCTTTGATTAGCATATTTATCGTATTCTCAACCTCTTCTCTTTTTAGTTTGATTTGAATAATTTCTTTGCTTTGCTTAATTATCTCAGTTAAAATCTCAATCTCTTTACTGCTGGAGTCTATGTATTTAGATGAAATATTGATTACTGTTTCTACAAGCTCTTGTGTCGGTAGTCTTAACCTGTAAACGAGGTTCTTTGATATCGGAATGTTTACTTTTTTAATTAGCTGTTCTATTTCCGTAATTAAATTTGTCCTTGAAAAAGAAGCAATTACCTTTGATAGATAATCAAACTCCTTTTCTTTGTTAGTAATCTCTTGCTGCAAATCACTTACTTCTTTCGAAATTTCATCAAAATTCTCTTGTAATTGTTTTGTTTCTTTTTCTATTCCCCTGGTAATCTGGTCCGTCTTATCTTTAAATCTAACAAAGTCTTGAGTAGCAGTAAGATAAGAAAAAGTACTATATCTTTCTTTGGGATAAGTGTCTCTTATAAATTTAGTAAGAATTTCTTGTTTAAGAGTGTGTGATGCCAAGAATCCTTTTCTAAATCTTTCAACTCCAATTATTTCTACACGAGGCATAGTTAATTCATTGCCAGTTACTGCTGCAATCACAGTCTTATCCTGTACACTTCTATCATTTATCTTCACTTTACTTCTGCCCGACTCTAAAAGAGATAGATATCTTTTAATATTTTTGGTTTCACCATTAATTCCAAGTTTTATATCTACTTTTGCCGGATCATCCTTGTGAAATAAATTTATCAATATATCTTTGAATTTAATATTTACATCTTTTATTGGCTTCCGTAATCGTTCAACTTGACCTGTTATGCCCCATTCTATAGCGTCAAAAATAGATGTCTTCCCTGTACCATTAGGACCATAAATGATAATTATGTCCGCATCCAGATTTAAACTTATTTTTCTCCCTATTCCTCTAAAATTCTCTATTTCTAAGGTTTTTAACCTTCTATCTCTTTGTTCTGGAATTGTTGCCTGTTCAACAAATTTCCTCAATTTTAGTTCAACCCTTTCTTTATATTCATCATCCAAAATTTTTCTTATAATATTAGATGAAGAAATTCTTCCAGCTATATCTCTTACTAAATGATGGTCAAAATTTGTATCAGATAAAGATTGTACAATACCTTGTGGAATCTCCTGTCCTGTGATTTGTGAGATATCTAAAGGATAAAACGGAAATCGGAGTATATTCTCCCTTAACTTTTTCTCCGAAGAATCTACAGGAAATATAAGTTTTCTGCAAGCATACTCATCAAAGATAATTCTTTGCATTTCTTTTGCCGAAGGTAAGTCTTTTTCAGGTACAGCTAAGATAAGATAGGAATTATAAGATGTTAAATTATTATTTTTTATTGTTTCATCGACCTTATGCTGAGCTTCTGGCCAGTTATGTTCTAATTCATTTGAAGAATCATAAAACTTGAAAAAAATATTATATCCCATATCTGGACGCTGGAAGATCATATCAAAGGAATTAGTGATTGTGGGTTTCATAGGTTTAAAACCTTTTTTTGTGAAATTTTTTTGTATAAAGTTCTTAACTTCTAAGTGGTTCAAGTTTCCTCCTCCATTGTGACATTATTTCACTGCAATCTCTCTCTAAATCCCCCCGTAATTTATCCAGACTGTAAGTGTATAACCATCCACAGTTTTTAAGAGTTGTAAAGCGTACTTTTGTATTTGAGATTAAATCTGCTGGTAAACTACTTTCTTCCTCAGAATCAGATGTGGAGAAATATTTTTTGTATTTTTCAATAGAGTCATCACTTGAATTACTATTTCCATAACAAATAAGCATGAGCGTATTTTTTGTCCAATCAATTACCCCCCATTGAATAGTTGCATTTTCATCGAGAAATTTAGCATATTTACTCTTTAAGCGAGGTTGCCCCAGCTCGTCATTAGGATTATCTATAAATGTAAGGTAAAATTCCGTATCATCGCTACTAAATAAAGCGGTATGTGACTTTGAAAGGCAAGAATCTTGTAATACTACATTCCCTAAAACCTCAAAAATCGTTAAACCTGAAACTAAATCTATTATTCCCTCACCCTCATAATTATTTTCCCAAAAATCTGGGTTGTTAATTCTTTTCCTACTTTGAATCTCGCCGTAGCCAAGAAATAGTAAATCTGTAATTTCTTTTAATCTATTTATTGGAACGCCATCCATAATTAATTCTTGCCTTATTTCTTTAAAGTTCTGCTTTAACTTTATGTTCATTTGATTACAATGGTCTGTAGTCCATCTGTTTTTTGTATCATTTGCAGGAAGGTCGTCAGGCAAAAAGTCAAATACCTTTTTCCAAAGCCCATCTATCGGTTTACCATCTCCAATTGAACCGTTATTATAAAGCTTATGCATTTTTGCGTTTGAAAATGGATAACGGTCACCTCCTGAAAAGGTAGAAGTTGCACGCGGGGGAATATATTCAAAACTATGAACACATGGCCCATCTTCTCTAAGTTGTGCATATTTAACGGCATCTGTTATTTTGAACGAAAAAGTTTTTGGTGGATCGAATGTGTCTTTGTCGGTAGGTTGATATTTTGGTGTCAAAAAATGGAATCTGCTCTTACCGTATTTTTCTGAACATCCACATTTCTGCGCTGCACTATTTGCAAAGATGACGGAGTCTATCTCGAGTTTTTCAGTATCATCGAGCACCATTTTTGTAAATCTCTTGAAGTCTTCTTTATTGGGTTTATCATTATGCTGAAGTATAAATAGCAGGGCTATTCTAAATGGTCTTAAAGAAGTTCCTAAGTTCTTTAACTTTTCGAGTAAATTATTAGCAAAACCATCCAATTCATGCCCCAATTGTGCTATAGCATCAAAGCAGACTATTTGGGTAAAAACCAATGATGATGTTTTAAAAAGAAGCAAGAAATTCCCTATATACAGATTTTGCAACCGCTGTTCTCGAGGACTAGCCGACATTTTAGGTTGATAATACTTCCGTAATTGATTCGCTGTCTTTATATAAATAAAACTTGTGTTTACTATTATAGAAGAAGTCATATCTTCGAATAATCTTTTTGCTTCGGCTGGAATTTCTGAGTTATCTATAAGATTCTTGAATTTCCTTTCACTAATGCATTCTAGTCCTCCCATAACTACAGAATTTACAGGCCAATCGTCTTGCATTGCTTCTTCAATTTTTTGTAGTCCTTCTTCTGTAACAGAAAGTTCAGGAAAAATGAGGAAATGAGCAGGAGTGCTCTCGCTACTCGGATGATTCTTAACCAAAGGAAATGTATTTTTAATTAGATTTAATTGTATATGTCTATGTCTGTCATGTTGAGTACCAAACCGAAATCCGTTGCCTGCATCGGCAATTTTGTCTTCAAGACAGGGATGAACCATTATAAACTTAATTCTGTCATTAGGAATATTAAGCTCTGATTCTAAAGGAATCTCAACGATTTGCATCTTTTTCTCCTTCCAGTAGTTACCTCATGATATCCTTCATCGCCCGCTATGCTCCTATTTCTTTATAATTGTTTCTACTACCTGTAACTATTCGTTTAATTGGTTGAAAGACCTTTATTGAATAGTAATTAGATTTCTTACTTAGCATTTATTAATTTACCTCTTTCATTAAGTTCTTCCCCTATTATTATCTCTTTAACTTCTCCCTTTACTTTCATTATAATCTCCTTCGCTTCTTTTGTCAAGGCTTTTGCCTTCTCTCTTCGGAATTTTACTTCCTCAGCAATTTTTTGTTGGATGGATAGAGAAGGAAGAGGAATTAAAAAGTTTTGTATACTGGGGATTGTTATATTACGTTGGATCGCCCCGATTTTCATTCTTTCTATCTGCAGTTGTACAATTTTTGAATTCATTATTAAAGAAAGGTAAAATGGCTCGACTTTATTTCCCCCAATCCTGAATTTTATCATAAATGAACCATAAGCGAAACCTGCTGCTTCTGTAGGCACAATGGCTGTTACTCCTATAGTACCACTTCTTGAAATCAGAAAATCTCCTTCTTTGACATAAGCATTACCTATCTCTTTCTTTTTATCAACGGGCAATTTGACAACTTCAGATGAATTTATCTCATTCGGTTTTAGATTTAGTATACGCAGAAGAGGAATTCCCTCTTCTGCGTATATATTTTTAACCGATGCTCCATAATGAATAGAAGCAATAAATTCGCCTAAACTATTCAATGGATATTTCCCATTTTTTAACGCCTCTCCGAAAACATAATATTTTGGCTGGTAGTAAACGGAATCAAACCTGCCACCTTTTATATCTGCAAAAGTGATTGTGTAAAACTGTTCATCTTTTAGTTCAGGAAGTTTAATCCCAAGTTCGGATAGAACATAATTATCTACGGAATTCAACAGTTCCTCTGCTTCCTTTTCCTTCTCTTTCTTTATCCTGTAAACTTTTTGTAGTTCTCTTCCTAAAAATCTGATTTTGTCATCGGTTAAATGAGGAAAGGGTAACTTGCCAAAATCTTCTCTGCTAAGTCTGAATCTACTAGGAGTAGCTCCCCTTCCCTTGGAAAACATGAGTCTTCCAAAGTAATCAGTTTTCAAAACCGCCAAAAGGCCATAAGGATCTATACGAGATTTTGGTTTTAGCCTAATAAATTCATTCGAAGCTATTGTTGTATTAACAGTTTGAGGGCAGACAAGAAACTTTTTATTCAAAATTCCGGGACCAAGCCGAGTAATTAGAAGATCGCCCGCATAAACTTTTTGATATGTCCCTTTTAAATTATTCCCTAAACACGTACGTAAATTAGTTACTTCAAAACAATCATTTTCTAAATCATCGATTCTGATAAGATCGAATGGTTTAGATAAATGCTTTTTGAGATGAAGTGGTTCGTATTCTAATATAATATATTCTTCAATATTACCCCAATGCTTGATTTCAGACCTTGTATCAGCGTAGCGAGCAGGATTCAAGGCATTTTCTAATTCGCCCCGCCCTACCTTAAAGCAAAGCGGGGTCTTAACGAAAAAATCTATTTTTTTCTTTTTTCTAAATTCTTGATATGCCTTAGCAATATCTGGAAACTCATTCTTATCTGGTCTTCCAGTCGAGTCATAGCCAATGTGTTCAGCAATCGCCATGAATATAGGATAATTCTTTTGTAATTTCTCGCCCTCTTTTTTCTTTCTTAAAAATAGAAGAGAAGCCTTCACGCCTGAACCTGCACCACCTCCTCCTTTAGCATGTGGTCTTCGAAAGGCAGTTTGAGGAAGAGAAACAACTGCTAAAATCTGAGCGTTATCAGTAATGAAATCACGCACATACTGAAGGCTTGAATTTGTAAGTATGCCATCAGGTAATACAATTCCCATTCTGCCACCTGGTTTTAAATAATCAAGACATTTTTCAATAAATAAAATCTCTGTATTCTGACAGTTTCTGGATTTTATTTTTGATCCAAGTTCGTAGTTCGCAAGGTAGCTATGTTCTTTTATCTTTACTACTGCACCAAAAGGTGGATTTGTTAATAGAAGAGTATATTTGCCTAGTTTTATGTCTCTTCTGGGATGAAACGTTGATGGATCATCAAGAGCATCATTATTTTCTATATTAGAATGACCATCTTCGTGAAGAATCATATTCATCATTGCAACCCTTGCTAACTGGGAGTTTATCTCAATACCATAGAGTTGATAAAGTCCAAAATCCTTCCATCTATCGAGTGCATCACGGGAAGCAAGGGTTTCCTCAAGGTATGTTTTAACTCTATCAAGTGTATAAAGAAGAAATCCACCAGAGCCACAGGCAGGATCGATTATCTTATCATCTTCATTTGGTTCAAGCATATCAACCATAAATTTGACTATTGGTCTGGGTGTGAAATACTGCCCCATTGCCTGTCTAAAAACCCCACCTAAGAAATGCTCAAATGCCTCCCCTTTTATATCCAGTTCTGTCCTTGCAAGAGAAATGCCCTGCAATAATTCAACAACACTATATATTATAGGATCTTCTGCCTTTATTTTCTCTATGAAAACTCCAGGCTCCATCTTTTGAGCTTTTGAATAGATACCCCTTATTCTTTGCGTAACCTCTTTCAGAGTTTCATGAGTTCCAATTTGAAATTTATAATCCTTTCCTTTCTTTGTAATAAATCGTTCATCCCAAATCTTACAGAACATAAGTTTGCTCATCTCGTCAAAAGCTTCTGCAGGATTCCTTTTTCCTCCTTGCCAGAGTGTATCATGGCATTGCTGGAATTTAGCCAGTAATTCCTCTTTTGTTGCCACTTTAAGATCATTCTCAGAATCTCCTTTTTTAAAACGAAACTTGATGACCTTACCATATCTCTCTGGTATGTCTGCTATGATATTCTTTTCGCGCTCAGATGGTTTAAAACCTGCAACATCAAATGCAATTCTTACAGTTCCTGCTACTAACACAGCGTATTTCGCTCTGAGGGAATTGGCATATCCAAATACTTGTTCTATAGCCCGCGTGATTTCCGCCTGAGAAATACCATCTTTTTTACATTCCACTACAATATACGGCTTTTTCTTCTCGTCGTCCTCAAAAATTACAAGATCCGCGAATATATCTGGTTTTCTCCCAGATACCTTGCAGTTTGGCTGGATTCTGTTATCAGAATATTTATATTTCTTTATGAGTTCTAAGTAGTACTCAGCCCTTACCCTTTCTTCAGGATCAGTGATTTTCCTCTTTATCTTAGAGGCACGGTAAATAACCTGATTCCCATCGATCTTGAGATATCCTCCTTCTTCAAGCTCATCAGTGGTTAAAAATTGCTTTATATCAGACATTTAACCCCCCTTTCTTATTTTTCTTAACCTTTTTGCAATCTCTTTCTCACTTGGTAATTTAGTTTTATATTCTGCTATAAATATTTTATTTTCTAATCCTCCTAATGCATAATGCACTTCCTCTTTACCTTTATATTCACAAATAATCAATCCAATTGGATTTTTCTCCCATTTGTATTTTCTGTTTTCTCTATAATAATTCAGATATTTATTCATTTGCCCTATGTACTCTGCTTTAAACTTTCCTATTTTTAAGTCTACGATGACAACACAAGGAATACCACGATGATAGAACTCAAGGTCAACCGTATGAATTAGATTATCAATGACAATTTTTTTCTGTCTACCTGCAAGGGAGAAATCTGAGCCGAATTCAAGCAGTACCTTCTCAGTGTTTGAAAGAATTGCATCTTCCAATTGTTTCTCAGTATAACCTTTCTGAAGATCGAGAAAATCAAAATTATAGGTATTTTTAAAAACTTGGTCAGGTAGAGCTGGTTTTAATGAGATAGAAGCAGTCACAATTGCTTTACCTTTCTTCAAAATTTTCTGGTATAGATTATTCTTTATCTCATGTCTCAACCGGCGGGAACTCCAACTATTTTGGATTGTTTGGACTTCATAGAATTGGCGTTCTTCTTTATGTTCAACCATGACAAGGACTGTATAGTGTGTCCAGCTCAATTGTGACATCAGTGATGTCACAATTGGATAAGTCTTATAAAACTGAACCATTCTATAAAGGTCTCTTTTCTGGAATCCAATATCAATTGTAAGTCGCTCAATGATCCTTTTACCATAATCTGCCCTGTCTTTATGTTCCAATTCACTCCTCGCAATTCTCTCCCCAATCTGCCAGTAGGTTTGAACTCTTATATTATCAACAGCCTTATAAGCTTGGTACTTTGTTTTTTCGAGTAAACTGTGAATATCTTTTAAAATTTCATTATAGCCCTCTAATTTTATTAGAGCCTTCATTTTGTTTCCACCCTCTCGAATTCTCTATCATATTCGTCAATCAACGATTCATCCGCAAAGCTGTAGTAGCGGTTGTCTCCTATAATGATATGCTCCCATACTCTTATACCAGCATATCTACAAGCAATGAGTAACTCTTTGGTTATTTTCTTATCGTGCTTACTGGGATTTGGATTTCCAGAAGGATGGTTATGGACAAATATGAGAGCAGTAGCGTTATTCTTAATAGCCAGTTCTATAACTTTTCGTGGAGAAATATTGCTTGAAGTTACTGTACCAAAAAAGGCATCGGTTATATTTAGAACCTCATTCTGTCCATTCAAAAAAAGAATCTTGAAAACCTCATCTTTTTTATCCCTCATCGTATGATATAGATAGTCATAAATCTCTTTTGAGTTCCTTACAATTTTTCTTGCTTTTAATTTTTCTTTAAGGTAATATTCAGCCAATCCACGTACTGCCTTTATTTGGGCAATCTTTGCCCTTCCTAACCCGATTATCTTTAATAACTCCTCATCAGAAGCCTCAAATATTCCCCTCACGCCATTAAATCTCTTTAGAAGTTCATTGGCTAATTGAATAGCGCTCTTACCTTTTGCACCTGTTCTTAAAAAAATAGCCAAGAGTTCTGAAACTGTAAGTCTTGAATGTCCAAATATCAAAAGTTTTTCTCTTGGTCGATCTTCTTTTGCTAATCTCTTTAGCTGATGTCTTGAAGTTGGAATATTTTGCCATTCTGTCTTATATCTTTCCCTTTCAGATTTTACCCATTGATAATCGTCTTCTGCTTTTTTGATTAATGACCCTTCTAAGACAAGTGTATTTATGACTTTACCAATAAGCTGTTTACTCTCTCTGCATTTATAAATATCTACTTTTGAGAAACGACTATTTTGAAGCATAGCATTTATAATGTGTTCATATCTCTGGAGTCTTTCGACATCCTTTATCTTAGACGGATAGAGATTAATTTTCAATTTCCGATTCTGCCCCCCTTGCCGTGACGATTTTCTTTTTACCACAGGTTTATTATAGAATAAAATAATATTTTGTCAATAGAAAAATAAGTGCGATCATCGAGCCCAGAAGGGCTCTCCCACTTTACAAGTTAAATTTAAAAAGTAGAAAGTTAAATGAGACTTAGATTTATGGAAATCATCCGTAGATGAGCGCTTATAGGTCTGTAGTCGAATTTGACCCCGCACCTTGTTCGGCATAAGTATGTAGATAAACCACTATTTATTCCCTGGGTTCTACAGAATGCGTAATCAATGCGTACACATTAAGCAAAATAAGGTGCGGGGTTAATTCACGCATATCATTTACGTTCACTTCGTTTCGTAAATGA
>Ga0209986_10003002_pt1 | contig 15001 bp, 10 predicted proteins | sample BlataG_FD_183168 | JGI IMG/M metagenome (GOLD analysis project Ga0209986, IMG submission 183168) | Deep subsurface microbial communities from Black Sea to uncover new lineages of life (NeLLi) - Black_00105 metaG (SPAdes) (version 2) | ecosystem: Environmental > Aquatic > Marine > Oceanic >...
TCCAGACCAAATCGAATGAATTGTCATTAAACTCGGAGTTTGTCCAATTAGATTTGATAAAGTTCGCATCTAAACCAAAAGCATCCCATATCCTCTTCGCATTTTCCAGGAAGTCTTTTGAAGGGTGTGCTATCGTGACTTCACAGCCAAGCTTTGCGAATATTAAGCTTTTTATGCCCGGTATGCCCATAACACCGTTCGCTGGCAGTTCTAATACCGTTGAGATGCTGTATTTATCGATCATCTGAACTGCAAATCTATCAAGTGCGTATCGCTCGTATTCTGTGCCATAGCCTTCGTCAAACGTGGAAAAATATTTCTGCAGTTCTCGAATTTCTTTCATTTTTATCATTGTGATCTCCTTATCTTTTCATATACTTCTGCCGTTCTTTCTGCTGTTTTAGCCCAGTTGTATCCTTTTACGAACTGCAATCCGTTTTTTCGTATCTGGGTATATAAATCTTCATTTGTCAATAGTTTTTGTATTGCTCTTTCAATCTCCCCCCCCGGAACTAACAAGCCATTATAGTCGTTCTTAACGATGTCACCAACTGCGCTTCCTTCTGCCTGAATTGCTATCAGTGGTGTTCCAGCAGCCATTGCCTCCAGCAGCACTATGCCCTGTCCCTCTCTGACGGAAGGGAGCACAAAAATCCATGATGATTTCATTAGCTCTATTAATTTATCGTATGAGATGGAGTCATAGAACGTTACATCCTTGAGCCCTTTTGCCAACCCTTTAAGATACCTTTCTTGTGGACCTGCGCCAGCGATAATCAGCTCTATATCTTTGTGTGCCTTCTTTAACTGCTTATAAGCCATTATCAGCGTATCCACGCGTTTATGACTCTCCAATCTCCCAACATATAATATCCTGCCTTTTTTCTTATCGACTGAAACCGCATTGAATTTCGTTAAGTCTACCCCATTCTGAATAACAGTAATTTTTTCTGGTGCGACTCTGAGCAGGTTGACCAATCTTCTCTTTGTGGTCTCAGAGACTGCGATATTGAAATCTGATAGCGCTGGCATGAATAATTCGAGTAAGAATCCGGGTAAAGCCAAAACAGGGTTATATTGCGAAAAATTCTCCTTGTACCATACTTCATGCCATGTTTCAATAAGTGGTGCATGCATGGATTTTGAAATGAAGAAAGAAACATAAGGAAGCATTTTTGACACGATGTTACAATCTATTATATCAAAGTCCGTACTCCCCCAGAATGATTTATAGTGCTTTTTTCTCAACAGATGCAGGCTAAATTTTAGGTTATGTAAATACGATTCCCGCTCAATACTCTTCGATGTATCGAATATGCCGTATCTGTGGACATACATCCCTTCCATTTCTTCTTCTTTCGCACTGCCCGCTATGCCGGTGGTATATACATGGATCTCATGCTTTCTCGCGAGGCGCTTGCCTACCTCATAGAACCTGTTGCCGCTACCGACAATGAGTGGCGGAAACCATGTTGTTAGTAGTGCTATTTTCATGAACACACCTTAGAGATATACATTTAAGTGAAACTTTAAATAACTCAGTATTAAATGTAGATAACATGAGCGCAAGCGATACGATAGCGAAAATAAAAGCATTGCGGAAAACAGGCACGAGTTATTTGGGGCATAAGCTGGGACATCCTAAACCTTTTTTTTGTGTATATGTCGTAACGCTGGAGTGCAATCTTAGATGCAAGCATTGTTTTGTGGAATCTCCCCACCAAGATGACAAGGAACGGAAAGAATATTGGAATGGTCTTGGTAGCGACCTCAGCACAGAACAGGCTAAATACTCAATAGCTCAATTGGATAAGATAGGGATTTCCATGCTGCATCTCACTGGTGGTGAACCGCTGCTCAGAGAAGACCTTGAGGAAATCGCATTGTATGCAAAAGATAAAAACATGTATGTCTCCTTAGATACCAACGGCACACAGATAACCAAAGAAAGAGCAAAGTCATTAAGCTGCTTTGACCGGATAGGTGTTTCTGTTGATGGGATGAAAGAAACACATGACTGGATAAGGGGACAAAACACGTTTGAAAAGGCAGTAAAAGCAATAGAACTCCTCAAAAAATATTCCGATTCGGTAGTAGGGATTGTATTTACGATTAACAAAATGAATTACGGGGATGTAGCAAAGGTATTGGAATTTGCCAATGCACATTGCGACTTCATTACTTTCTTACCAATAGATCACGTCATGAAACTCTCCTTAGACGAAGAAAGTGCAAAGAAGGTGGGAGAAACGATTCTGAAATCAAAACATAAGAATAAGAACTTCATTGAAAATCCTATCGAATATATTAAGTTATTGCCTTATTTCCTACAGGGAAAGACGGCAATTGATTGCAACATTGCTTGCCATCCATTCGCTCTTTACTACACCTTGGGTCCGAGTGGGGATTTAAGTGGCTGCAGTTCCTTGTTCTCCTTTGTAGGGAACATCTTAAAAGATGATATCGTTGAGATGCATAAGCGTGGAAAATCGAAGATGGAAGAAGTGCGTAGTAAGTGTGAGGGCTGCACTTTAACGTGTGCCATTCAAAATTCATTATTATTCCAGCAGCCCTTTCACAAAGCGATTTTCACCGCGCTATCCAAAATCTTAAGGATGTAACAATTTGGGAGGGTTGAAGTTTGTTGATTAAACGATTAATGGGTTACCGTGGTTGGAAGGTATGGATGAGCTATGATATGCATATATGTCTCCTCGCTCTTTTCTATGTGCTAATAACAGATAACTTGTTCAAACCATTTGAGTCACTGGTTTTGATTTCTTCTCTTGGATTCTACTTCATGTATGGGTTTTTGATAAACGATTTCTGTGATATGCCTTACGATATTGCAACAGGTAAAAAAAGGGGTGTTCACGAGCTGCCGAAAAGCGCATTCATTGCGATAATTCTTATTGTCGTTTTTATAAGCGCACTGCATCTCGTATATCTGAAAGAAATTCTATACATAATTGTATACTTTATCTCCTACCTGCTTGCAACCTTTTATTCTGCACCACCAGTAAGATTCAAAAGCAGGGGGCTTGCGGGAATCGTTATAAATGGACTGATAGAAAAGGCTTTGCCTGTTCTTGCGATATTCGCATTCTTCTATCATTTTGCGATAGACACGCTTATATTTTTAGCCGTATCGTTTTCTTTTGGAATTATTGAAATAGTAACGCATCAAATATACGATTACAAAAACGACTTGAGGACTGAAATTCACTCCTTTGTCACTAGTATAGGGGTGGACAAAGCGTTGAAAACTCATAAATATTTTATATGCCCCATTTCTGGAATGCTTATAGTCCTCCTGTGTTTTATTATATCCAAAGAAGTTCCATATGCATTTCTTCTGATTACTGCAACATTCATATCTTATCCAATTCTCCATTTATCCATCTCAAAAGGCTGGCTAAATAGAGGAAAAAAGGTTATTCCGTTATATATCTCATGCTTGAATATATTAATCAATACCCTGCTTCCTTTATTCTTTACTGTTATTCTCAGTCTTGAAAATCCTTTGAATATTAGTCTTCTGTTGATAGCACTGGGCTCGCAGTATTACGTGATAAAATATAATTTAAATTCTCTGAAGAAGAGAGCGTTAATACACTTTGAAATCTTTGCAGACACATGAGGGGAAAATGAAAAAGGACATACTTATAATTGTTTGTTTATTTTCCATTGCACTCTTGATACGAGTAGTTAATGTATCCAATGTTTGCTTGTACCCGGATGAGTGGTCCTACTGGATTAATGTAAATAGGATTTTAGCGAACAACTGGGTTCCCACAGCCGAAACGGTTAAATATACACCTCCTTTTCTTGCCTATATTGGAGCAGTGGTTACTGTGATTTTTGGAGGAGAGTTAAACACTCTCAGAATGATTTCTGTAATTTTGGGGAGCTTAACCGTGCCCTTTTTGTATCTTTTTGGAAAGATGATATATGATAGAAAGACAGGTTTATTGGCTGCTTTATTTCTATGTTTTTCTGCATTTCACTGCTTATGGAGTCGTGTATTTATGCTCGAGGCACTCACATTATTTTTTATTACCGCGTTTCTATACTTCTTCTGGCTGAGCCAGCGTTCAGAGGGTAGAAAAAGCACGACATATGCAATTATTGCAGGAGCAGTGTTGGGCTTGGCTATTGATGCAAAATATCTGCCTTTTTTCTTAGTTCCTGCGGTTCTGCTCTATGTCCTCTGGACGGAAAGGTTTAGTTTCAAAGCACTGCTGGATAAACGGATAATTCTTATCTTTATCTTCGCATTTCTGTTTTTTTTACCTTTGCTTACATGTCTATACTATGTAGGCGTGGGTTTGGATCCAATATATTTCCATGCAGTAGAGCGGTTCGAAGTAGAAACTGCAACCGGACGAACATCTTCGGTTCCTCTAACCGAATTAGTTGGAACATATATGGAAAAGGAAGCAGAAGTTCTAACATGGGGTAATCAGGTCTTGATTTCTCCTTGGAAAGACATCTTCTTTGTGTCTGCGCTTCCACTACTTCTAATATCACTTTTTTCTTACTTGCCAAGCCTCCTGAAAAGGGAAAAAGAGAGCAGTTTTCTTTTGATTTCTGTTCTTATGTTACTCATACTCTTATTCAACTGTGCGGCATATAAACATTATCTGATATATCTGTTCCCATTTTTCCTTGTAATAATTTCTCACATAGCCGTAAAATCTTTTGAACATTTAAGAAAAGGAAATAGCTATAAAAAAATTTTCAGGGTTTTCATAATTTCCCTCACTGTAATAATGTTATTTTCGTCATTCATTGTTGGAGTTACTTCGCCTTACTGGGATGAAGGTGAGTATTCATGGGCTAAAAAAGCTGTGGAGCATATAAAAAGTGATGTTACTAAGAGCGGTTATGACGAGCCGGTTTTAATAGGATGGATTACACTATGGAAGATTATAGATTACTCCTCAGATTTAAGCGCCTTTAATGCGCCTGACACTTTAATCCTTAAGAGAACGCCAGGTGAATATTACGTAGACCTTGAAAAGATAGATTTGATAAAGCCGGGATATTTAATAGTGGGAGAAGATCATTATAACGCTTTTTTCGATGAAAGCGTTAAAAGAGAGATATTTGAAGATTATAAAATCATTTCCTCCCCTCATACTTATCCTCAAAAATGTTACATTTTCAAAAGGAAATCTCAGCAACCTTTAGAATTAAGAGAGGTATCACCGAGGGATGGTAAGAATGGAGAACTCTCTCAAGATGTGTTTAAGAGAAGTGTGCCGGATGTAATGAAGATTGGCGAGGTGTATACCGCGTTAGTCCAAGTGAAGAATACAGGAGATTCCCGCACAACTTTCACAGGCAGAGTATATTCTGATGAGTATACAGTATTTGTGGAAGCAATATCTGCTGAGGATATGCATGAGTTGATGCTTGACAAAGGTTCAAGTCGTATCCTGAAATTTAAAATAGTTCCTCTCAAGGAATACGTAGGAGAGTTTCCGATAACGGTTGACCTTTACATCAAATACGAGGAAGATGGGACGTATGGAAAGAAAGTAGATTCTGTCTCGGATTCTGTCTATCTCATTAAAAAATGAATCTCCGCATCAGCGCCACGAAACGAGCAATAGAGGCGATGGAATTAAGAAAAGATGCTCTGGCCTCACAAAGTAAGACACAATTCGGGCAGCCTTTACAAATAATGCAAAATGAACATCCCTCAGCAGATAAAACGATGTTTCCCATCGGACAAATTTCATTGCACTGATTGCATTTGTTGCATTTTTCGTCATCTACTCTTAAAGGCGTGCCCCTCTCAAGTCTTACACATGACACGCTCTTATCCCGCTTTAAAGCATCATTTGGACATGCCTTAATGCACGCAAAACATTCCATAAAGATTATATTATTCGCTTGATAAATAAATAGATTATGCCAAAACTAAAATCCGATGTGACCGTAATAGGTGCAGGACCCGCGGGCTCTACCACCGCAAGAGTAATTGCTGAGCATGGCTTTGATGTAATATTGATTGAGAAGGACGAATATTCGGGTAAGACAAACGTTTGCGCTGGTGGCGTGCCTGAGCAGATAATTAAAGACACAGGATTAAGTTCAGATGTTATCGAGAAGAGAATTTCAGGCGAGAAGCACTTTTTCCCCTGGGGATCAAAAAGTTCTGACCTTGATAACATCACCGTTTATCGACACGTGTTTGACAGGTCTTTAGCAGATAAAGCGGTGGAAGAAGGTGTGAAAATGTTAACCGATACGGTAGTTAAAGATGTTTTCATTAAAAACGATGGTGTGGTCTCTGAAGGAAACGCCGATACCACAGAATCAGAACTTGTCGTGTTTGCTGACGGTCCAAACAGTTTAGCGTATAGGAAATTTGGCATCGGCTTCAAGCCTGAATCGGATAAAACAATTGTATCGGTGGCATGCGAGGTGAAGTACGAAGATAATTCTTTGGATAACTACGAGTTCTATTACGGATCAGAAATCTCCCCATGGGGCTATGGCTGGATATTCCCGAAGCGAGACACGGTGAACGTGGGCATTGGATGTTTATACAGCGAACTTCACTTGAATGTGATAGAATCGCTGAACTATATGATTCAAAAGCATCATTTAACGAGTGAAAAGCTCAAAGGAAGGGAAATCACGTGGCTGAGTTCTGCACTGATACCCGTTGCTCCGGCGAAGCAAATTTTCGGCGAGCGGATGTTAGTGGTGGGCGATGCTGCGGGGATGGTTGACCCTGTATCAGGTGAAGGAATTAGGCATGCTATTACAGGGGGTACGCTTGCTGGAGAGGTATGCGTCAAGGCTTTAGAGGAAGATGACTTCTCATCCATGTTCTTATCTCAATACCAACGCTTGTGGCACAAAACCCCCAATTATTCCTACATATATGGCAAATATTTACTTTCTAACGTTTTTCTTTATCTTCTCAAGTTCGACAGAAACGCATATCCAAAACTTGCTACAATTACGCAAGGTGGAATTAGAAATGTATTTAATACCTTGAAATTTATATACTTGAACAGGTAATAATGTAAACGAGATGAAAATAGTAAAAGCACTTATAGCGCTACTGATAATCGGAATGCTCTTAGCAGGGGTATATCATGTCTTCAAATCGCCGATAGGCAGGGTTGGGTTGCAAGATCAAGACCAGAAGGATTATTTAATCCAGATTAAAAGGGATTGCACAATTCAAGATAAGACTGGTGCACCTATAACCATTCTCTTAGAGACGAAACAGTTCACTTTTTTGGTGGTTAAAATTACGGATAAGAAAGCAGAGGAACTGAAGCAAGATAAATGCGTGGTCAGGGTTCTCACTCCACGAGAAGCCCGAGAGAGATATGAAACTTTGCCAGAAGAGGCAAAAGAAGCTGTAAGAGAAAAGATAAGAGAACTCAAATTGAAAAGGACCGTTTTAGACGTCCCGGAAGTGCCAGAGGAATTGGTATCCGAATATCAATTATACGTAACTCCCAATGATCAGGTTGTGCAATCGTTATCCAAAGAAGTTTATGGACTAAAAGGGGCTTATGCTACAGCAGTAGATTGGGTATGGATCTCGGACCAAACTTTAAATCACATGGCTGAAAAGTGGTTAAAACCGCATGAATTCCTTTCGGACACCCCCAAATATGCTTCAAATCCTGCTAAAGGTAGAATAGCAAGCGATTGTTCTGAGCAAGCCAACACACTGGCTTCGCTTCTCAGGGCAGAAGGGATCGCTCCAGAAAATGTGAGGGTTGTTCTCGGTTTGGTGGATTTCGACGGCAGTATCGGCGGGCATGCGTGGGTGGAAGTTTATGAAGACGGCGTATGGGTGGCATTGGAGGCTACATCCGGACCTTATTACGATGATGAAAAGAGACAATTGGTTGGAAGTGGTGGGTTACCTTATACATACTTCAAATTTTTCCCGTACCCCGTTTTAGAAAAATGGGTTTGTTATAATGACCAATACTTTTATGATGTAGAAACAAAAAAAGGAAATCCACCCGATTCGTGGAGGTGATTATAGATGGGAAAAAAGAGGAGAAAAACAGGAATGAGCAAAAAAATCTTGATTGGAATGGGTATCTTTGTGGTGATAATCGCTCTGCTTGTTGGAATCTACTTTATTCAGGTCTATAAACCAGCTATCCAGGAAAAGAAACAACTGATAGAGAGATTTTCGGAATTCGAAAGTCAATATCAAGAAAAGAAAGCGCAGGGATACGATGTTTCTGCAACAGGGGCGTTTGCGAGAAAAGCCAAACGAGCTTTTGATAGTAAAGATTACAAAATGGCGAACGGATTTTTAAATAATGCTTTTGAAGCTTTAGAAAAGGCAGAAAAGATTCCCCCTCTGCCTGAGACCGTTAAAGAAGAAGCAAAGGAGAAACTTTCTCGGGTAAGAATCGTTTCTCTTTACGAAAGAGTAACTGACGGTGCTCTTATTGGGAGAAGCGTAGAGGATGTAATCCGCATACTCAATGAGACAAAAACCGATTTTATATTCAGAGGCTTTTGGAGATGGCGACCATGCCCGGAATCGCCTGAAACTGCTTCTGACCTGATATATCCACAAGATGCAGAAGTGGAAGGCTATACCTACGAGCAACTTAGAGAAGCAACGAGCAAAATAAAGAGGGAGATGCCAGATGTCATATTTTGCGGCGGTGTATCCGCCCAACGTCTTAACAGGATAGAGAGAAATCCACTAACTGGGGAAATCATTGAACAAGAAGAAACCTGGGGGATGGCTTTCGACCCCGGGAAATGGGGTATTGATATTTCTAAAGAAGAGGCTCAGTGCAAGCTTACCAAATCTTGGTACTGGATAAGCCAAGAAATTGAATGCCCGGAGGGCTACGAGCCTGAGAAAGTCCCTGCTTATTTCCCCGATATAACCAATGAAAATTTTCAGGAACTTCTTTTAAGCTGGGCAAAGAAACAGATAGATTGTGGTGCTGATGCAATCTGGATTGATATGCTATTTAAACAGGCAACGATTATTGAAAGATGGACTGGGAATCCATATCATCCAGCGGTAAAAGAATCTTATGAGGCTGCTTCACAAATTGTAGATGAGATTCACAGATACGGCGAATCAAAAGGAAAATATATTTATGTTGGAACATGGCTGACTGTTGTAGATTACCCGTATTCTCCGCCTGATATCGATTTTGTAACCGCAACACCTTCATCAGAAGAAGTAGTGAATAAAAAACTTGATACTGCTGAATGGACAAACATGAAGGCGGAAGTTGAAGCGAATTTAGGAGAAATACCAACTTTTGCATTTATTGATTTTGGGAATGATGGGCTGCCCTTAGCTATTTTTAGCCAGAAACTAACCAAAAGCGAGCAGAGAGAATTTTTGAAGACCGCCGACGAATTCTTCCAGAAGAAGGGGATAAACTTTATCTATCCACTTCATGGGGGTTTTACAGGTAAAAGTGCTACGATACTCGCTTTTGGTAACTTTAGGGTTTACGACATCCTTGCACCCGAGTTTGATGCTTATGACACGATTAAGGAGCTTGCACAGAGTAAATCAAAAATAGGGGTGGAGTGAGGTGAAGAAATGAATGTAATACTTATAACCGTTGATTCCCTTAGAGCTGACCATATAGGTGCATTAGGATGTGCTAAAAACACGACACCAAATTTAGATGGGATTGCAGAAAGGGGTATATTATTTACAAATGCATTCTCCTACGGGTCGACCACTTTCACCTCTATACCGCCTATGTTGACATCGTCCCCTTTAATCTCGTATTATTACTTTCACGAATTTTACGAGACTGAAAAACGGGCAATGAAATTGCATGAGAGTCTTGATAGATATAAAGAGCTTGTCACAAGACTATTTGAACTGAAGGTCACAATCACAGGGATTTTAAGAGAACAGGGATATGAAACCGCAGCGTTCCATTCCAATCCTTACCTCTCAAGATATTACGGATATGGGAAAGATTTTTCACACTTCGATGACTCATTTGGAGTATATAATCTCAGAAAAAAGATAGGCGAGAAGATTAAAATCGCATTGATGTGCAGTGGAGCAGATAAACTCGCCAAGCGTTTGTACTTCTTGATACGTCGGAATGCGATACCCTATGAAAGGGCAGAAACAATAAACAAGGAGGCTATTTCGTGGCTTAGAACAAAAAAAAACGAAAAGTTTTTTGTATGGCTCCATTACATGGACACCCATGCCCCCTACAAACCACCAAAAGACTTTCGTCATGAGATAAGCAGCTTAAAAATGTCCGATATAAATCGTAAAATTTTGAGTAAAGAAGACGTTTCTGACAGCGAGTTACGCCAGTTAATAGACCTATACGATGGAAGCATAAAATATGTGGATTATTCAATAAAATGCCTGATGGATGAGCTGGACGAAATGAAAATCTTGGATGATACAATCATTATCATAACAGCCGACCATGGTGAGGAGTTTAGAGACCACGGTAAGTTCTTGCATGTAGAAACGAGGATGTATGATGAATTAATACATGTGCCACTAATAATTTACAATTCGGAATATCATGCCACAGTAGATGAGGCAGTAAGCCTCATAGATATTGCACCAACGATAATAGATATGTTAGACCTGCCGACTGCTGAAACGTTTCAAGGGCGGAGTTTGATTCCAATAGTTAAAGGTGAGAAAAGGTCTGGTGTTATAAGCGAAGGCGTAGTGAGCCATGGGTTAGATGATAAACTGGAAATAATAGCTGCATATAGGACAAAAAGGTGGAAATACATACTAAATAAAATAAACGATAGGGAGGAGCTTTACGATATGAAAGAAGACCCGAAAGAAACAAAAAACTTGTATGGGGTGGAGAGGGACATCGCTGAAGACCTTAAGTTCAGAATTTTGGAGCACTTTTCGCATCAGCAGAAGTTGGTTGCGAAGGATATGGAAAAAGAAAAGTTGAAGGGAAGAATCAAAAAACTCAGGGGAGTTGAGAAAACAATATGAGTTTAACAGAGAAGAGAAAAAAATGACAAAAATTCTTGTTATCGGATTGGATGGTGCAAACATAGATTTAATTAAACAGTGGGCTACTGAGGGCAAATTACCAACTTTTGAGAAGTTAATGAAGGAGGGCAGTTATGGACATCTAGAAAGTGTAATTCCTACGCTTACGATTCCTGCATGGAACTGTCTTGCAAGTGGAATGAACCCGGGTAAAATAGGATGTTTTGGTTTCGTGCAGAAAGCAGTTGGGAGTTATGATTTTCGATTACCCTCATTATTAGTTAAGAAAGAGAGGAATATATGGGACATATTGAGCGATTATGGAAGAGGAGTCTTCGTTTTAAACGCTCCAAACGTCCAGTATGCATATAAAATTAATGGATATATGGTTGCAGGAGGATTTTGTATGTCGGAAGAAAAGCTAACGTATCCGCCAAGCCTGAGAAAAGATTTGGATAGAATGAATTATGAAGGGGATATTGTTGATTTATATAAATTAAATAGTCTCGGCGATGATGAACTATCAAAAAGGCTCAAAGAGATAACAGAAAAGCATTTCAACGCCCTTCTTTATTTCTTAGAAAAGAGTTGGGATTTTGGATTTGTTGTCTTTTCAGAGTTAGATAGGATGCAGCATAGACTTTGGGAACAGGAAAAAATAGTTTTAAGTCATTATCAAAATATTGACAGAAAATTGGAGATTCTACTGGATAAATTAGAAGGAGAAAATGGCGAAACTACGGTTATAATAGTCTCAGACCATGGATTTGGGGATAACAAGAGGATATTTTTCATAAATGAGTGGCTGTCAAAGAGAAATTTTTTAGAAGTGAGAAAAACGCCTGTTCTTAAGTTAATTACAGTGTTAAGTTCAATCCTGAGGAAATTCAATCTTTTCAAGATAGTTATATCAGTAATGAAATTCCCCCTTTTAAAACCATTATATTTACATACGAGTCAGCAAACTGAAAAAGTAGATGTTGTGTGGGATAAGACAAAAGCTTTTAGCTATGGAACCTGGGGTTCAATTTGTATAAATTTAAGTGGTAGGGAGCCACAGGGAATCGTTAAACAGGAAGAGTATGAACAACTAAGAAGTGAGATTATAGAGGGATTGAGAAAGATATCTGTGAAGGCATATAGAAGAGAAGAGCTATATCATGGGAAATATTTAGAATTAGCACCTGATATAATTATCGAAACAGATGATTATGTAAATTCGATAAGTGGGCGAATTTTTTATGGAAAAGAGTCCAGAGAAGGGTTTGGTGGAGCTCATAGGCGGACTAACGGGACTTTTTTTGCACGGGGACCTGATATAAAGGAAAACTTAAAGATAAAAGCAAAGATATGTGATGTTGCGCCAACAATCTTACATATATTTGGAAATCCAATCCCGAAGGACATGGACGGGAGGGTTTTGAAGGAGATTTTTAAAGGCGGATTGGCTATGCGAGAAATAAAATATCAGGAATTAAGCGAAAATGAAAGAATCAAGCAGAGATTACGAGAGTTTAAAAACCTTGGGAAAATATGATGGAAATGAAAAATGTAATACTCGTAACAATAGACTGTCTGAGAGCAGACCATTTAAGTTGCCTTGGTTATTCCAAAGAAAACACCCCCACTTTAGATAACTTAGCTGAGAATGGAGTTCTGTTCTCACAGGCGATATCTACTGGAACATACACGCCGATATCCTTTCCCGGTATTCTTGCATCTACTTATCCCCGATACCGACAGGAAGACCATCGCTGGCTCCCGAAGGGCAAATCATTAATCTCGGAGATTCTGAAGAGAGAGGGGTATAAAACGGCGGCATTCCATTCAGCTCCGTTCCTATCAAGATATTACTCATACAACCATGGTTTCGACATATTTTATGATTCCTTCATCTTCAAAGATACCAAAATAGGCAGAAAGATACTGGGAAAAAAATACGAGACGTATAAAAGAGCCCTAATGAGAGCTAAGTTTTTGCTCTCAACATTCATCTCATCTGATAACCCCTACGAGAATGCCGAAACGATTACCCGAAGGGCGATTCGATGGCTGAAAAATAATCCTGGCGGTTTTTTCTTGTGGTTACATTATATGGATGCCCATTTTCCTTACTCGCCTCCGAAAAGATTTTTGCCTGAATACATCAGCAGGTCAACTGTAAAGAAGATTATGAGGAAAATGGTCTTAAATATCGGAAAAAAAATGACGGATGAAGAGTTGAAATCAATAACTGATTTATACGATAGTGGAATAAGATACATAGATTACGAGATATGGTCGCTCATAGAAAAACTGAAAGAAGCAGATATTTATGATTCTACCTACATTATTGTAACTGCAGACCATGGCGAGGAGTTCGGAGAACATGGAAAGATAGGACATGGGCTCTTGCAAAAGCCCAACGAGGAATTGATTCGTGTACCTTTAATAATTAGAGGCCCAGGTCTGCAAAAAGGACTTATTAATCAAGTCGTCAGTTTGTTGGATATACCACCTACGATATTAGATTTACTGGATATTCCAGAAGAGATAAAATATCAAGGTAAAAGTCTTTTACCAGTTATAAGGGGGGAGAAAAGGACAGAAGGGGTGATAAGTGAAAGCTACGTTCTTGGAGCTAAGAAGAAAACTATATCTTATAGAACACCTGAATGGAAGTTCATAATGGATGAGAAGGGTTATGAATGTGAACTCTACAATTTGCAAAGTGACCCAAAAGAGAAGGAGAATTTATATGAAAAAGAGAGAGAAAGGGCAAAGGAATTTGAGTCAAAGATAATGGAACATATCGCAAAACAGGAGAAGATGATAAAGGGGTTAAAAGGAAATAATGAAATAATTAAAAAGAGAATAAGGGAGTTAAAACGTCTTGGTAAGATATAAAGATACGGAAACTACGTGAACCGCTTCAATATTCCTTTTATCCACGAAGCATCTATTCCCGCCATCTTTTCCAGTTCCAGAAGCATCATTATATCCTCCTGGTCAAAACTCTTTGTGATGAGTATTGAGAGCCCATACAGGGCAAAAAACAAAATGCCAAGAGCGACTAGCATCACGAGTGTGATGGGGGGGACCCAGAAAACCTTAACAATAACGTAAATAAGAGATACAAGCACCACAGAGGTTACTATTGGTTTTAAATAATTCCTGGCAAAAGGATGTATCCTGTGGATGCGGAAAATTTGAGCAGATTTTAACGCATTTATTATAGCGAGCGAAATTGCTGATGCAATAGCGGCACCAACAATTCCGTAAGTTGGTATCAGGACTAAGTTAAGCGAAACATTCATAATTGCGCCAATCAGGTTGTCAATCAAATTCAGTTTTGTTTTCCCCATCACAATTAGCGTTGCAGCATTAGGTCCAAGGAATACGTGGATGAACATGCCAATAGCAAGGATTCGCAGTGCGAGTGTAACGTCTGCTTGCATATAGGTAGAACCGAAGAGGACATTCAGCACCGCTTCTGGAAACAAGGATATAATGAGAAAAAAAGGAAGCGTTGCCGACACGATCCATTTCGTTAGTATCGCATAGTTCCTTCTCATCTCCTCTATGAGATTCTTTGCATACAACTGCGAGGTTATTGGCACATAGATAAAAACCAGCGACAGAAGAAATATTTCAATAAGTTGAGCAATCGGATGTGCCGCATTATACAATCCAACGACATCTACGGTTTTAAAATAGCCAAGCATTAGTGTATCCATCCGTATGATCATCATGCTCAACGCATTCGTGGCAAGCAAAGGAAGAGAAAAAAGAAGAAGCTCTTTCCTCACAGGGTCTGTCCCCGCACTTGTGTTCTTTACGGTGACAATGGACAATTTTTTAATTGCATATATTATAAAAGCGATAGCAGCAATCACGATTGACAATATGTATGCATAGATCATTTCAAGGAAAGAATAACCAATAGCGATGACAGAAACGATGAATAACACTTTAAGAACATTCATGAGAATATCCCGGAAATACGCCTTTTCATGCACTCTATCGAAACCACGA
>Ga0209986_10003003_pt1 | contig 15000 bp, 16 predicted proteins | sample BlataG_FD_183168 | JGI IMG/M metagenome (GOLD analysis project Ga0209986, IMG submission 183168) | Deep subsurface microbial communities from Black Sea to uncover new lineages of life (NeLLi) - Black_00105 metaG (SPAdes) (version 2) | ecosystem: Environmental > Aquatic > Marine > Oceanic >...
CTCTATAACTCTCGGAGAACCGCTTTAGGCTGATGCCCCTGTACTCCTCTAGGAACCGGAGGTTTCGGTCTATGATGTCGAACCTCCCCTCCACGATCACTCTGTCGACGGTCACGCCCGGAGCCTCCTCCTCCTCTGCTCGTCGTACTGCTCATGGAAGGGTTTAAGATCCAGGTACCCTGCCGCTGCCCTAGTCTCGAACGCGACTCTCCTATCTTCGTCTCTGCAGAGGATCACCTCACCCTCTTTGACGACCCGGTACTGAAACCGGGTGCTCTGGCTGTTCAGGACCCTCACGTCCACGTCCCGGCGGAGGCCTATGCTCCCCCCTATCTCCCCGGCGATGCGGGCCGGGTACAGGGCCCCGCATGTGAAGCCGTCCCTTAGGAGCAGCCCCACATCTATGTCGCTTTCCTCCCCCGCGATGCCCTTGACTGTCGAGCCGTAGAGGTAAGCCACAGTTATCTCCTCGTGGGCTTCCAAGGCCCTTCGGATCCCCTCTTTCAGCTTCGTCGTGCTTACGGGGGGCGCTAGGCTGCTCATTCCAGTAATTGTCCTCTGGGGAGGGGTATTAAGGATTACTTTACGAGTGAAGGTCGGCATATGGCTGAGAGTGAAGATGTGAAGCAAGGCGGGGTCGATAGGACACAGTACCACTAGTAGCCACACCCCGTAGCATCCACCTTGGGTGGGTCTACCATAGATACGTCTGAAGCCGGACACCTTGAAACTAATGAATTAGAGTTCGCTTTATCACATAGTTGAACATACTCTAAGGTTACATGTGGAGGCTGCTTGGCGCTGGTCGAGGGATTTAACGAGACCGTGAGAGGGTCGGCGCGGGGCAGCCTACTGCTCATGACGGGACAGATTGTATCGACGATCGTCTCAGCGGTGACCATCATCGTCGTGGCGAGGCTCCTGGGACCCGAGAAGTACGGCGTCGTCACCGTAGTCATGGTGCCCATCGGCCTCGCCCTCCTCCTACAGGACCTGGGAGTGAACACCGCCCTCACCCGCTATATAGCCCTCTGGCGGAGCGAGGGGCGGCACGGTGACGTACAGGCCCTGGTCCGCGTCGCCTCAACATAAACACCCTTGAACCAGAAGGCATCATAAAAGCATCGACACTGAAAAAAGAACATGGCATAGACTTCGAGGACGCACTATACTTAGCAAATGCCCAGAAAACAGAGGCGAAGAGGATCAATACATACGACGAAGACTTCGACGAGACCCCCCCCAGAACGAGTCTTCAGAGAACAACGTCTCCATCGTGTTGGCTAGCATTTACTGGCTAATCGGAGAAACCAGCATCCCGTAATTTCTCGATTGGTAGCACGAGTCATAACTTTTTTAACTTAAAATAAACGCTATACCTCCGCCACGGGCGTGGGCAAGATGGCTAAAGTAATGTTCGATACACCAACCGTCTGTGAGAAGTGTGGCTTTCACAACTTCAACATAGTCGGCTCAGTCTACAACGGAGCCCCCAACTACACTCACCTAGACGTAAAATGTATGAGATGCGGCTACAAACAGATCAAAATAAAACAATCTAATACGTGACTCCAGGTTTCTTTAACACTAGGGGATATCGATTAACCTCGTCTCGGGCTGTCAGCGTATTTAAGCCCTTATAAAGGAAGGTTCATCTTAAACCGATTTTTATGGGTTAACCCGAATCCTCTTCCTTATTTCACACATCAGCCGTAATTACGATATACACAAGCTTTATACGTCTTACTATTTCATATGTACATGATTGTATGCCCTCAATTACTGTAAGAGTCCCTGACGACCTCAAGAGGGAAATCGAGACCCTCGGAATCGAAATAAGCGAAGTAACCCGATCCGCCTTAGAAAACGAAGTTAAAAGACTGAAGAGAAAAAAGGCGAAAGAAGCCGCTGAGAAACTAGGCAGACTGCTAGCCGATGTACCCGACGAGGCGATAATGAACGCCATCAGAGAGAGCAGAGACGAGAGATGAAGACCCTCCTCTTCGACGCCTCATCGATCATGCAGCTCGCCAAGAGGCATCCGGACAAGGCGTCGATCCGCCTAGAGGGCGAACTCCTACTCGACCTAACAATATACGAGGTCGGAAACGCCATATGGAAAATCACCAAACTAATCAAAAAATCAGATAAATCGACAGCCCTAGAAGCCGTAACTCAAGCCTACCACCTGACGGCGTTGATGGAGGTCACAAAGGTCGAAGGCGTGGAGGGGCTAACCGGCACCATGGAGATAGCCTTCGACGAAGGTATGAGCTTCTACGACTCAGCTTATCTGCATGCCGCGAGGAGAATGGGGCTGACTCTGGTAACAGAAGATGAGCGTCTTCTCAAGAGAGCAATAGACGTCGGAGTGAACTGCGTCAAAGTAGATGACTTGAAACCCGAACCCTGACCGTGTGTTAAATCGTTTAGAGCTTGATTAGCCAAGAGTACCGGCGTGAGCCCCGTGCAATTTTCTCGTCGATTACGAAATACGGCTATAAGTGTGGGACATCGCGCGCGAATAAATGAACAAAACCCAAAAATCGAGGAGCTTTTCCACGAAAAAATAGTAATCCTCTCATCAAGCACCAGCCGGGAAACCCTGGAAATACTTCAAAAATTAGGCTACGAAGCCAGCTATGGAGATGAAAGCGTAGCCAGCACCTACGTACTTGCCCTGCGTCGAGCAACTGAAAAAAACGTCGAGCCCATCTTCTACTGCGACTTCGATAGACTCCTCCACTGGGCATCACATTACCCCCAAGAACTCGAAGCAGTCACCTAAAAATCGACCCACGACTTCACCCTGTTCGGGAGAACAAAAAGAGCCATGCTGACCCACCCAGAAACCCAAACATTGACCGAGACCACCGCCAACACACTCGCCTCAAAGGTCCTCGGCTTCCCGGAGACACGTGACGTCCTAGGCACAACCTGGATGCTTAAAGCTCAACAAGCCGAAGCCTTAATCAGAGCAAAGATATCAAACCAGTACGGCTTCTACCTGGATTGGCCGATTCAGTCATGGATCAACTCAACCAACCCCGGGTACATCGAAGTCGAGGGCCTGGAATGGGAAACACCGGACAGATACCAGCAAGAAATCACACAAGCTGGATACGATGCATGGAAAGAGAACCACCAAAACATGCAAGAGTGGAAGAAAAGGAACCTGATGTTAAGAGACATGATAGAAGCCACAGCAACCCATATCCAATTCAATAAATCAACCTGATCTAAAAACACCCGCACCCGAACCCGTTCTAAGGTACTCATACCAAGCAGACAGCTAGATACTTGAGAGCACCCAAGCTCCTAGGAAGTAACATGTGACCCAATGAACTCTTACCTTCTGAGGAAGACAATCTCTTGCCTTGACCTCAAGTAGTATAAAATGTTATTTCATTATTTAATTAACTAAACTGTGGTAATATGAATATTATAAATTACCATAGAGTTCACTATATCCACATAGATTCAGAGCATTACCTGAGGCTACCTGTGGAGGCTGCTTGGCGCTGGTTGAAGGTTTAAACGAGGCCGTTAGGGGGTCGGCGCGGGGCAGCCTACTGCTAATGATGGGACAGGTTGTATCGACGATCGTCTCGGCGCTGACCATCATCGTTGTGGCGAGGCTCCTGGGGCCCGAGAACTACGGCGTCGTCACCGTAGTCATGGTGCCTATCAGTCTAGCCCTCCTCGTACAGGATCTGGGGGTGAACACCGCCCTCACCCGCTTCATAGCTCTATGGCGAATTGAGGGACGGCTCGATGAAATAAGGATCCTAATCCGGGTTGGACTAACCTTTAAAGCGGCTGTCGCAGGAGCGATGGCCCTGGGCTGCTGGATCGGGGCCGGTGCAATCGCCTCCGTATATCTTCAGAGACCCGAGCTTGAGGGGCTCGTCAGGATAGTCTCCCTAGGCGTGTTAGGGAACGCGTTGATGACGGCGACGCAGGCGGTACTCGTGGGATACGAAATGATGGGCTACCGAAGCCTCACACAGGTGCTCTGGACATTGCTGCGAGGCTCCATGTCCATCACACTGGTCTGGCTCGGGCTTGGCCCATCAGGGCACCTGCTGGCGAACACCGTAGCGCCCTTCGCCACGGCCTCTGCCGCAGTCATCCTCCTGCTCTCTACCTTAAGGAAGGAGAACGGAGAGACCACCCTGTCTGGATGGATGGCGCTGAGGCTCATCCTGGGGTTCAGCTTACCCATCTACTGCGCCTCGCTCATAGGGGGCGGCCTCACCCAGATCCAGAACCTGCTCATGATCCGGTACATACCAAACGACGTGATCGGCAACTACTCGGCGGCGGTAAACTTTGGTACCCTCATAAGCTTCTTCACCTTCCCCATAGCGACCGTGCTCTTCCCCCTCTTCTCGAAACTGCCTAAGGAGAGCCCTGAGCTGAGTACAGTGTTCAGGAACGCGGTAAAGTACACGGCCTTCATCACTCTGCCGGTGGCTCTCTGCCTGATAACACTCTCGGAGGCGGTCACGTCCGTGATGTATGGAGGCGGGTACCCGTTGGCCGCGGCCTTCATGAAAGGCTATCTCGCCCTCTTCCTGTTCGAGGGGGTGGGTGGGCTGAGCCTCGGGAACCTAGTGGTGGGTGTAGGGGAGACCAGGGTAGCTTTGGTGGCTAACCTGTTGACGGTGCTGGTGGGCGCCCCCCTGAGCCTCCTCCTGATACCCCGGCACGGGATCTGGGGGCTCCTCGCGGCACTGGTTGTGGCACCGAGAATAGGAGTCGTCTTCATGCTCTGGTGGGTCAAGAAAAGCCTAGGGTTCAGCGTAGACTGGGGGGCATCTCTGCGCCTCTACTCGGCGGGGCTAGCTGCGTTCCTTCTAACCTCCGGCGCCCTCATGATCTCGGGGATTGCAGGCTGGACGGCGATCCTTTTAGGCGGAGCGCTATTCTTCGCGGCCTACGTTATAGCCGTACCCGTGTCAGGCGCGTTGAGGAAGAGTGACATCGAGGACTTGGATGCGATAAGCGACGTGAGCGGGCCCCTCAGACTACCCCTCAGAACAGTGCTCTCGATCATGGCTAAACTATCACGACCCAGATAACCCATGATCATGTCCGCGAGATTGTTCACAGCCATGACGACCGTGTCAACGCCACCATCCCTGAGACCCCTCAACGTATTAGTCGATGAGAGGCACGTCAGCCAACGGAAAAAGAATCTCAGGCCTAGCCAAGCTAACCGGCCTAAGCCTAGTAGCCAAACCCCAGGTGAGGATCAACGCCTCCAAGACAACAGAACCTACCATAAATAATTGATAAAAGATTTCTTTGGTCTGCCCGCGAGCTAGATAAATCAATAATTCGTCAATAAAAACGAGTGATTGTAAAGGACTTGATTACAAGATGGATTCTTTCTCTTAGTGCTCCTCGACCTTTAGACCCGGCACCCTATCGAAGTGTGAGGCGTTCCTGGTGACCAGCGCCTCCGCGCCGCTGGCGAGAGTTATCCCCGCGATGAGCGAGTCGAAGGGATCGATCCCTCTCCCTTCTCTGTCCAGCGTCCCCGATATCTCGGCGGCCCTCACCGCAGCCTCGTAGTCGAGGTCCAAGATCTCCAGGTTCGTGACCAGACGCTTGAAGGCCTCCATCCTCCTCGACGGGTCCGACATCGCCCTGTACACCCCATACGAGGCCTCATATACGTTGACGACGGTAGTCGCGGCGCCGCCCTCCCCGTCCAGCTCCTCCGCCTTGCTGAGAGTCAGAGGATCGTTCCGGAGAAGGCATATCAGGAAGGTTGAGTCAACGACCTTCAACACGGCGCATCTCCATGGACTCCGCGGCCCTTCTCCTCAAGTCGGCCATGCTGCTCCAGTAGTCCTCCATCTCCTCCTCGGAGACGTCGGACCATAGTCCGGCGCAGTCCGCGAGCCTGCGGCGTTTGGCGAGTCTCCTAATGGTCTCCGTGAAGCTCTCTCCCTTGAGTTTCATCTTTTTGAGGAGCTCGTAGGCATCCTCCGACACTGATACCGTTTTTGACGTCAAGACGCTGTCTACATCTACATATACATATGTAAAAATAAGGGTTACGGAGCAGGATCATGGTCAAAGAAGGTAATGGAATCGAAACCAGAATAGGTGAAAACCCGCCTCTTTATCTTGCCTTGATTTAATAGGGTTAATCTAGATCTAATATGTTAAGGCTTATTACCACCAATAAGATCGCGGACAAAAACTCCTCGACGGCCACGTGATACCTCGACTCCAGCCCAGAGACCACCGCCAGCACCGGGTCCCTCAACCCTCCCGTCCAGAATGATTATCATGTCCAAGTCACTGTCATCGCCAGCCTTTTTCTGCGCCACACTACCGAAAAGCGTAATCATCTCAACAAAAGGCAGCTCACCGAGCTCAGCCGCCACCCTCTAACCCTGGAGAACCACGTATAAACTGAGCTAGTAGCCGTGGAACCCCAGCTCTCCACGTAGTGAGTACCATCCACCCTCCTTCTCAACGAGCCCAACGTTCTCTAGTTCCCCAAGTTTAACCGTCAGCCACCTATCGCTTAACCCAGTTTCAAACCTTAACTCGCTGTAGGTATGTTTACCATGGTTTAAGGTCAACAAGATCTTTCCCTCGGGTTTCAAGGAGACATATTCCACCCTTGCGACCTCGATTCTTCACATAGACACGCCCTGGAAAACCTTTACTAAGTAAAGTGATTAACTGTCCTAGTCTCCAACTAACATGAAGCCTCTAATGTTTAGATCAAGGATTCTGGTGAATAAAAAAAATCTTATACCGGTCAAATTCATATTTTCGTATCCTAAAAGGGGTTAACATGTCTACAGATTACATATTTAGATCTTATAGTAGTGGGGACGAGGACAAAATCTCAGAATTATTGACACTAGTATTTGGGGGATGGCCTCACATCGACTCTGACATGTCGCCTATTGAGTACTGGAAATGGAAATACTTGGAAAACCCGATCCATAAGAGCTATGTAACGGTGGGTCTAGACGGGGAAAAGATAATCTCATGCCATCATGTCATGGTACAAAAACTCAAAATAATGGATAGTATCATCCTTGGAGGTGCAGCTACAGATTTTGCGGTTCACCCTGCATATCGGGGCCAAGGTATTTCGGTCAAAACCAGCAACCCAAACATGATAATGAGGCAAAAAGATGATATTCTGTTCACTTATTTCATCACCAGAAACCCCATATTGATTAAAAAGTTTTCAAACCCCAAGAACCTTAACGTAAGACAACGATTCCCTAAGGAAATCATTAACCTTACAAGAATCAGCGACATAGATTTGCATTTTAAAAACATGCCAATAGATAACCAAGGGATAATAAAGCCGGGGGTAAAAACCCTCAAAGCCTTGAATAGACTCCTAAACGCCCCTGAGTATCATGAGGGTCTTGAAATTCACCAGATTGAGAGTTTCGGGGAAGATATCAACAACTTTCTAGAAGAGATAACCACTGGCCATAGTTACATGATAATAAGGTCTGCAGATTATCTTAACTGGAGATACGCCTATCCTGGAATAGGAGAATATAGAAAATACATCATCAAAGAACGTGACCGAATAATTGGTTACTCTGTATTACGTATAAACAGATACAACCCAGAGTATCCTATAGGGTATATTGTTGAACTAGTCACAGAAAATGGGAGAGAAGACGCAGCGGTATGCTTGGTTGCGAAAGCGGTTGAATATTTTGATAAAAACAATGTGAATATAGTTAACTATCTGACCGTAAAGGGCCATCCATCAATCAAAGCCCTAGCACGATACGGTTTCCTAAATAGTAGAGTCAAGATAAACCTATACACAACAAGGGAACAGGGAATTAAGCTGGATGAATTAGCTAACGTCAACCCATCAAGGACTTATTTCTCATGGGGAGATATCGACGCACTACCAGTGAGAATGAATTAATGGAATCATACACCGGAGATTGTCAAAGAGCATTGTAAAGAAAAACATTACGATCTCATGGTCGTGAGAGACGCAGAGTGGCTGAACTGGAAGCACTGCGACCCCCGAGGAGGAGACTTCACCGTTAAACAGGCGGAGGACAGCGAAGGAAACATCCAAGGATACATCGTATTGACCATAACCCGGACGACGTTAGACTACCCCACAGGATGCGTCGTCGACATGATGACTCTCCCAGATAGATACGACGTCGCAGACCTGCTGCTACAAGAAGCAACCCATTTCTTCGACGGCCAAGACGTAAACATAGCCATAAGCCTAATAGTCCAGGACACCCCGTACATGAAGATCCACCAAAGACACGGCTTCCTCAACGGCAGAAAAAAGCCGAAGATGTTCTACTATCCCCTGACCGACACAGACGAGTTCAAGAAACTAAGGAACACCCCACCCCGAAGGATCCACTTCTCCCACGGAGACGTCGACTCCCTACCCATAAAGCTCCCACAATACATCTAGAACACACTACTCACACACCCACGAGAGAACCCTATAGAAATATTACCTGCATCAAAAAGATCAAAAAACCTCAGGCACCTGCACAGGCATCGCGTCGTGGTCGCCCCACGAGACGAGAACCCTCCCAGGCTCCACATCCAGCAGCTCCTTCACCCGCTCAGCCTCACCGAAGGGGTCCAGGTACACGTTTAAACGCACTCTGCTGTTCAGGAAGCCGTGAGCTCTCAACGCGTCCATGAACCACGCCCCCTCCATGACCATGACGTTCACCACGTTGACCCCAGCGTCATCGAAGAACCTCACCGCCTCCCCCATCAACGAGCACACCGCATCCATCCTACCAGGCACCGCCACGAGATCCAGCACATACCCCACCGGGTACTCCTCCCTGAACCTGTTAGCCCTGAACACACAGTAGCCGAGAAGCACATCCCCTTCGTAGGCCTTCCTGATCTGGAACCCGCCCACCCTGGAGTCACAGTACCTCCAACTCAGGTAACCAGGGTCCCTCTTAAGCATGAAACCATAGTGCGGCGAAACGCGCTCCCACAGCGCCTCGGCCTCCACGCCGAACCCGGTGTCCTCGACGACCGACACACACCCCCGGCTGACCTTGGGCCTCAGGGCGTTCCTGACCCCGTTGAGCCCCTTGAGGACCTTATACCCCGTCTTCATCATCCAACCCCTGTCCATGGGCATGGCGTCCAGCTGCCTCTCCATGTCCACCACCCGGACATAGTTCAGGATCCTCCCGTCGAAACACAGGTTACTCTTGATGGCTCTACTGATGACCCGGGGGTGGCTAGTGATCGAGTACGAGAACCTGAACCCAGCCTCAAAGAGGCTCTCGTTGATAGCCTTCGAGAGCATACTGGATATCCCCCTCCCCCTATAACCGGGGTGAACCGCATAGTCCACGCCTATGGCGCACCTCTCAACGCCGTGCACACCCTTAAACTCCACGGGTATGATGTGGAGGCAGCCCACCAGCTCCCCGCCACCCGCCTCCGCCACAAAGATAAACTTACCGAAGCCCTCCCGCCCCGCATACTTCCACCTCCAGTACTCCAGGGGAGAGCAGCCTATGTCTAGGTGAGGCCAGCCGCCGAACACGAGTTCGAGGAGCTCTACGATCCTTATCTCATCCCCTGGACGAATACTCCTGACGGTGACTTCCATAACTGAAAGTTCAGTCTATGATAGTATAACACACCTTTCATACCACCCGATAAAATGTTCATTTCAAGCATGCCTCACCAAAAAAAGCTGAAAGAGATAGCTGAAACCGCTTAACCGGACAAGAAATACAGATTCTTGATATGGAACGATCGTTCACTCCCGTTCTTAAAATAACCAACCCACATAAATAGAGACGGCACAAACATGGCCTCCTAGATAGCAGAGTAAAATTACACATATACTACATACCCGCAGGAGAATATGACCTAATAGACGGAACCTCATTCACCCCAGAAAGAGTATACATGTCATGGGGAGACCACGATACATTACCGGTGAAGATTCCAGAATATTAGTAATTAGAAGCGCGCAAGACATAAAGCAAGAAGAAATAATTGCTATCAGGGACCAGAAACCGGTTCAAAGATAGTTGATAAAGTATTTTTAAAAGGACGAAGTCTATCATGGAAAATACATTAAAAAACACGGAAGGATCCTTTGCTTGAGAGAAATGTATGACATGAGATATTTATCTAAAGTAATTCATATTTGCTTGATAATTGCAGAAAAAAGCTAAACATCTGAACCACACTACTTTCAATCGAACTCGAGGTAAGAAGCTACTATAAGAGAGTACAACCCAGGTGACGAAGAAAAAATCGTAGGGTCACTTAAAGAGGTTTTCACCTCCATCATCGACTTTGAGGAGGAGTTCAACAAGATCCAAGGATTTGACAGAAACAGGGTATACGTATCATATGGAGATCTTGACTCGCTACCTGTGAACATTTAAGCTACCATGATGCGTGCAGCCCGTAAAAGTTAAACCCGTAAACAAACACTTCCCATAACAAATTAGAGATAATGTTCATCGCTTCGGCGATGGATGTATAGCAAAAATTAACTAAATTTCCAAGAAACATTGATAAAACAAGTAAAAAAGCCAGGCCAGAAAACCGCTTAAAAGCGCCTGAACCAATAAATACCCGTTTCTAACGTTTACCCACATATCTGTTACCGGAAAAAACGCTTATAACAAGTAACCAATTATAAGGGAAAAGTCAAGTCGTCGACCCACGGCCTAAAGCCTCCCGAAAAAACGTTTATCGTAAGTAACCAACGATAAGGGAAATGCCAAGTCGTCGACTCACGTAACGTGTAGGTAGACCAAAGAATCCAGAAACCCCCCAGCCAAACCAAGCAACAGCACACCCACAGTCTCCAAGCAGCGTACACCAAAAACCCGCGCCGTCACCGAAGCCTCCCCATCATCCACCACAAAAAGAGCGCTCAGCCTACGCGCCAGTATAATCGCCTCGGCCTCACCCAGCTAACGGCGAAGATACGGGAGATAGAGAGACCGCTGGACGCCGTGACGGCCACCAAAACGGCCCTGAAAGGCACCAACGACATCTGCAGAGCCGAAGACAGCCTGAAGGAGACGGAAGCCTCGATAGGAGAGACGACGAGCGACACCCTGCGCCTGATCGAACAAGGCGACACAAGCATACACCCCCTGAGAGGGTGCCTCAAACTCATAATCCCATGTAACTAGGAACTTTTTGTTTCCCTGAGGTCGTTTAATATCCTATTCTCTTTTGATGACGCTAAGGGTCTCTGAAATACGCCTTCTAAGATTAACTTGAATTTATGAATAGATTCAGCACAGTTTGTGATCCAATTCTGAAATAATCCTGAAATTCCCTTAAAAGCCAGAAACCGTCTCCGAGACCCGTGAAACAAGTTGCAATACTGTAAGAAATGTGGAGAAGAGGTGGAGGACGGAGCCGAGTTCTGTCCCCACTGCGGAGCCGACCTAAGGGCTACGGACATACTTTACACTAAGCCCCGGGGCCGCGGCTGGGACGCCGGCAAGGTGCTGGTCGTACTCTTCGGCGGCTTCCTGATACTCGTGGGCGTCCCCCTGCTGTTCGGCGGGACAGCCCTGATGGGGATCACCCGGAGCCTCAGCGACGGCTACGGCTACATCGGCGTCAGCGGCGTCGACCTGGGGACGGGCACACAGGCCATAGTGTTCAGTCCCATGCACGTTGACGAGATGGTAATCGACGAGATCGATGGACCCATGGTGAGATACTGGCATCCCTCGCCGGGGGACTTCATCGACCTGAAGTTCACGCTGGACACCAACAACGGCAAAGAGGTGTTCATAGGTATAGTGGAGGAGTCTGACGCCGCCCCCGTTTTCGCGGAGATGATGTACGACTCCATCATCGACATAGATTTGGACCACCCCTACGACAAAGACCCCCAGATAACCTACACCAGGCACAGCGGAGACCAGCTTGAAGTCTCACCGGCCGACCTAGGCATATGGACGGCCTACGCCTACGGCGACGAGTTGACGCTGGAGTGGGAGCCCAAGGAGGGCGACTACTGGATAGTCATCATGAACCTCGACGGCTCCGTCGGCGTGGACGTGGACGCAGGGCTCGGCGTGAAAGCGCCGTTCCTTGACCTCATAGGCAAGGGGCTGCTCTTCGGCGGCCTCGTATGCTTCGGCCTCGGCGCACTCGTCATCTACGTCGCCGTCGTCAGGAGAGACTAGGAGGCGTAATGGATGGTATACTGTAAGAAGTGCGGCAAGGAGCTCAGCGAGGACGCCGAGTACTGCTCCGACTGCGGAGCCAGGCAGCACGTGGACGAGCTTGTGCTTGCCTCGTGGGGCGAGAGGCTCGTAGCCTTCCTCATCGACTCGCTGCTGGTAGGGATAGTGGCGGGGATGTTCGCGTGGCCGCTCAGGTGGCACGACCCATTCCCATTCCTCAACATAGGCGTGAACAGCGTCTTCCTGTTCCTCTACTGGGCGTACCTAGAGGGCACCGAGGGACAGAGCCTAGGCAAGAGAGCCATGAAGATCATGGTAGTGGACCTACACGGCGAGCCCATCGACATAAGCAGGAGCATGTACCAGGCCGTCGGTAAGGCCTTCCTGATGCCCCTGGACATCATAGTCGGCTGGCTCCTGTACCCGGACAAACAGCAGAGGCTCTTCAACCACCTCAGCGGAACCATCGTGGTCAAAGAGTAGGCCACACCTTTTTCTCCCCTCATTTTTTCCGGGACCACACTCACTGGTACCGGTTTTTCAACCGTTAAACGTATTAAAAGGTTCAAACAAGTGTGTTGAGGAATCATTTTGTTAGATGAGGAAGGTTCACATAAGCTTCTGATGGGGAACGAGGCGGTGGCCCGCGGCGCTATAGAGGCCGGGGTACACGTTGCAGTCGGTTACCCCGGGACCCCGTCAACTGAGGTCATCGAGACGCTGTCTCGCTACGCAGAACAGGCGGACATGCACGTGGAGTGGGCGGTCAACGAGAAGGTCGCATTCGACATAGGGGCTGGCGTGTCCTACGGCGGAGCCCGCTGCCTGGTTACCATGAAGAGCGCCGGTCTCAACGTAGCCAGTGACTCCATAGTGAGCGTCGCCTATGGCGACCTCGTGGGGGGACTCGTCATATACGTGGCCGACGACCCTGGGCTCCACGCGGGCATGGAGGAGCAGGATAGCCGTATCTTCGCCGCCGCCAGCCTGCTTCCCATGCTAGACGTCTCCGACTCTCAGGAGAGCAAGGACGCCGTGGTCAACGCGTTCAGTTACAGCGAAGCCAACAAGGTACCGGTCATCGTGAGGTCAACGTCCAGGGTCGCCCACGGTAAGAGCCCTGTGGTCTACGGGCACATCGAGAAGGTTGGGCGGAAGCCGCACCTTGAGCGGGACATAAGCGTGTACACCCGGGCGTCCCCCGTGTGGTGCATGCAGCAGCACGCTAACCTCAACCGTAAAGTGGATGCCCTCACTCCCCTCGTGGAGAAGGACCACAACGAGCTAAGCCTCAGGCCTGGGCAGAGGCTGGGGGTAGTTGCCTCGGGTGTCAGCTGGAACTACCTGATGGATGTCGTTTCGAGGCGAGGTCTCGAGTTGGCGACCCTTAAGGTGGGCAGCGTTAACCCGCTCCCCGTCAACCTCTTCTCTAGGCTCGTCGCGCAGGTGGACCGGCTCCTCATTCTGGAGGAGCTGGAGCCCTACGTGGAGCTACGACTGAAGGCGCTTATCGCCGACCAGTCGAGAAAGGTGGCTGTCCTCGGGAAGATTGACGGCACGCTTCCGAGGGTAGGCGAGTACGACTACGACCTCGTGGAGAAGGCGGTGCTCAAGCTCATCGAGGCGCCGGAGGCAAGCGACCCTGAACTCGCCTCTCGTCGGGACGAGGCGCGTAAGCTGGCTCCGAGGAGGAGCCTCCCCTTCTGCCCAGGCTGCCCCCACAGGGGCACCTACACCGCCCTGTCTCAGGCCCTGAAGGAGCTGGGCTACGGGAAGGGCGAGGTCATCGTGACCGGCGACATAGGCTGCACCATACTGGGCATGCACCCGCCCTTCGACATGTGCTGGACCGAGGTCAGCATGGGGGCCAGCATAGGGTTGGCCATGGGCCTCAAACGCGCCGGCGTCGAGGCCCCCGTCATAGCGGCCATCGGCGACAGCACCTTCTTCCACGCCGGGCTGCCCCCAGCCGTCAACGCGGCGTGGAGCGGCACACCCGTCGTGATAGCCGTCCTGGACAACGAGATCACGGGCATGACCGGGCACCAGCCCTCCCCCGCCAGCGGGTTCAACGCCCTCCATCAGCCCGTGGACGTGGTTAAGATAGAGGACATGCTCAGGGCGTCCGGGATAGACAAGGTCAGCGTCGTGAACCCCTTCAACCTCGCCGAGTCAAAGGAAGCCTTCAAGGACGCCGTCCAGCACGACGGCCCCTCTGGCGTAGTGTTGAGGGGCGCATGCGCCCTCGTCGCGCGCAGGAACCGCCTCACAGGACCCCCGAGCCACGTGGACTCCGAGAGGTGCACGGGGTGCCTCCTCTGCGTCAGGACCCTCAGCTGCCCGGCAATGGAGGTAAAGGAGGGCAAGATGTCGATAAACAGCGACACGTGTGAGGGCTGCGGCCTCTGCGCCCAGGTATGCCCCTTCCAAGCCATACAGGGAGGCGACCAGTGAGGGTGAAGGAGTACAACATCCTCATATCCAGCGTAGGCGGCCAAGGCGGCATAACCTTGGCCAGGGTAATCGCCAACGCCGCCATGAGCATGGGGCTGAACCTTCGTGTAGGCGAGACGCTGGGCATGGCCCAGAGGGGAGGCGCCGTGCAGAGCCACATCAGGCTAGGCGACGAAGTCCACAGCTCCCTCATACCGTCTGGCGGAGCCGACGCCCTCCTCGCCTTGGAGCCAAGCGAAGCCGTCCGGGTAGCCGGGTACCTCGGCCCCGGTACCCGGGTAATCATGAACACCGCCCCCACATACCCCATCCCCGTGATGCTGGGGCAGGCCACGTACCC
>Ga0209986_10003004_pt1 | contig 14998 bp, 13 predicted proteins | sample BlataG_FD_183168 | JGI IMG/M metagenome (GOLD analysis project Ga0209986, IMG submission 183168) | Deep subsurface microbial communities from Black Sea to uncover new lineages of life (NeLLi) - Black_00105 metaG (SPAdes) (version 2) | ecosystem: Environmental > Aquatic > Marine > Oceanic >...
TTAATGAAATGCTTCTATCCAGGTGCATAGATTATAATGAATGGAAAGAGAGATTCAGCAAACATCTTTTAATTAAAGAGATTGTAAAGGAGCAAACTGCGTCTCTGCCTCCTATTTCTTACCATGAGATAAAATCTTACTATCAGGAGAGGAAGGAGGATTTCTTGCATCCTTCAAGGTCCAAATTTGTGCATGTCGTTACTAAAACGAGAAAAGAGGCTAAGGCTCTTCTCGCCCGCCTTAAAGGGGGAGAAGACATAAAAGAATTAGTTAAGGAACAATCTCTGCGATCTGGAATTCGTGGAGATTATGGTTTGCACTGGAAAGCCAAGTATATACTTCCTTCTCCCCTATCTGATATCATATTTACAATACCTGTTGGTGAAGTGAGCAACATCATTAAAAGCCCCTATGGTTTTCATATTATAAAAGTCCTCAAAAGGGAGCCACCAGGAGTAAAAGATCTTTTGGAGGTAGAGGGTGAAATAGAAAATATGCTTCTTAATAAAGCAGTGGAAAGACGATATACAGCCTGGCTTAAAGAACTAAGGAATATTTATCTCATTAAAGTCAACTACACCTTGTTAGATAAACTGAGGGCTGTTAATGAGAGCGACTAAATTAATTATCCTTTTTACGCTATTGCTTATTTTATTTGCGTTAGCTCCTGGGTATCTCTTGGCCGAGATAACGAACAGAATTGTAGCTACCGTTAATAGCGATATAATTACCCTCCATGATCTTAATGTCTCAATCAAAAGGTTAACTGGGTTGAGCGCTAAGGATCTGCAATTAAAAAATGAGAAAGAATTCTATGAGATACGCAGGGCTATTCTAGATAATCTGGTTAATGAAAAGATAACGGAACAACAAATAATTAAATTGGGAATAAAAGTAACAGCAAAGGATGTAGATGAAGCAATTGAGAAGGTAAAAAGAGAAAATAATTTTACACAGGAGGAGTTAATCTATAGTCTAAAGTTGGATGGGGTAACCCTAGAGGAATATAAAGATAAGATAGAAAAACAGATTGAGCGCTTTCGGTTAGTAAATTATGAGGTGAAATCAAAGATAGTTATAACCGAGGAGGAAATAAAAAAATATTACCAAACACATTCTAAAGAATATACTGAGATCTCTAAAGTGAGGCTGGCGAGGATTTTCTTAAGGGTTAGAAATCCAAATGATAAGGAAGAGATTGCTCGCGTAAAGTCCTTAGGAGTAGAGATATTGCAGAGAATTAAACAAGGCCACGATTTTTCCGAGATGGCAAAGACATATTCTCAGGGCCCAGCGGGTCCAGAGGGAGGTAATCTGGGTTGGATAAAAGCGAGCCAGCTTGAACCCACATTAAGAAAAAAAATAGATAAACTTTCAGTTGGAGAACACACTGATTTAGACCTTGCTCCATCTGGATTTCAGATAATCAAGTTAGCAGAAGAGAAAAAAGGTGGACTCAAACCTTTTGAAGAGATCCGGGATGCAATCTATTCCAAATTATTTAAGGAAAAAGTAGAAAAAAGATATGCTACATGGTTAAATAAGCTTAGAAAGGGATCCTTTATAAAGATCACATTTTGATATGGAAAAACCTTCTCTTAAAAAAAAGGAAAAGGAAATACCAGAAGATATTAGCCTGGGTATTTTTTTAAAAAAATCCAGAGAAGAGCGCCATATTGAATTAGATGAAGTAGTTGAGGCTACAAGGATACGAAGGCATAATCTTGAAGCAATAGAAAATGAGGAATGGAGTAAACTGCCTTCACAGGTTTTTATTAAAGGCTTTCTAAAATCCTATGCTGCATTTTTGGGACTGGACAAAGAAACAGTCATACATCATTACCTGAGGACCTCATCTTTTGAAAAAACTACACCAGAAGCGCTAAAGAAAATAAGACCACAATTAATCAGACCCTATCTTATCATCATTATTCCTGTTTTGGTTCTTGCCCTTATTGTTGCTCTTATTTATCTAAATAAACGCAATATTTCAGTTACTGACAAAGCATTTCAGTATCTTGGGACACAGAGCCCTGGAGAAAAAATGGAGGGTATAGCAGAAAAAGAGGATAATAAAGAACAAGACGAGAGAGAAAAGGAAACGCTTCTATTAGAGGATAAAATAGTGGTAGATGAGGTTACGAAAACCACTTTAAAATCTAAACCTGTTGATGATACCATAGTTCTTGAGGATTCGACTATTCCAATGAAGAGAGAAGAGGAAAAATCTCTATTGCCACGGTTTATCCTTACTGCCAATGTTAAAAGCCGGACATGGATTGCTATATGCATTGATGATACGTCGGTTAAGGAGTACCTTTTTCAGCCAGGGCAAACTCCTCGATGGACGGCAGAGAAGGGCTTTAACATTTTGGTAGGTAATGCAGGTGGAATTGAGTTTTCCCTTAATGGAAAGGAGATTGGTAATCTCGGTGCTCAAGGACAGGTAGTAAGGATAAAGCTTCCAGAAGGATAGAAGAGGTGTATTTTAAAATTAAGCTGATAATTATACTGGGGAATTAATTGAGAAATATATATGATATTTTTAAGGAAAGAGGTTTTATTGAACAGGTAACTGATGAAAATATGCTCAGGGAGCTTTTTGAAAAACCAATTACCTGTTATATCGGTTTTGACCCAACTGCAAAAAGCCTACATGTTGGTAGCTTGCTTCCTATTATGTCCCTTGCCCACATGCAGAGAGAAGGCCATAGGCCAATAGCTTTGGTCGGGGGTGGAACATCACTTGTGGGCGATCCCAGTGGAAAGGATGAAATTAGAGCTGTCATGACAAGGGAGGAGATTGATATCAATGCTGAGGGCATTAAGAGACAGCTGTCCCACTTTATTGATTTTAATAACGGCAAAGCCCTTATGCTCAACAATGCTGACTGGCTTGCCCCTTTAAATTACATAGATTTTTTAAGGGATATAGGTAGACATTTCAGTGTAAACAGGATGTTGGCAGCAGAAAGCTACCGCCAGAGGATGGAGACGGGGCTCAGCTTTTTAGAATTTAACTACATGCTCCTTCAGGCTTATGACTTCTGGTATCTTTTTAAAAACCATAACTGTCTCCTGCAGATGGGGGGGAACGATCAGTGGGGGAATATTTTAGCCGGTGCTGACTTGACGAGAAGAATTGAAGGAAAAATTATCCATGGAATTACCTTTCCCTTGATTACTACTGCAGATGGTTATAAAATGGGGAAAACCCAGAAAGGTGCCGTATGGCTTGATCCTGAATTGACATCCCCCTATGAATATTACCAATACTGGGTAAATATAGATGATAGGGACGTAAAAAGATTCCTTTCTTATTTTACCTTCCTTCCTATGGATGAGATTGAAAATCTGTCCCGTCTAAAAGATGAGAAATTACGAGAGGCAAAGGATATTTTAGCATATGAGGCCACGAAAATATGTCACGGCGAAGAGGCAGCGGATAATGCTCAAAGCTCTGCTAGACAGCTTTTCAGTAAAGGCATTATTAAGGATATCGGGGCAATTCCCACATACTCTTTGATAAGAAAGGATTTAGGTGAAGGAATTGAGGCCTATATTCTTTTTCAAAAAACTGGTCTATGTAAAACGAGAGGTGAGGCAAGGAGGTTAATATCCCAGAAGGGTGCATATATAAATGGGCAAACGGTCCCATCCTTTGGAACAATAGTTGGGCCAGATGATATCCGGAGTAATATTATTTTGTTAAGAGCAGGGAAAAAGAAATACCTCAGAGTTCAAATTCAAGACTCATAATTTAGTATAAATTCAGCCACCAAGTCTCAAAGGCACAAAGGAATGATTATGTATATTATCAAAAATGATATTTAAAAAATTATATAATAATCTTGGTGACTTGGTGTCTTTGTGGCTTAACTATTACATAATTTGATTAATTCATCTCCAACCGCTATAGCTCACATTCGTCCTCAACATTTCCATCAAGGAATTTGCCTAATAAGTAGAAAAAAGTGAAAAAGAAAAAAAATAAAAATGCTCAAAAAGAAATAGATGATCTATCTATTGATTCCCAGCATGATCTCACGCCTGTTCCGAAAGAGCAGGAAGGCTCCTTAGTCGCCTATGATCCTTTGCAAATGTATTTATGGGAAATTCGGAGGTATACGCTTCTTACCAAAGCTGAAGAGATAGAGCTTGCTATTAGATATAGGCAAAAAAATGATCGGGAGGCTGCCCATAAGCTTATTCTATCCAATTTAAGATTAGTGGTAAAGATAGCAATGGATTTTCATAGGTATTGGATGAAAAACCTTATGGATCTAATCCAGGAAGGAAATGTTGGGTTAATGCAAGCAGTCAGGAAATTTGATCCATACAAAGGCATTAAATTTTCCTATTATGCCTCATTTTGGATAAAGGCCTACATCCTTAAGTTTATCATGGAGAATTGGAAGTTGGTTAAGATCGGGACTACTCAGTCTCAAAGAAAGCTTTTCTTCAATCTTGCAAAGGAGAAAGAGAGGTTACTATCTTTAGGTTATGACCCTGAACCCAAACTCCTTGCAGAGCGATTAGATGTAAAAAAAGATGAAATAGTAGAAATGGCGCAACGACTAGGTGGGTGGGAGGTTTCTCTTGATGCACCAGTTAAAGAAGGTGCTAAGCAAGATTATGGATCTTTTCTGCCATCTCCAGAAATAGGTATAGATCAACAGATATCTGTAAAGGAGAGAAGAGATTTGCTCCGAGAAAAATTAGAGGAATATAGGAAAACTCTTTTAGGGAAACACAGGGATATATTTGATAACAGAATATTGGCCGAAGAGCCCTTAACCCTTCAGGTGCTTGGAGATAAACATAACATTTCCAGGGAAAGAGTTCGACAGATTCAGGACAAGATCCTTAAAAATGCCAAGAAATGGTTGGTTGCAAATATACCCAATTTTGAAGAAGATTTCTCTGACCTTTTAAATGAATAGAGAATGTCACTGGTAAGTTGTCAGTAGTCCATTATATATCTATATCTAAGTGCTTAGTTGAAGTATAGAAATCATCATCTTTGCTGGTATTTAGTTGATATTAATTGATTCGTCTATTCCTTTCAACGGACAACTGTCAACTTACAACGGACATTAACAATGAATAAGGCAATTAAAAAAACATCTATCTTATCTCTGTGTGTTTCAATGGCGCTTGCCCTGTCGTGTGTGGGGGTAGAAGAAAAGCTTCCCTCAAAGCAAGACGCTATTCTATCAGGAGAAATTAGCGATAAAAAAGATTTTCCCCACTATGCCTATCAAAATTATGCCCTCGCCTGTATAGCGATAACAAATGGCAATTATAATGATGCGGAAATCTATCTAAAAGAGGCCCTGAAATATGACAAAGACTCCCCATATTTACTTATGAAATTGTCTGAAGTATTGGTTGAAAATGGTAAGACGGAGGATGCCTTACATTTTGCCAAAAAGACAGTTGACCTAACCCCTGATGATAGTAAGGCACGGGAATTCCTGGCAGAAATTTACTCTCAGCTAAAGAAATTTGACCTGGCTATATCCCAGTATAGGGAAATCCTGAAAAAGGACCCAAATAACAGGGAAGCAAGGCTTTATCTATCGACACTTTGTATCAGGTTGAAAAAATATGATTGTGCACTGAATGAGCTATCCATTCTCATAAAGAATGAACCTGAGCTGACAATAGCTCATTATTACAAAGGGAGAATAAATCTAGAACTCAAAGCATATAACAAAGCACAGGAGGCATTTAATAAGGTACTTGAAATAAATCCCAGATTCCTTCCAGCCCTTTTCGATTTGGCAACTCTGTTCAATAAAACAGATAACGTTGATATGGAGACAGGAACCTATAATAAAATAGTGCATTTATATCCTCATAATACAATAGCCAGGGAAAGACTTATTGCCCTTTACTACAAGATCGGTCAAGAGAAATTTGCTGAAGAGCATATGGAAGAGATGAAAAAGATATTAGACCCTGGAGATCTAAAAAGAAAAAGACTTGGCCTTATATACCTCAAATATGGAAAATTGAGTGAGTCTATTGAAGAACTTACATCAATAGTATCTGCATGGCCGAATGATCAGGAGGCGAGATATTATCTAGGAGCGGCTCTGGAAGAGAATGAAGATTTTAATAAGGCCTATCAAAACCTTAATCTTATTAATCCTGATAGTAGTTATTTTATAGATGCCAGGATGCGCATGGCCTATATTTTGGAAAGGCAAAAAAAACCTGATAATGCCATAAAACTCCTTAAAGAAACCATTAATCACGGGAAGGAAAATCCTCAACTATATTTGATGTTGGCCTCACTTTACGAAATAAAAGATGAATTCCCTAATGCGATGGATATTTTGAAGGAGGGATTGAAATCCAACAAAAGAAATACTGGCCTTCTATACAGACTTGGCATTGTATTGGATAAGTTAAAAAGAAGTGAAGAGTGCATCCAACAAATGGAAATGGTAATAAAGATAGACCCTAAGCATGCTGACGCCCTTAACTACATTGGCTATACCTATGCTGATAAGGGCATTTATCTCGACAAGGCACAAGAGTTAATTAAAAAAGCTCTGCAGTACAAACCCAAGAGCGGTTATATAATTGATAGCCTGGGATGGGTTTATTTTCAGAAAGGGCTTTACGATAAGGCCCTTATTGAGCTTAAAAGGGCTATCGAATTGGCCCCTGAAGATCCTGCCATTAATGAGCATCTCGGTGATGTTTATTTCAAAAAAAAGGAGTATGAAGAGGCCTTGAAAATTTACAAAAGGGCCCTTTCTTTAAAGAATGCGAATCAGGAGAATCTTAATAGGAAGATAAAAGATGTTATGGAGCATCTGAAAGGTAATGCGCCTTGATATCTTATAAAATATGGAACAATCCGTAAAAGTTCACCGTTCACCGTTTTCTGTTCACCGATAAGCAGGGTGCGACAGTGAATAGATAAAAGCAAATAAACGACTGAATATAGAAAGGAGAGCAAAATATGCAATTCAATTTTGAAAAATTAGAGGTTTATAATGATGCTGTTGAATTAGCTAACCAAACTTATGAAATAACTAAAACATTTCCAAGAAGTGAAATATTTGGTATCACAAACCAGGTAAGAAGGGCAGCTATTTCAATTCCAAGTAACATTGCAGAGAGGAGCAGTCGTGGAAAAAAGGAATTCATTCATTTCCTGAACATTGCGCTTGGTTCCGCCTATGAATGTGTTCCACTTCTGGAAATTTCGAAAAGGCAAGAGTATATTAATAATGAATCTTTCAATAAGTTAATTGATGAGTTACATAAAATCTCAGCAAAAATGAATGCGCTCAAGAATTCTCTAAGAGGATGAAAATGTATTCCATTCACTGTTCGCCTTTCACAAACAAGACATTGAAAACGGTGAACGGTGAATAACGGAAAACGGTGAACGGTGAACGGTTACAACAATCTTGTATCATCTCTATCTATTTTTCTTTTAACTCTGGTTTTAGGATGTGCGTCTCTTGCACCTTTTCCGCCTGCTAAACCTTTCTCTCAACAAGATACTATCCGGCTTATTTCCAATCTACAAGATCAAGAGGAAAAAGTATCGAGCTTTCAAGGGATTGGAAAATTAATGTTTAAAAAGGGGGAAGAAGAAATAGAGGCAAATCTTTTTGCTATTGGAAGTAATCCTTATAAAATCAGGCTCGAAATTACTCATCCCTGGGGAAGACCGCTCCTTTACATCGTAGCTGATGAAAAAACTATTTCAGTATTATCTCTCACTGATAAGAAATTTTTCAGGGGCCCACCACATTCTTTAGACATAAAACAGTTTTTTCTATATGGTCTTGATCTGGATTTAGCATGGAAGATATTTTCTGGTAGTGTGCCAATACTATCCGCATCAGGCGGAACAGTGAGCTTGAAGCCACATGAAATATCTCTTTATAATAAGCAGGGTGAGATTATAGAAACGATTTCTTTTTCTTCAAAAACCCTTCTGCCTCGATCCATCTATTTTCCAAAGAAAGGATTTAGCATACTTTTTTCGGAATTTGAGGAAGGAGATTTGGGGCCTCACCCCTTAAAAATAAAGGTGTTAAAGGAAAATGAAGACCAATTAGTAGTGATAAGATATAAGAGTTTTACACTGAATAAACCAGTCCCTGAAGAGATTTTCCAATTGAACCCACCCCCAAACTTTGAGATTGTTAATCTGAATAATAGCTGATTTAGTAGTCAAAAGGTTGAGTGGTTGAATAGTTTTAACTTAGTGCTTCGATTCGCAAATACTATAACGTATTCTAATGAGTATAATCTTTGCGATTGCTCACTCAGCACTTAGTCCCGAGTAAATAAATACGTCATCGAATTTATGAATCGAGGGACTTAGCGACTCAACTAAAGATAATCTAAATTACCTAAAGTTAACACAACAGACACGATAAACCCAATGAACACAATAAACCCAATACTGTTTGTAGCTGATACAATGCTTGGCAAATTAGCCAAATACTTAAGGATTATGGGATACGATACCTTTTACCAGACGAGCTATCTAGATCAGAGATTATCCGAGTTGGTTAAGGAGGGAAGAATTCTCCTGACAAGAAATCATATAACTGCCAGGCAATATTCAAACTCTATCTTTGTTGACTGCGATCTGGTGGAAGATCAATTAAAGGCAGTTGACAAATCACTAAAGCTTACACGGGATCGGAGAGACTGGTTCAGCAGATGTATTGTCTGTAATTCACCTCTATCCAAGGCTGAATTAGAAGTAGCACGGCAAAATGTCCCTGATTTTGTTTTTTTTAAGTACCATGAAAGGATTGTTTTTTGCCCAACGTGCAGACGATTTTACTGGCCAGGTACTCATAGAGAACGGATGTTAGAAAGATTAAAAAAGTGGGGATTTTGAATCAATGTTCAGTAACATAATTTATATTATCATTGTACTGGTATTATTTCAGTTTAATTATCCTGTTGAAGGTCTATTCAAATCACCTATAATCAATATTTTTATTATCTTTTTACTCTGGCTCAATTTTGCAATCTACTGTAGATATCATTTTTTAAGGCTTTTGGCTTTTTATAGAGGTAATTCCACTAGTTTTGCTCAAAGCAAGGTAAGTTCTGCCTATCACTCGGCAGTCACGAAACTCTCCATTTTATCTATCGTGATATTTGCCTTATGTGTTTACCTTCTCAATCTAAAATACTGGCTTCTTGCAATACCCGGCTTCACCACATTTTCTATTCTGCCGAGTGTTGTAGCAATCCTTATCTTTTTTATCTTTCTTGCCACCATCTGGCATTATGGGTACCCTGCCTATTGTGCCATCTTTCCATGTTCGGTAACAAGGTGGGTCTATGTAGTATCAAATACAAAGCTTAATTTTCCTATTATTTTTCCTTGGGCAATCCTTACCGTTTGCTATGATTTAATTGGCTTACTTGCATGGCCATCTTTAAAGAAGGCCTTTGAAAATGAGATCGGGCAATTTATATTTTTTACTGTATTTCTGATTCTCCTTGTAATATTTCTCCCTCCCTTTATCAAATATTGGTGGGGCTGTAGCAGCCTTCCCCAGACAGAAAAGAAAGAGAGTATACTTAATTTTCTGCGTAAGTCTGGCTTTAAATATAAAGACATATTACGGTGGCCGCTATTAGAGGGGCGGATGATGACCGCTGGTGTTATGGGTCTACTACCAAAGTTTCGGTATATCCTTGTAACGGATTCTTTATTAGACGTCCTTTCAGAGGAAGAACTCAATGCGGTGATGGCCCATGAAATAGGCCATATAAAATATAAACACATTCTTTTCTACATCTTTTTTCTCTTAGGTTATATGGCTCTCTCCATTGGCCTTTTTGATATCTTCTTCTATGTAATGGCCGCTCATCCTTGGTTATTTGGCCTATTAAGTAGTCAAAAGGAGGTCCAGACAGGTATATTTTATTCACTCTTCTCTGTGCCTGTCATATTGAGTGTCATCCTTTACTTTCGATATATCATGGGTTTTTTTATGAGGAACTTTGAGCGTCAGGCAGATCTCTATTCAGCTAAACTCATGGGTAAACCTGAACCCACTATCATGTCGCTTGAAAAGATTGCACATGTGAGCGGTCAAAGTCGAAATCATCCATCCTGGCATCATTTTAGCATTGCTGAAAGAGTTGAGTGTTTGTGGAGATCCTTGCAGGATCCTCAATTAATCAAGCGCCATTCAAGACGGTTAGCACTCTTTTTGATTGTCTTTTTCCTCCTTATTGCCTCTCTGGGATACACACTAAATTTTAGTCCCCTAAAGAGAAATATCGAACATATATTTCTTACACATATCTTGAATCAGCAACTCATTGACTCTCCAGAAAACATCGAGACCTACAAAAATCTTGCATATATCTATCAAAAAAGAGAGAACCTTTCCAAGGCCAAATGGGCATATGAAAATATCCTCAGGCTCAATCCTGATGATGGAATGGCACTTAATAACCTTGCATGGATTTTAGCTACTGCCCAGGATACAACACTTCTTGATTACCCAAAGGCACTTTTATTAGCTAAGCGGGCTGTTGGGATAGAAAGCTCGCCAACCTTTTTGGATACCTTAGCTGAGGCTTACTATGTAAACGGATTACAGGATAAGGCAATACACACTATAAAGGAGGCATTAGAAAAGGCATCTGATAATAGGAAATATCTTGTGAGTCAATTGGAGAAATTTAAGAAAGGGGCAAAAGGGGCTCCTGGAAGCTGAACAAAGAAGGATTCTAAGGGAAAGGGCGAGAGCAATCATCAGAAACAGGTCTTGGATTAGGTATAGTGAATGGGGGATTATTCCGCTAAGGCTGTAAAACATCTGTAACTATTCAGCCACCAAGGCACAAAGACCCAAAGACCTGCCCGACAGACGGCAGGCGGGGAAGATAAATATAAATTGAATAACGGAGATTTCTCATTAATTTCAATGTTCCACGCATTAAAAAGTCTATAATAAAAAATAATTCTATAGTCTTAGTGTCTTGGTGCCTGGTGGCAAGATACCTGAGTAGATACAAACATCTTTTAAATGTTGACAACACAAATAATTGTATGATAATATAATTTTTGATTGATGATTTATATTATGACTTACTATTTGGTAGAAGTAAAACGAAAAACGGAGGATCATAATGTCAGTTGTTACTACATCAAGCCGGGGGCAGATCGTCATTCCCAGAGATGTGAGAAAGCAGCTTCATATCGGTCCAGGTAAAAAAGTCCTAATCAGGGCTGAAGGAGATCGGGCAATCCTCTTTCCGCTTCCTGATGATCCTGTGGATCATTTCTGCGGTATCTTTCAGAAAGGAACATCACTTACAAAGGCACTTTTGGCCGAGCGGAGAAAGGAGCGGGCTCGTGAAGCGAAAAAGATTACTGGATAGCTTTGCCATGATTGCTTATTTGAATAAAGAGAAGGGTTTTGAAAAGGTACGTGATGTAATGACTGAGGCTCAGAAATCGGGCGATTCTGTTTTGATGAACGAGATAAATGTGGGGGAAATCTACTATATTCTTTTCAGAAAAAGGGGACCAGAAAAAGCTGACTACTTCATAGAGACAATACTTGCATCACTACCGATTCTTATAGTCTCGAATGGTTTTGATGATGTGATTAATGCTGCCAAAATTAAGGCAGAGCATCCTCTCTCCTTTGCCGATTGTTTTGCTGTTGATACGGCCAGTAAAAATAATGCCGTCATTATGACAGGGGATCAGGAATTCAAAAAGATAGATCAGCTTGTTGAAATAGAATGGCTTGATTGATTTACTTTGTTTTTTAAGGATGTCCAGCTTTACGAAAAACTTTTGTTTACCAAAAACCTTGAAAATTTTTGAATTTTGCACGATCATCAACTATAACCTCGTAGCTGTAACCATAATGGAAGAAGATTTAAGGCAATGAATTGTGGCATATGGAAGGCTCGTATATTGAATATTATGGCTTCCATATAATATGTGTTAGGCCACACGACGTCCGTATGAAAAAGTCAAATGGAAAGCAGATTCACCAGACTGCTACTGGTTCTTGTTGTGGCAGCAGGAGCAGTATGGGTTCAGCTTGAATAAGTGAATGGATACATCAAAGAAATCTATTCTAGAAAGCTTAAACGCAGCCATTCGACGCAACGAGGGCGTGATCATTACGTATCTCGCTGCGGGGAAAGACGAGGAACACGCCTTCTTATTGTTTCCCAAGCAAATACCAGAAAGCGGTCGCCACACCTATGTCCAAGGGTGGTCCGCGCATCAGCCGAAGCGCATCCGCTTATTTAGAGGACGTTCCTCGCCGTCGGGGCAAATTAGACAGTTTAGGCTAGACAGAATTCTCTCTATCGAACCCAGGCCAGTTCGGGACCTGTCTCCAACAGGCTATGCCAAAGAAAAAATTCGTCGCAAGGGAATCGTCGGAGGGATATGGGGAATGTTTCTGGACTTGCTTGTGGTTGGATTCGTGATTGCGATGATCTACGCACTGTTTGTCAAGTTTTTCAGCTAAAAACCGGTCGTAAGGAGAGGATTCGGGTCAAAGGGAAAAAAGGGAATAAGTGTAATTGACACGTTGAACCGGTTGGAGGCCGACCGAAACTCGCGCGGCTCAACCGGCATGTTATGCAAACAATCAATATCGAGTCATTATGGATGGATTAAGTAAATTGCTCATCCGAACTCTGCTTCTGACAATAGTATTGATGTTTGGAGGAATTCTTCCATCTTTTGCTGCTGATTTACAGATGTTTCCTAATGCGAGATTGATAAATAATCCAGCAAATGATGGGGATAGCTTTCTTGTTGAAGCTAATGGAAAATCTTTCCATGTGAGACTTTATTTTGTTGATTGTCCTGAAACCTCCGTTAGCTCTGAGAGCGATGCGCAGCGGGTTCGGGAACAAACACGATATTTTGGGCTATCCCAAGCTGCACGCATCATCCATTTTGGCAGTGAAGCAAAAACTCTTGTTGAACGTATCCTTGCTAAACCTTTTACTGTTCATACAGCCTTTGCAAGCGCCTTGGGAAGATCAGCCAAAGGCCGTGTATATGGATTCATCACTACCGCTGACGGAAATGATTTGGCGAGCCTACTCGTTAAAAATGGTTTTGCCCGTACACACGGAATAGGCAGGAAAACGCCTGATGGGGTATCACGTGATGAAATGATTGAAAAACTTCGTGATCTGGAGATTTCGGCCATATCAAAACGCATTGGCATTTGGTCGGAGAGTGACCCTGATCGAATTCCTGAACTTCGTGCCAAACAACGTAGCGAAAAGCGGGAACTGCAAGAAATACAGAGACAGGTGAAAAAAGCCAAATCCCCACAAGGCTTACTCAACCTAAACACCGCCACTGAAAAAGAACTTCAGTCTATCAAAGGAATCGGCCCTGTTCTTGCTGAAAGAATTATAGCTGGTCGCCCCTATAAAACCGTAGATGATTTGCTCAAAGTAAAAGGAATTGGCCCCAAAAGACTTGAAAATATTCGCCCTTATTTTTTAGTCAGGTGAAAGATAGGAAGATCAATTGACCTGCTATAGCATTGAGGCCAGAATGCTGACCCAACAAGGCGAAAACCCGTGTGAATAATTAGGGGCTCGTATGAAGATAGAAAAAGCTAACAGGGCGATTACCAGGGCCTGGATAGCAACTCTTATACTAGCTATCTTAGGTCTTATAGCCACAAGCAGATCCCAGGTGGAAGCTCTATTCGCTTTCTTTATAACATGCGGCCTGGCCTTTGGGATCTCCAAAAAAAGTAGGATCTGTGCCGTGATAATGTGTTTCCAGATCTTTTTTGCCCTTCAATCGCTTGGTTACAGAATAATCCCCATCCCGGTTTGCATAATGTTAGTGGTCTTTGTGTATTTCATCATTCAAGGGACTCGAGGAACATTTGCTTATCACAAATGGTTGAAGGAGATGCAGAAAAATTATGAGACTAATTATAGTTCTTAAAATTAAATGGGGCTCAAGTAATTAAGTGTTTATACCAAATTGTAATTTGCCTAACCTAGTCATTGCAGCCGACCGCTTGGCGCGTCGGCTGAATTCCGTCATTAGGCGCTATTATGGGTCCCATCTCTCATCAGACCGAATTAACAGAAGCAACAGCATGGTGAAAATAATATGAATTGCTACATGGATACGCTATTTTTAAAGGTACAGAAGTGAATCTTCAGATCTTTGTCGGGTCTTGGCTTCCATTTGTAAGTTTCAGCGTAAGATCTGTGTTATCTATCGAGCAAGCGATTGAAGGGACTAAAGCGATGCCGGTTTAATCCATCACTTATTAAATGGAGGTATAAATATTTATCTTTACAGTTTGCGAAAAGAGATATTAACTATATCGGATACTTAAATGGTTCGTTTGGGATATAAAGAAAACCGTGTTATTAAATGGAGGCTAAAATGAAAAAAACAATATCTTTCTTGGTATTATATTCCACTCTTTTCATTACAAATGCTGCCATCGCTAGTGAGAGTGCTGCGAGTAGCGGAGCTGGTGCTTTCCTACCATTAATCATTATGTACGCAATATTTTATTGGTCGCTTGTTAAGCCGATTAATAAAAGAAAAGGTAAATCAAAATGGTTAGAGTTGCTTACATTAATACCAATCGTAAATATGATATATATAATATGGCTAGCATCTCTTACCGATAAATCAATTATTGATAAGATCAAATATCTTGAGGAAAAAATGGCATAGCTGAGCAAATTAATACTTTTTTGAACTTATGAAGGGGCTTAAGTAATTAAGTATTTCAATGGAATGTAATTTGCCTAACCCGTCAATCCACCTGACGGCAATTCCGATGGTAATTGAGGGACGTCCATTTGTAAGTAAATAACTTGACATGACGGGACCAGTTTGTTATTTGTATCTCTATGCCAAGATTAGCCAGATTAGATGCCCCCGGGGTTATACATCACGTTATTATTCGCGGTATAGAACGTAGGGAGATATTTCGAGATAATA
>Ga0209986_10003006_pt1 | contig 14989 bp, 11 predicted proteins | sample BlataG_FD_183168 | JGI IMG/M metagenome (GOLD analysis project Ga0209986, IMG submission 183168) | Deep subsurface microbial communities from Black Sea to uncover new lineages of life (NeLLi) - Black_00105 metaG (SPAdes) (version 2) | ecosystem: Environmental > Aquatic > Marine > Oceanic >...
AGGCTGGCTAATTTTGAAGGATTGTTATCCAAGGGTTTAGCTAAAGGAAAAGAGCCTAGAGGATGATTAATTAAGAAGGTAGGGTTCCAAATTTTTGGCTGGCAAACCTTCTTATATATTTTATCTGCGATTTCCGCTTTTCCCTCTCCCTTTTCAATTTCAATTCCCAATTTTTTAGCTTCTTTTTTAAGGGCTTCGATGTGAATTTCTTCTAAATTAATTTTGGTATATTTTCTTAAGATTTGAGAAAACTCTATTCTTGGCCAGGGAGTTTTAAAATTTATTCCTTTGCCTTCGTATTTAATTTCTAATGAGCCGAAGATTTTTTTAAGCAAACTCTCAAACATTCTTTCAGTAAACTGCATTAAATCTTTATAGTCAGCATAAGCCCAATAAAATTCGAGGTGAGTATAATCAGGATTATGATATCTATCCATTCCTTCATTGCGAAAAACTCTACCCATTTCATAAACTTTTTCAAATCCTCCTATTAAAAGTCTTTTAAGATAAAGTTCAGGAGAAATTCTTAAATATAAATCGATATCTAAGGCATTTAGATGGGTTTTGAAAGGTTTAGCTTTTGCTCCTCCATAAATTGGCTGTAAAATCGGGGTTTCCACTTCCAAAAATCCTTCTTTTTCTAAAAATTCTCTAATCTCTTTTATGGTTTCAGAGCGAGTTTCAAATTTCTTCTTCATTTCTGGGTTGAAAATTAAATCTAAATATCTTTTTCTAAATCTTTCTTCAATATCTTTTAATCCATGCCATTTTTCAGGTAAAGGCAATAAAGACTTCGCTAACATTTTATAATCGGCAGCTTCCAATGTCTTTTCTCCTTTTTTGGTTTTAAATAAAATTCCCCTGACTTCAATAAAATCGCCGATATCAAAATTATCCAAGAAAAACTTGTATGCTCGCTCCCCTATTCTATCTTTTTTAAAATAGGCCTGGATTTTACCCGAGCCGTCTTCAAGGTGCAAAAAAGTTGCTCCACCATGTTCTCTCAGGGATCTAATACGACCTGCCAAAATTACTTCCTTTTTTAACCGAGCAAGCCGAGCAAAATCTTTAATCACTTCAGCAATTTTGTGAGTCCTTTTGGTTTTAGCTGGATAGACATTAATCCCAGCTTTTCTAATTGCTTCCAGCTTTTTTAATCTAATTTTTCTTAATTCAGAAATCTGAGCCATATATCGTATTTTAATTCATTTTTCTTTCCCTGTCGATGAAAACTTCGTTTTCATCTCCACGCTTCGCTCGCTATCGCTCGCTCGCGTGAGCGAAGTACCATTCTAATATTGCTTTAGCTACTGGTGGAGTTACTACCGGACCTTCTTTAACATCCTTTATCATTATAGTCAAAACTATTTGAGGATCCTCATAGGGAGCAAAAACAGTAATCCAGTTATCTAAATAATCTTTTTTATCTTTAGGATCTTTTTTCCCGGTTTGAGCACTTCCAGTTTTAGCGGCAACTGGGACTCTCAATTGATCCAACCACCCCGTGGCCGTACCACTGGTTACTGCTTGCCGCATTCCCTGGCGGACTACTTCTAAGTGCTCTGGCTTTATAAATCCCTCTCTGATAATCTTGGGGTTTATCTCTTCAACCTCCCTAATTTCTTTCACCACTTGGGGTTGAAGTAGTTTACCGCCATTAGCAATAGGCACAAAACTAACTGCCATCTGGAGAGGAGTTACCCGAAGGGAACCCTGACCAATAGATAAATGGTAAGTATCGCCATCATACCAAATCTCTCCAAGTTCTTCTTTTTTCCAGACTGGGTCCGGTAAAAAACCTTCGGCTTCCTGGGGCAAATCAATTCCGGTTTTTGACCCCCAGCCAAAAAGTTCGAGATATTTTTTAATCTTAGTAGGCCCTAATCCCTCTTGGTCCCCGTATCCTCCCCCTATTGTGTAAAAATAAATATTGCAAGATTCCCCAATCGCCTTTCTCATGTCTGTCCAACCATGGGTTTTCCAATCTCGATAAATATAAGTAATTTCTGGATCGTATTCGTGTTCAACCTCAATCTGACCTTGGCAATTAATCTTTTTTTGAGGAGAAATCATTTCTTCTTCTAAAGCAGCAGAGGCAATCAAGGGTTTAATTGCCGAGCCAGTGGGATATCCTCCGGAAATAACTCGATTAAAAAGTGGTTTTAAAGGATCCTTATTAATTTGGTCCCATTCCTCTTCAGACATTCCCTTTGAAAATAGATTATTATCAAAACTGGGAAGGCTGACTAAAGCTAGTACTCCTCCAGTTTTTGGATCCAAAGCTACTGCTCCAGCTATTTCTGCTCCAATTTCTTTAAGTTTTTTCTTTAATTCCTCTTCAATCTTTTTCTGGAGTTCAGAATCAAACCATAAAACCAAACTTTTCCCTGATTCTGGCAAAGAAGTGGTTTCCTGAGAGATTAAATTACCTTCGGCATCTCTTTCAGTTAAAATCTCTCCTGGTTTTTCTCTTAATATTTCATCGTAAGATTTCTCCAAACCAGTTCGCTCCCCGGTTTTTCTTTTATAACCAATTAAATGGGAAAAACTTGGGCCTGCTAGATAATCTCTAACCGTATTATTTTTAATTTGAAAACCAGGGAGTTCTCTAATTTTTGTCTCAAGAATTATTAAGGTCTGGTGGTCAAGATTTTCCGAAACCAGAACTACCGGTTCTTTACTTTCTTCAATTTTCTTTTTTAAATCCTCAGTAGTCTGGATAATTCCAGAAACTTCTTTTAAAACTTTTTCTCGCCCAGCTTCATCTTGAGGAAGATCGATTTTTCTACAAACCAAATCGAAACTGGGCTGGTTAAAGACCAACTGAAGGAAATTTCTGTCATAAATCACCCCCCTTTCAGCTTGGATTTGATAAATTATAAATTTATTTTCTTCAGCTAAAGCCGAGAGATTTTTACCTTCAATTACTTGGAATTGAAAAGTTTTGGCAAAAATAACTGAATTCAAGATGAAAACAAAAACCAAAAGTAATTGCAAAACTTTTTTTAAGAGAGGCACCTCAAATTTTTTTGCTGAAATACCCAGTTCTTCTTCTTTCTTTTGAGCAAGTTTGTCCAAAAGAGTTTCATGTGGTTCAACCTCCTCTTTGCTGTAAAGCCCTACTCTTCGTTTTTTAAGCTCGTTTGATAATCGGAATTCGAACATTGAGATAAATTGAAAATTTATTGAAATGAGAGATGAATTTTTAATTCATCGAACATATTTTCTTAAAATAAATTTAATGAAAAAAGCGAAAATTACTAAAATTAAGATATGAAATCCAATGAAATTTTCCGAAAAAATATCTAAAAAAAATCCACCAATGAAAGCTGCCCCCACACCAATTTTAGTGTGGGGGTCAAAGACCATTATGAGAATTACGGCAATTAAAATAAGATTCAGGGCCCAGCCAAGAAAACCTCCTTCTAGAAAGATATTAAAATGGGTGAAAAAGCTGGTCTGAAATAAAGTTAAAATATAAAAAAATGGGATTAAAATTAAAATTTTTTTCATTAATATTGGGGGTAACTCAAGAATTGATAATAATGTTCTATGAATCAGAGATTCATATCACCTTTTAATAAATTAAAAATTTATTAAAATAAATAAAGTTTCTAGCTCCTTGATATCAAAGGCTGGTTTAATTTTTGCCTCTTGCCAGGGTTGAATATCGCTTTTTAACACCTCTTCAATCTCACCAACTAAAAGCCCTTTGGGGAAAATTCCTCCCAGGACAGTAGTAACCACCAGATTACCTTCTTTAATTTCTTTTTCTTGAGGAACGAGGTCTAAAAAAAGTTTGAGATTCCCCTTTCCTTTTATTACTCCCTGGATATCGCTATCAGAAATTTTGACATCAAAAGAACTTTCTTTGTTGGAAATTAAAATAACTTTTGAGAAATTTTCATAAACTTCACCAATTTTTCCTATCAAAGCTTTCTGCTGGGTAATTACCGGGAAGCCTTTTGAAATGCCGTCTTTTGAACCCTTATTGATTAGAAGGGTATCTTGGGAGATATCTTTTCCCCGAATCTCGGATAGGAGTAATTTAAATTCTTTCTCCAGACCTATCTCTAAGGCTTCTCTTAAAACTTCATTTTCTTTTTTTAGTTCTTTTAATCTGGTATTTTCTGCCAGAAGCGCTTGATTTTTAAGTAGGAGTTCTTCATTTCCTTTTTTTAATTTTTCGATTTCAGAAATTACCTCAAAAAAATCAGATAGATTATCTCCTGCTCGCCAAAGAGTTTTTTGAATCGGCGAGGAAATTAAATAGAAAAAGTTTTTAACCTCTTTAGAAAAACTAGTTAGATTCAAAACAATAAAAAAGGCAATTAACAAAACTATAATTAGCCCAATTTTAACCCTAGGGGACAACTTCATTATCTTATTATATCGCATTTTTTCAGGTCTTGACAGGGGTTTTTGGCTAAATATAATAGTCTTAGTATTAAAAAAAGGTCGAGACAATTTAAAGAAATTAAGTATTAAATTGTCTATGGTTCGCGATAAACTATATACTACTTTTATTGGTCAAGATCTAGGCGAAGAAGAATTAGAAGAAGAAACTCCAGAAGAAGAAATGTCAGAAGAAGGTGAGGAATGGGAAGAAGAAGTTGAGTAAAATACAAAAAATCCCACTAAGTGGGATTTTTTATTTAAGTTTAAAAACCCGGCGATGTCCTACTTTCTCACCAAAAGGCAATATCATCGGCGCAGATCGGTTTAACTTCTCTGTTCGGAATGGAAAGAGGTGGTACCCGATCGCTATAATCACCGGGAAAATATTTTTATGGTTATTAATTGCTAGCCAAGAAGATGTATGATTTATTAGTACTGCTCGGCTTAATGCGTCGCCGCACTTACACCTGCAGCCTATCAACCAGATAATCTCTCTGGAATCTATGAGTCCTAATCTTGAGGCCTGCTTCGCGCTTAGATGCTTTCAGCGCTTATCAGTTCCCGACTTAGCTACCCAGCGATGCTCCTGGCGGAACAGCTGGTAGACCAGAGGTCAGTTCGTCTCGGTCCTCTCGTACTAGAGACGACTCCTCTCAAGACTCGACGCCTGCGGTAGATAGGGACCAACCTGTCTCACGACGGTTTGAACCCAGCTCACGTAACGCTTTAATTGGCGAACAGCCAAACCCTTGGGAGCTGCTTCACCCCCAGGATGCGTTGAGCCGACATCGCATTTCTCTATTATTTCTAATAGTGTGGACTATATCTTCTTCCCAATGTAACATTGGGAGTTGGCGTATTATGATGGGTTGGAATTACCATCATCCAGTTGTATTTACAACTAAGTCTCTACGGGGTCAATCCACTTTAAGCAGACGACTTCCCACGGTGTTACCTTTTTAAAGGTTTCACCGTTATTAGCCAAATTTTTGGTATGGCATTACTACCATAGCACCCCGATTTGTCGGCGATAATTTGAGGTGCCGAACAGGGCCGTTGATGTGAACTCGCGGGCCCTACTAGCCTGTTATCCCCGGGGTAACTTTTAGCTGATGATCTTCCCCGATTCTACTAACCAGGGTCGGTTCACTAAGTTCCTCTTTCGAGACTGCGCGAAATATCCTTCTTGCAGTAAAGCCGGCTTTTGGCTTTGCCCGACCACTCCGATTTCCATCCGGAGCTAGCCGACCTTTAAACGCCTCCGTTACCTTTTAGGAGGCAAGCGCCCCACTTAAACTGCCCATCAGACACTGTTTTCGCGCCAAAGCGCAGATTAGAACCAAGATTTTAAAAGGAAGGTGTTTCATTGGCGACTCCATTCCGACCGAAATCGGGACTTCAAAGTCTCCCTTCTACGCTACGCATCCAAAACCAAAATTCAATATCTGACTACAGTAAAGCTCCCGGGGTCTTTCCGTCTAGCCGCAGGTAACCGGCATCTTTACCGGTATTGCATTTTCACCGGGCTCCTCGTTGAGACAGTCCCCCAGTCGTTAGGCCTTTCATGCGGGCCAGAACTTACCTGGCAAGGGATTACGCTACTTTAAGACGGTTATAGTTACCGCCGACGTTTACTGGCGCTTCAAGCAGTCAGCCTAACCGATACATATCAGAAAGACCGCCACCATTAACGTTCCAGCACTGGTCAGGCCTCAGCCCCTATACATCCTCTTATGAGTTAAGCAGGGACCTGTGTTTTTGATAAACAGTCGCCAGGGGTACTTTCGCTGCGGCCCTTCTTGCGAAGGGCAGGTCTTATTCCGAAGTTACGACCGCTTTTTTGCCGAGTTCCTTAACGAGGTTTCACCCGTTCACCTTGGTGTACTTACACCAGCCTACCTGTGTTGGTTTGCGGTACGGACCGCGCACATAATTAAATTCCTCCGAGGCTTTTCTAGGAAGCCTGCTCATTTGGGTTTGCTCTGCCGAAGCAAAACATTCTGCCCATCCTTGAAAAATCTTAGATGAACAATGAGAATCCAATAACTCACCCAGACTACTAAACTCCGTCCTCTCTTTGGATTATGTGCGCAGGGGCCGGAATATTAACCGGCTGTCCATCACTTACTCCTTTCGGATTCAGCTAAGGACCGCCTAACCCTTGGCTGATCGTCATTGCCAAGGAAACCTTAGGCTTTCGGTGTCAGGGGATTTCACCCTGATTGCGGTTACTCATGCCAACATTTTCACTCCCTATCGCTCCATTAAGCCTTACGGCTCAACTTCGCTGCAATAGGGACGCTCCCCTACCCCAAGCACATAATTTATGTGCTCGGCCTTATCTTCGGTACTGAGCTTAGTCCCGGCAATCTTCGGCGCGGAACCCCTTAGCTAGTAAGCTGTTACGCACTTTTTAAAGGATAGCTGCTTCTAAGCTAACCTCCTAGCTATCAATGGAATTCTACTTCCTTTGAAACACTTAGTTCAGTTTAGGGACCTTAGATGAAGATCTGGGCTGTTTCCCTTTTGACTACGGAGCTTAGCCCCCATAGTCTAACTGCCCCGCCTAAATTTTTTCCGGCATTCAGAGTTTGATTAGGATACCTAGGTAAAACCCACGATAACCCATTCAGTGCTTTACCTCCGGAAATTTTGACGGGACGCTAGCCCTAAAGCTATTTCGGGGAGAACCAGCTATTACCAAGCTCGATTAGCTTTTCACTTCTTACCACAGCTCATCCCAGGATATTGCACGGTCCACGGGTTCGGGCCTCCTTCCGCCTTTCGGCGAAATTCACCCTGGCCATGGCAAGCTCGCTTGGCTTCGGGTCGTCCACCCAACTTTTAAGACGCGCTTTTAACACTTGGTTTCCCTATGCCTTCGGAGCAGAACTCCTTAGACTAAAGTTAGACGGACACTCGTTGGCTCGTTCTACAAAAAGCACGCCGTCACCCTTACGGGCTCCGACTCTTTGTGGGCAAAATGGTTTCAGGTTCTATTTCACCGCCATCATCTGGCTACTTTTCACCTTTCCCTCACGGTACTGGTTCACTATCGGTAAGGTTGAGTATTTAGCCTTAGCCCTATAGTTAGGCTTGTTTCCCACAGGGTTATCGCCCCGTGGTACTTAAGAAAAACATCAAGGAGCGTAAAGTCGTTTTCGTTTACCGGACTTTTACCTTCTTTGGTTGCCCTTTCCAGGGTCATTCAACTAACGAAACTTCACCTAAGTGCTCTCCCTCAGAAACATTTGTATCGATGACAAATGCTCCCGACGATATTCCCTTACAACCCCGAGCATATAACAAGTTATTTGCTCGGTTTAGGCTCTTCCCTTTTCGCTCGCCGCTACTCAGGGAATAAAAATTCCTTTTTCTTTTCCTCCGCTTACTAAGATGTTTCACTTCAGCGGGTTCGCTCCCCGATTTTTAATCGGGGTAATCCAGTTTATCGCTGGATTGGGTTTCCCCATTCGGAAGTCCCCGGATTAAAGGTTGCTAGACACCTACCCGAGGCTTATCGCAGTCACGCCACGTCCTTCGTCGCCTCAACCTTCCAAGGCATCCACCATCTGCCCTTAAATTTACCATCTTGGCTAGCAATTAATAACCACAATTTTCAATAGGCAAAGAAGATAAATCTTCTTCTTCACCTTCGCTTCCATAACATGGAAGCTCGGTTTTAAATGATCTTTCCTTTCAATCAAAAATCGCTTCTGAGGAAGCGATTTCTGCAACAATTAAAATTTGCAGAATATTAACCGCTTCCTTTGTTGAAAATTATCATTAAGTTTTCCATAACCGAGTTTATTTTAGCAATTCAAAAAACCTTGTCAAGGGTAGAACTTATTTAGGCGAAGAGAACTTCGTTCGTCGGGTCAAGACGAGACGAGAGAAGAAACACTTTTCTTCGAACTCTTCTTCACCTTAATTACCTCTCCGAAATTTTTTCTCCTATTTTTTCAATCAACTTAGCGGCTGCCTCCTTTCCCCCTAATCCAAAAGCTAAACCGAGAGCCAAGGCAATCATTCCGACAAAACCAATCACCAAAGTATTGATAATGGTCGGAGTAATTCCTAACTGAAGTAAAATAGCTAAACCAGCAAAAATATAAATTGCCCAACGAACTGCTGCTCCTAAAAATTCAGCATAGCCTATCTCAATCTTTTTTACCCCCGCCCGGACAATCTTTTCTAAAATATCAGCTAAAATTACCGCCACCACAAAAATAGCTGTGGCCACCAATAAATTTGGAAGCCAACCAATTATACTTCTGAGGAAATTAGCGAACTGAACAAATCCTAAAATCTCCACCGCCGCTAACAAGAAAACAATCACCAAAATCCATTTACAAATTGCTCCAATAAAGTCTGAAGGATTAACTTTTAACTCGGCCTTTTCTATGGCCCCTTTCCAACCAGTTTTTTCAAAAAGTTTATTAAATTTTAGCCGAGTCAAAATTCCAGCTATCAACCTCCCTACTCCAATTGCTATAAACCAGCCGATAACAAAAACAATTATTGCCCCAATTAAAGCCGGGATAAAATTCAAAAATCCTTGCCAGGTAATTTGCAAAGCCTGGAGAGTTACCGTACCCCAATCTAAAACCATAATTAACTAATGTCTAATTTCTAATATTCGACCTTTAGGAATTATTGTATTATACCAAAAAGAGAAAAAATTGCTCTGTGGATAACTTTTTGTGGACCCGGCCGGACTCGAACCGGCGACCTCCGCATTGCAAATGCGATGCTCTAACCAACTGAGCTACAGGCCCATAGTGGGCGCGCGTGGACTCGAACCACGGACCTTACCCTTATCAGAGGTATGCTCTAACCAGCTGAGCTACGCGCCCAGGATAAATAATTCTTTTTTTACTGGGAAGTTATTTATTCTGCTCTTAAAAACAATGTTCAATCCAATTTTTTTAAAAACTTCTTCCCATTCTTTTTCGGATTTGAAAGAAGTTTGAAGAACATTCGTTCTTCTCTCCCCTTCGCTCCGCTCAGGTGTTTGATTTTGATTTTGGAAAATTCTAGCAAAGGAAATTCCGTGAATTTTGCAAATTATTCTTGATAAAAGTCCTTCTGGTAAATCTTCGTAAACTATAATTTTATCTTTAGCTACTCTTTTTGCTTCTTTTAAAAGCAGAATCGGGTCTCCACTGTGATGTAAGACATAATTTATCAAAACTATATCGAAAGAATTCTCTGGAAAAGGAAGTGATTTACCATTAATAATTTTGAAAGGAAGAGGATAAATCCTATTGTCTTTAATATCCACCCCAATTACTTTTGCTTGAAAGAAATCTCCAAATGTCTCTCCAATTATTCCTGGACCACATCCTAAATCCAGAATTTTGGAGCCTTTTTGAATAAAATCTTGGCAGTCTAAGCACATTTTCTGGGCTGCTCTTTCGTAAATTTTAGAAAAAATTCGGTAAAAATTCATTTAGCAAGATTTTAATTTATTAAAATCGAGGATGGAGATAAAGCTTTAGTTTCATCGACTACGGGACTTGCTAAAACTTCCAATAATTAAATCCGGTATTAATTTTTTAAGGTTAGCTGGACTAATTTTTATTGACCAATTATAGTCGCCACCATTAACAATAATTTTGGATTGGGTTAGTAATTGAGCATCGATAAAAGTTGGTAGCCGCCACAAATTACCAAAAGGAGGAATTGCTCCAACTTTTACCCCCTTTAATTTATTTTTTATTATTCTTTCTGAAACAAAATCTACTTTTTTAGTTTTGGCAATTTTTTTAAATTTATTTCGGGTGGTGGGTGGGTTGTAGTCTAAATTTTTATTAGCTGAAATTAAAATGATAGCTGGATTTTTATCGAGTTTTATCACTAAAGTCTTTCCTACCATTTTTTGAGGAACTTTTAGGGTTACTGCCTTATCAAAAGCAGTATAAACTGTCCGATGCCTTATCAGCTCATACTTAACTTTATTTTTTTCAAGAAATTTAATTAGTTTTTGAGGAATTGGCATACTTTTACATTATAGCAAATTTAAAACAAAAAACAAGGTTCAACCTTGTTTTCTTGCTTTAATCAGTTTCTTAGAGTTGCCCCGAAGGTCGATCTTTAAGGAACTTCGACTAACTCCCTAGGGTTAAAATCCAAATTCCAGACTTCAACCATAGTCGACACTCAAGATACAACAAAATTGTATCTAAAATAAGTGATCCATCGACAGGTTCCCCTACCGATGCCTTGTTACGACTTCATTCTTGTTACCGACCTTAGCTTAGGTCCGATTGCTCGGAACTTCGGCTACTGCCGGCTCCCTTAATGTGACGGGCGGTGAGTACAAGCTTCAGGAACATATTCATCGCCACGTGGCTGATTGGCGATTACTAGCGATTCCGGCTTCATGAGGTCGAGTTGCAGACCTCAATCCGAACTAAGAGGCTGTTTGATGGGATTAGCTCCGGCTTGCGCCTTGGCAACCCATTGTCAGCCCCATTGTACCACGTGTGCAGCCCAGGGCATCAAAGGGCCATGCTGATTTGGCGTCATCCTCACCTTCCTCCTGGTCATCCCAGGCAGTTCCCTATGACAAATAAAACATAGGGTAAGGGTTGCGCATGTTACCGCATTTAAGCGTGCATTTCAAAACACATGCTGACGACAACCATGCAGCACCTGGGCTAGTGTCCTTGTGGGTAGATCTTCTTTTCGGAAGATTTTCACTAGCCTGTCAAGCCCTGGTAAGGTTCTTCGCTTGTTGTCGAATTAAGCCACATGGTCCACCGCTTGTGTGAAGCCCCGTCTATTCCTTTGAGTTTTAGCGTTGCCGCCGTACTTCCCAGGCGGGACACTTAACGCGTTAGCTTCGCCACTTGAAGGGTCGACACTTCAAATAGCCAGTGTCCATCGTTTACAGCGTGGACTACAAGGGTATCTAATCCTTTTTGCTCCCCACGCTTTCGTCTCTCAACGTCAGGGTCGCCCCAGCTGAATGCCTTCGCTTTCGGTGTTCCGGTCGATATCAACGAATTTCACCTCTACACCGACCGTTCCATCAGCCTCTAACGCCCTCTATTCTGGAAGTATCTCTGGCAGCCCAAAAGTTAAGCTCTTGGTATTTAACCAAAGACTTTCCAAATCGTCTACAGACGCTTTACGCCCAATAAATCCGGATAACGCTCGGGGGTCACGTATTACCGCGGCTGCTGGCACGTGATTAGCACCCCCTTATTCCTGGAGTACTGTCAGTCGAAACTTCTTCCCCCAGAAAAGCTCTTTACACCCCGAAGGGCTTCTTCGAGCACGCGGCGTCGCTGGATCAGGGTTTCCCCCATTGTCCAATATTCTCGACTGCTGCCTCCCGTAGGAGTCTAGCCCGTGTCGCAGTGCTAGTGTTGGGGAACATGCTCTCACATCCCCTACCCGTCATCGCCTTGGTAGGCCATTACCCTGCCAACTAGCTGATAGGCCGCGGGCCGATTCCAGAGCGGATTTCTCCTTTACCTCCCACCAAATTATGGCAGGGGGACTATTGGGAATTAGTCCGCCTTTCGACGGATTATGCCCATCTCTAGAGTTCGTTACCCACGTGTTACTAACCCGTTCGCCACTAGTCACCCGAAGGTGACCCGTACGACTTGCATGCCTTATCCACGCCGCCAGCGTTCATCCTGAGCCAGGATCAAACTCTCAAAAAAAAATTAATTTCGGGACAACTCTAAAAAACTGACTCATATTTTGTAAGCGATGAAAACTTTGTTTTCATCGCTCTCGCTTCCATAATATGGAAGCTCGGTAGTCAATGAGACTTCGTCTCTTTTCCACCTCACTTCCTACGGAAGCTCGGTTTTCAAAGTGCTTTCCCAACCTTTCGAAACAAAATCAGGAAGACACCTTCCTGATTATTTCTAATGTGTCTTCAATTTTAATTTATTTCACTTCATTTTAAGGTCAATATATTTCTTCTTAACCTTTCTACTTTTATTTTACTTTTTCCAAAACTCTTTGTCAAGCTTTGAGCCAGCGGTCGGATTCGAACCGACAACCCACGCCTTACAGGGGCGTCGCTCTTCCATTGAGCTACGCTGGCGTCGCTATTTGTTTTTAGTTGATTTTTTTATTTCTTCCCAATAATTGTCGTTTTCCTGGAATTTATTTTTCTTAGATTTTTCCCTCAATCTTTGAAGCCAACTTCCAGTTTTATTTTCTGATTTTAAGCTTAGAATTCTAATTCGAGAAAGTAATTTCTGCAGAAATATTTCATAGGAAAAAGATTTTAAACCAGGGGTATTTTTAATTTTCCTCTTTAGCTTTGGCCAAAAAGGCTCTCCAGAAGGTTTTTTAATAACTTCTGGTAATTCAACCAATACCGGAATTTTCCGAAGTATAATCACTCCCATTCCCAAAAGACTGCCAAATAAAATTATCCCAGCTATTAGTTCAGAGTTCATATCTGATAAATCTTTTTATTATAATATTTTCGCCTAACTTGGCAATATATTCTTGAACTAAATCTCGAATAGTTTTAGTTTCATCTCTTATCCAGGGCTGTCGCATCAAAGAAGTTTTTTTAGGGTCCATAGCCGCAATTTGAAGACATAACTCGTGAGCTAATTCTTGAAAATTTTGAGATCGAGCTACAAAATCTGATTCGCAATGCAATTCAACCATCGCTCCAATTTTCTTTCCAGGATGAATATAACTTTCAATTATTCCCTCCTCTGTTTCCCTTTTAATTTTTTTCCCAGCTAATTGAGAACCCCATTTTTTTAAAATTTCTTTTGCTTTTCTATCATTACCCTTAGCTTCGACTAAGGCTTTTTTACATTCAATAACTGAAACGCCAGTTTCTTCGCGAAGTTGTTTGATTTGGTCAATAGTTATCATTTACCAAGTTTTTATTTATAAAAATGAAGGTGGAAAAGAAGCTTTAGCCTCTTTGACTTTTAGGTTTTGCTTTTATTATCACTTCTTTTACTTTGTCCAAAATGTATTTTACCGAACTTAGAGCATCGTCATTGGCTGGAATGGGAAAATCAGCTAAAGTGGGATCAACATTGGTATCAGCAAGCCCAATCACTTTTATTCCTTTCATTTTTGCTTCTTTAACTGCCGAGGCATCTTTTTTCATATCTAAAACAAAAATGGCATCAGGTAATTTTTCTAAATTCTTTATTCCTTCAAATTTTAGTTTAAGGTTTCTTAGTTCTCGGTCAATTTTAGCTTTTTCTGTTTTGGAATACTTTTCTAATTCTCCTTCTGCTTTTTTCTTTTCTAAGTCTTTAAAATATTCTATCCTTTTTTTAATGACTTCGAAATTGGTAAAAGTCCCTCCAAGCCAACGCTCTGTTACATAAGGAAGCCCACAATCTTTAGCAATATCTTTTGCTAAGTCTTTTAATTGAATCTTTGTTCCAACTAAAAGCAGAATTTTATTTTCGGAGATAAGCTCTTGGATAAATTTTAAAGCTTCTTTAAGTTTTTCAACCGTTTTTTCTAAATCAATAATATGAACCGCATTTCTTACTCCATATAAATAAGGTTTCATTTTGGGATGAATTCTAGAAGTCCGATGACCAAAATGAACCCCAGCCCGAGTCATTTCTTCAGGATCAATTTTAAAATCAGCTTTTTTTATCCTTGCCATATAATAAAATTTTACAATACTTCTCTTGATTTTTCAATAGTAATAAGCTATAATTATGAACACCATGAAAAAGAACATCCATCCAAAGTACTATAATAATTGTCGAGTCACCTGTGCTTGTGGTAATGCTTTTACTATTGGCTCAACTAAAGAATTCCTTGAAGTTGAGATTTGCTCTGCCTGTCATCCTTTTTATACTGGCAAAGAAAAAATTGTTGATACTATGGGGAGAGTGGAAAAGTTTAGAAAAAGACTAGCGAGAAAGGCAGAGATGGCGAAAAAAAAGCGGAAAAAGTAATATGACAAATGAACAACAATCAGTAATTGTTGAAATTCGAGCTGGGACCGGAGGACAGGAAGCCTGCTTATTTGCTGGAGATCTCTTTAGAATGTATTCAAAATATGGACAAAGTCAAGGATGGCTACAAAAAATTTTGGATTCTCACCCTACCGAATTAGGAGGCTTTAAAGAAGTCATTTTTGAACTTAAAAACGGGAATGTCTTTTCAAAAATGAAATATGAAGGGGGAGTTCATCGAGTTCAACGAATTCCAGAAACTGAAAAAGGTGGAAGAGTTCATACTTCTACTTCTTCTGTGGCTATTTTGCAAAAACCTAAAGGAGCTCAAATTAAAATAAAATCAGACGATTTAAAAATTGATTTTTATAAGGCTTCGGGGCCTGGTGGCCAGTATGTTAATAAAAGGATGACTGCAGTAAGAATTACTCATTTACCTTCTGGGATTGTAGTTACTTCTCAAACTGAAAGAAATCAATTACAAAACAAAGAAAACGCCCTAGCTATTTTAGAAGCCAGGATTTTAGAAAAAAAAGAAATGGCGGAAACTGAGAAGATTTCTGGAGAAAGAAAAGCCCAGATTGGCTGGGCAAAAAGAGCAGAAAAAATCAGAACCTATAATTTTCCCCAAGACCGAGTGACTGACCACCGGATTAAAAAAAGCT
>Ga0209986_10003007_pt1 | contig 14985 bp, 11 predicted proteins | sample BlataG_FD_183168 | JGI IMG/M metagenome (GOLD analysis project Ga0209986, IMG submission 183168) | Deep subsurface microbial communities from Black Sea to uncover new lineages of life (NeLLi) - Black_00105 metaG (SPAdes) (version 2) | ecosystem: Environmental > Aquatic > Marine > Oceanic >...
CTTATCCTGGGCGCGGGCGCGGCGGGGCTTGGCGCTGCACTGGAGTTGAAGAAGGCCTCCGCTGTTGCACCGGGGCTGGAGGTAACACTGGTGGATCAGCGGGATTATCATCACCCCTTGCCCTTTATATGGCATGTAGTTAGCGGGAGCGTTGAACCCAGTCATATCTCTTTCCCCTTGCATGCCCTGCTGAGACGAAGGAGTGCTGCGGGACCAGTTAAATTCAAGCAGAGCCAGGTGCAGGGCATAGATGTGGAAAGGAAGGTGGTCAACACCGATGATGGAGAGCTGGAGTGGGACTATTTGGTGGTAGCCCTGGGCAGCACTACCAATTTCTTTGGGATGGCCGATGTCGAGGAAAATTCGCTAATCTTGAAATCTCTGAGGGATGCTGTCAATATCCACAATCACATTTTGGACAACTATGAAGCGGCATTGCGGGAAGGAGATGAACAACGTCGGCGTGAGCTACTCACTTTTGTGGTGGTGGGAGGCGGACCCTCAGGGATAGAACTGGTGTCGGCTATTCAGGACTTCGTGCGCAAGGCGCTGGTACGGGAGTATCCTTCCCTGATGTCCCAGACTAGGATGCTTCTGGTCGAGGCACAAGATGCTCTATTATCTGGCATGAAGGCTAAAATGTCGGAACTGGCTATCAGCCGGCTACGCTCTCGAGGAATTGAGGTGTTATTGAAAACTCGTATTACCAAGGTCTTGTCAGGTGGTATCCAGACTGCTGATGGGCAGACTATACCGACTCGCACTGTTATTTGGGTTGCGGGGGTAAAGCCGGTGGCTGTTGTAGAATCGCTAACTTTCAATAAGGCGAAGGGTGGGCGCATCATAGTGAATCAGTATCTGGAAGTCCTGGAGTCACCCGGGGTCTACGTACTCGGGGATTGCGCTTATTTATTACAAGAGTTTGGCTCGGTACCCTATCCGCCAACCCAGCAAGTAGCTGGGCGACAGGGCCCGGCCTGTGCCAGGAATATCGTCCGCACTATACAGGGTAAGGACCAGCTTCCCTTCCGTTACAAATTTAAGGGACAGGTAATATATATGGGCAGAAATCTGGCGTTGGCTCAGTTAGGGGACCGTGTCTTCGATGGCTTTGCTGCGGCGTTGTTGCGGCGAGTCTATTATCTATGGGTATTTATCTCATATCTTGGGCTGCCAACGGGATTCAAGAGAAAGCTAGGTGCCGTTTGTGGGTGGGTCCCTGCCTACTTTTACCATCGCAATACGGCTCACCTGGAGTGAGTGACATAGACTACGTAAGCCTGAGAAGATAGGCACGGGCGCCTACTCCTCTATTCTTAGCCATAGCTTTTCACCATCGGTAATGAACTCGATGATGCCATCCTCATCTGTGCGACGTGCATTGACTGTCGCTACGTCGCTAGCCATTTGACTACCCTAGACAGCACCTGCTAGACTGCCGAAACATGCTAATATGAGCTCGTCAAAGGAGGTGAAATGGCAGATCCAAGAGTGGAAACTGTAGCTAAGATTTTAGTCGATTATTCCGTTGAGGTGCAACCGAACCAGCTGGTTCGGATCGCCGGTGGCCCTGAGGGTGCACCGTTGATATTGGCTGTCTATCAAAAGGTTCTGGAGCGCGGTGCTCACCCTTTTCTCCAGGTTGAGCTGGAAGAGGCAGAAGAGCTTCTGTACACCTATGCCAGCGATACTCAGCTTGATTATGTCCCCCCGTTTATGAAGGATGTCATTGAACAAATCGATGCAGGCATCGGAATCTGGACAGATGCGAACACCAAGCGGCTCACCAATGCTGACCCCGCCAGGCAGTCCCGCCGGGCAGTAGCGAGGCGTCCCCTCTCCGATCGATTGCTCGAGCGGGCGGCCAAGAAGGAGCTGCATTGGACTGGGACACTCTACCCGGCCCAGGCTTTCGCTCAGGATGCGGAAATGTCGCTCCGTGAGTTCGAAGATTTCGTCTATAAGGCTTGCCTGGTCCATGAACGTGACCCAATCGAGGCTTGGAGAACAATCTCTAAAAAGCAGCAGCGCCTCGTTGATTGGTTGAACAAGGCTAGGGAAATCCATGTGCTGGGCCCGGATACCGATCTTAAGCTCGAGGTCACAGGCCGAAAGTGGATAAACTGCGACGGGCACGAGAACTTTCCCGATGGGGAAGTATTCACCGGCCCTATCGAGGAGAGCGTGAACGGGCATATCAGATACACTTATCCTGCTTGCCACTTCGGCCGTGAGGTGGAGGATGTCCGACTCCAGTTCAAGGATGGGAAAGTCATCAAGGCTACGGCGGCAAAGAATGAGCAATTCCTGTTGAAGATGCTGGAGACCGACGAGGGGGCGCGCTATGTGGGAGAGTTCGCCTTCGGGACCAATGCCGGGATCCAGCGGTTCACCAAGAATATCCTGTTCGATGAGAAGATTGGCGGGACCATCCACTTGGCCCTTGGGAAGGGCTATCCTGAGTCGGGGAGCAAGAACAAGTCCGCCATCCATTGGGATATGGTCTGCGACCTCCGCAAAGGTGGAGAAGTGCATGTAGACGGGACTCTCTTCCTCAAGGATGGGAAGATCCTCATTTAAGGCAGGTTTTCGTCACAGTCCCTGTGATGGGCTATCCCGGCGATTTGATTGTCGCTTCACGGGGCAAAGCGGAAAGGTGCACCTCAACAGGAGGAAAGCCAGGAGCAATCTTGCATGGTGTCTTGCTACGGCAGGAAGCCTGCCATTATAAGCGCCTAGCTACTGAATGAATTTCCTAGCTGTCTGCTTTCACCCATAGCTTTTCACCATCGGTAATGAACTCGATGGTGCCATCCTCATCTGTGCGATGAACATTATCTTGGCCCAGCCTGTCGATCAGTCTGTCCAGTACCTCAGGGCTGGGATGGCCAAAGGGGTTGTCTTCTCCCACGGAAATCACCGCCACTTCAGGGTCAACTGCCGCCAGAAATTGCAAGGTAGTGGAGGTCTCGCTGCCATGATGGGCTACTTTGGAGACTGATACACAATAGACAAAAAGTAGCAGCTAGGTGGGTGGTGGAGTCAAAGATTTCGAGGGGCACACCACCTTCCGGATATTCAGACACCTGTCTCTGACCTAGTTAGCTACCCTATAGGCTCTACTACTTCGACGCTACTGCCTGAGCCCTAATAAATAACAATCACTCCCCTCGCCTCAAGCTGAGGTATATGTATGTTGAGGGACTGCTGGCTCAGTGGATTCCCCTGGAGGTAGACTTCATCCCCTTCTGAAAGTCCTTCATTTTCCACCAGAGGAGAGACATCGCTTATGTGGTTACCATTCAGGCGGAGCTCGATCAGGCGGGTGAGGTTGGCCACAGGTGAGATATCACTTATCTCGTTACCCGCAAGGTTCAATACGATCAGACTTACGAGGTCAGCCACATGCGATATATCGCTTATCTGATTATAATCGAGGTCGAGGTCTATCACGCTGGTGAGATTGGCTACAGGTGAGATATCCGTTATCTGGTTATCCTCAACCTGGAGGCTAGTCAAGTCGGTAAGGTTCGCCACATGCGAGATATCACTTATCTGATTGCCCGAAAGCCCGAGCCATGTCAGGTTGGTGAGATTGGCCAGAGCTGAGATATTGCTTATCCGATTATACGAAAGATCGAGGTATGATAGTCCCGTGAGGTTGACAAGGGGCGAGATATCACTTATGACGCTATCCTTAAGCTTAAGCCAGGTGAGCCTTGTGAGGTCGACGAGACTCGAGACATCCTCTATCTGGTGACCGCTAAGCCCGAGTCCAGTCAGCTCAGTGAGGTTAACCAGGAGCGAGATATCGCTTATCTGGTTGCCCGCAAGGTCAAGCCACGTGAGTCTAGTGAGGTCAGCGATAGGCGACATGTCCCTTATCTGATTATCGGATAGCCCGAGTTCAGTCAGGTTGATGAGATTGGTCAAAGGTGAGATGTCCCCTATCTGGTTATACCCGAGGTACAGGTTCGTCAGGCTGGTGAGGTTGGCTACAGGTGAGATATCCGTTATCTGGTTGTACTCGAGGTATAGGTTCGTCAGGTTGGTGAGATTGGCTACAGGTGAGATATCCGTTATCTGGTTATCCTCAACCTGGAGGCTAGTCAAGTTGGTGAGGTTGGCCAGAGGCGAGATATCACCTATTTGGTTACTGTGAGCCTGGAGGTGGGTCAGGCTCGTGAGGTTGGCCACAGGCGAGATATCACTTATTTGGTTACACGCAAGATGGAGGATGCTTAGCCTAGTGAGGTTGACCACAGGCGAGATATCACTTATTTGGTTATTATCGAGGTCGAGGTCTATCAGGCTGGTGAGGTCAGCCACAGGCGATATATCGGTTATCTGGTTGTCCCAAAGCTGGAGAATGGTCAGGGCAGCGAGGTTCGCCACAGGCGACATATCGGTTATCTGGTTGTCCCCAAGGTCCAGATAGATCAGGCCTGTGAGGCCAGCCACAGGCGACATATCATCTATCTGGTTCCATTCAAGACGGAGATGTGTCAGACTTGTGAGATTCGCTAGGGGTGAGATATTGCTTATCTGGTTCCACGCAAGCTCAAGCTGGGTCAGGTTGGTTAGATTGGCCAAGGGTGATATATCCTCTATTTGGTTATGTATAAGATCGAGGTGGCTCAGGCTGGTGCAGTGCTCGAGCCCTGCTAGGCTGGATATGTTCCTTTGCTCGGCGTACAAATCGGTAAGCTCGTCCAGATCTGAAGCATAGATGGTACCCTCGGGTTTGCTGATGGCTTGTCTGATTGCTGCCTCAAGGTTGGAGTCAACAAAAGTCACCACCTCGTCTTCTTCAAAGATGGCCCTTATGGAGTAATCTCCGTTCACAATGATGGTAGTTGTGGCAGCATTTACATCTTCAATGCTGTCCACATCGCCAGTCCACTCGTCAAACAAATAGCCTTCATCAGCCTCAGCAACTAGGTTGACCGCTGTGCCTTCGTCATATGTGGACGTCACCTCACTAGGACTGGTAACTGAGCCTCCCTCCGTGCTGGAGATAGTCAGACTGTACTCTGGTATCTCCTCGCCTCCACACCCGATAAGGCCCACGCTGAGAGCTAACATCACTGCTAATGAGATAAGAAGTATTCTATTCTTCACTTTCTGTCCTCCTTTGAAATCGTCTGGTTGGACTACTCATCACTTCCAGCATACATCGTGATCGTAATGCTGGCACGTTGCATAAGAATTGCAGGGATACCACGTTGACCAGTCTCTTCACTTCAACCCTCATCTGATTTGATTATACCATCGGTTAACATCAAATAGAAGACATAAACAATGTGCTTATGGTGTTTATATTCGGGTGACCAAAGTGCATCTTGTGGATTGAGACACTTGCAGAAAGTCTGAAAATCAAGCACCCCAGGCAAAGTGCCGTTCTATTGGAGACTGATACGCAATACACAAAAAGTAGCAGCTAGATGGATGGTGGAGTCAAAGATTCCAAGAGGTGGTAGGGGGTGATCATTATCTGTACAGAATGCAATTATAAAATTTGAATTGAAGACAGGATTAACTAAGATGAAGAGCACTCTGTCTTGCTTAGTGGATACAATTCCTCAGTAATTGTAGAAGTAGCTATCTGCCTCCTCTTGTTGAATTGGTGAGATTATGACCGTGTTATCTTCTTTCAGCATCAACGATTTTGAATTTGCCATCAACTTTCATAATATTGGCTTCTCTTATGTCTTTAAGGTCATACTTACCACCAATTTCTTTTAGCCGACTTATCTCACCTTTTGGCACCTTGGTTTTCTTGCCATATTTCTGCAACATAAACAAACCGCTGCGCCAGTAGATTTTTGCAAAGTACCTGTTTCTGACATTGGAGGGTATCTTCTGATAGGTAATCCAGTCTTTTCTCATATCTTTGGCACCTCTTCCGATTTTCAGTGCAAGCCGTCTTTTTTTGTATGAATGATAAACACATGTTTAAAATATCCTGTGGCTACATTCTGATGCTTGGTAGCTGGGTAAAGCATATCCAAAATGACTTTAATTTCTTTGTAGGGCATTCTTTGTGTATTCTTAGCCTTTTTGATTTCTCTGATTAATGGTTTTATTACTTTGTTAGTCAAATCGTAGATCTTCTTGTATCTCATTGTTTCATTCCTCCGAGATAGGTGACCACCCAAGAGTATCTTGCCCGACAGTGTCGCTTCATACCGTTTTCCTCTGGTCATTCTCTAGCCTTCTGTTCTGCTTATAATGTTTCCGTCTTTCTTGTCGAAAACTTCGAGTATCATCTTGTCTCCAAACACCGGAGTCTCTGTTAAGGCTTTCTCTAGTAACCTCCTGCTTGCATGGTTCAGAGGTGGAAGTTCATCATGGTCATCAATGTATCGACGAAGTAATTGGAGTTCAAGGTTGCTTGCTTCGCCACATGGATACCAAGCGATTTCCATGGCATATTTCTTGGGCATCTCATGAACCCGTTTGTTCGTCCATTGCGTAGGTCCTGGGCGTAGATACTGCTGAAGTCTCCCATTTAACCCGTGCTTGCCTTCCGTACTGCCTATATAGAGGATGTTTGATTCACCTTTTAAACGTCTAAAACAGTCACCTCGAGCCATGCGAAATATGTAAATCCCGTATTGTTTGGGCACACTTTTCAAGGTTTCCTCATCAAAAGGATGCCATTCCGAGACTCCTTTGCATAGTTGGCTTACTTGTTTTGAGTCCATATTAACAGCCCCTTTGTCATTTGAGTTCTTCGTTCATCAGGATCATGTCACCACAAGTTCGAGATTAACAGTGGGAGTGGTAAAACTTGAAGTCAGCCAGCCTCTAGTTTGTTTTTCGCTTTTGTAGCTTTCACTTTAAGGTAGTTGACAAATGCTGAGCAAGTTACAAGCATAAACTTGGCATCCTCGAAATCCAAGTCAGGCTTGTCCATTAAGGAGTGACGAATTCCTTCGGCATCGCTAGTATACCCGTACAGTTTAAGGAATGCCTCCTGCAAACCAGGGTGCAGTTCAATCCTACTGGTTATGACCTTCATTGCTTCAGATAACGATGCCTTCTTATTCTTCGTGATTAGCTTACAGATTGTCTCTATGGCACTAATAGACTCTTTGATGGAGTTCCTGTAGTCAGGAGACTCTTTATCTGAAAGTAAGCTTAAAGCTGATTGAAGATGAATATTGATAGGTTTCAGGGAATCCTTGACGGTCAATGCTTCTTCTATTTCAGCGATCTCTTCATCCGATGTTATGGGAGCAATAACGTCTCCAATAAACCGATAACCAGCTAGTTCCCGTTTAAGCATTGAATTACACAATTCCTTGAATTTCTTGCCGTTCTCCGCATCGAAGTCGATTGAAGCTAGAAATTGAAGGAAATCGTAGACTTCATACCATTCGCAGCTGAAAAAGTAATCCCTCAAAGATCTGATAACATTTGCGCACAGCCCCGGAATCGTGTCAATCGGTTTCTTGAAATAGTCACGCCATAGGAATATGCAAAGGATGCCCATTTTTTCATTGGCTGATGCTTTTAAGTTGAAACTAGGTTCCAAACTTGACAAATAGAAGATATGCACGACATTCCACAGACTATTCCGTAGATCCTCATCCACTGACCGAACCTGCATAACGGTTCTGAATGGCTTATAGCCATACTTATGAGAGAATAACTCCATAATGACTCCCCAGAATAAGGAATGTCTTGTCTTGCAGTCTAGCTTTGTTCGCTTTATTCGTCTCGTCTTTGCCTAGCATGATGTACCCAGGAAGCAGCTAAGCCAATTGTGGCTAGCCCAAGTCCGCACAAACTTACATCCCAAGCCTCTGGCAAATCCGTTCGCAAAAACTGCAAGGGTGGTAGGCTCAATATCAGAAGGAAAGCCCCCATACAAAAAGCTATTAATCCCCAAATCTCTAAGAATCTTCGCATTTTTCCCCTCCATATACAAACTATTCGTTGATTCTACATCTTAGCTTACCTCTAGTAGCATTAGCAATAGCTGAATTTCCACAAATCTCTTTTTGAAGTTGCTGAATTCTGGGGATGCATAACTATCAAGTCTGTTGCAGATTAAGTACTACGTGCCTCGAATAAAGCAGCAGAAACTTTGAAAATCAAGCACCCCAGGCAAAGTGCCGTTCTATTGGAGACTGATACACAATAGACAGCAAGTAGTAGCTAGGTGGGAGATGAAATCAAGAATTAAAAAGGTAATAAAGGTAATAAGGTAATAATGTAGAAAAAGGAGAATCAGGTCGCTTTGACTCCGCAATTAGACGATTTTTCATATCTGAGTCATGCTAGTAGGCGTTCTGTCCTGCTTAGTGGATACAATTCCTCAGCAATTATAGAGGTAGCTTTTTGACCTCTCCTCTGGACCTTACCTTTGACTGTTAGCCAACCTTCACGAAAGAGGACTTGACCGCATTTCTCTTGTACATCGCTAAATACGGTCACATCTGCTATTCCCGTTCCATCTTCCATTATCACGTAGACTACCCGCTTCCCACTCCTCGTAGGTGGAGTCTCGTAACGTATCACAGACCCCACTAGCTTGACCCTCCTGCCAGCAGGAATTGATGGGAGGTCTCTCATTTTGGTTATTCCATTATCAGAGTCGTAGAAGTCGAGGGGATGTGCCGATAGGTTCAATGATAGCAGTTCTCTCTCAATAAGCAACCTGGACTTTTTATCGTCAATAGAGAAATCCATAGAAGTATCTGCTTTGAGTGCGGCATCTTCAAAAAGTGACACTGTACCCCTGATTACCTTGTGTTTGAGTTCTGATAGCTTGGGAAGCTGTAATAGCAAGTCATGCCGATCGCCCAAAGAATCAAAAGCACCTACTTTAACCAGGTTCTCCAGAATGGGTTGACTGACATCGGTTCTCAGTACAAAGTCTCTTAGAGAAGTGAATTTATGCTCTGCTCTTGCTGATAATATTGATTCCAATGCTTTTTCGGACATTCCCTTTAGTTGTTTGAGGCTGACTCGTATTGCCCCTTTTTCCACTGTATAGTGTTCGGAGGAGTTGTTTATATCAGGTGGTAAGACTTCGACTCCAAACCTTTTTGCTTCAGCTACAAGGACAAGAGATGGATAATAACCCATAGGTTGATTAGACAATACTGCTGCCAGGAATTCAGCAGGGTAATGACTCTTCAACCAGAGCGTTTGATAGGCAGTAATAGCGTAAGCGCAAGCATGTCCCTTACAGAATCCATAGGCAGCAAAAGCAGCCAGTTGCTCAAATATCTTTTCAGCTATATTCTTACTGATACCATCCCCAACAGCACGGGAAATGAAGAAGTCTCTCATTTTCTCCATTTCCTCTTCAGTTCGTTCATGAGTCATGGCCCGTCTGAAACCATCTGCTTCAGCGTAACTCATTCCAGCTAGATCATGAGCAACTTTGAGGACTTGCTCTTGATAGAGGATTACTCCTAAAGTCTCACCGAGAGCGTTTTTCAGCTTGGGATGGAGATACCTCACAGGTTTCTGGCCGTGTCTTCTGGGCAGGTAATCTTTATCCATATTGGACTTGAGCGGACCCGGACGGACCAGGGATATAGACACGATGATGTCTTCAAAGCGGTCTGGCAGAAGTCTGCCTGCCATTTCTCTTTGTGCCGGTGATTCAAGCTGAAATGTCCCGATAGTCCTTCCATCTCTGAGTATGCTAAAAGCCGCGGGATCGTTTCTTGGTATCTTCTCTAAGTCAATATCAATTCCTCGACTCTGCTTAATGTTGCTCAGTGTATCCTCAATGACAGTCAGAGTAGGGAGTGATAGCAAATCCAGTTTCACAATCCCCAACCTCTCGATGTCATCTTTATCATACTGGCTGATAATATCCCCCCCACCAGACCATTCAAGAGGGACTACATCAGACAGCTTCCCACTACCGATCAGCAGTCCTCCCAGGTGGACGGACATATGCTTGGGGAATCCGTCTATAGCAGTGCATAGCTTAAAGAAGTCAGCAAGCTCTTCTTTCTTGTAGACAGTGCTGTGCTTTAGCTCAGGGAGTGTATCAGCATACTCCATAAGCTTGGAAGCAGATAACCAGTGGATACCATTGCAAGCCTCTTCAATTATCGCCTTTGGTATTTGTAGAGCTTTGCCGATATCACGGATCGCACCTCTTGCCATATAGGTATTTATTGTCCCTACGCAGGCAACATTCTCAGCACCATACTTCTGGTAGATGTAGTCTCTCACCTCATCCCTGCGTCTTCTGTCAACATCCAAATCGATGTCGGGAGGTTCATGCCTTAAGGGGTGCATGAAACGTTCAAAGAGCAGGTTATATTCAACAGGGTCAACATTGCTGATGTCGAGTGCGTAGATAACCAGGCTATCTACGGCGCTTCCCCTTGCTTGACATCTTATATCTCTACTTTTCGCCCAGCAGACTATATCCCAGACCACCAGGAAGTAACTGCAAAATCCCAGTTTATTAATAGTATCAAGCTCGTGCTCAAGGCGGTTCTTTATTGAAGCGGATAGCAAACCGTATTTTCTTCCAGCTCCCGCAAAAGCTATTTTCCTGAGATAACCGTAATCAGACTCACCCTCGGGAATATCAAACTTAGGGAAGCGGGGCTTCCCCAGTTCCAACTCCAGATTACACCTTGAAGCAATCTCTTCGGTATTCTTTATAGCTTCAGGCAGGTCTCTGAAGAGCTTCATCATTTCCTGCTGCGATTTCAGATATTGCTCTACAGTGCGATAACCTTTCAATTGAGAAGCTGGTATGATCCGGTCGATAGCATTGAGCAGCTCTTTGATCCTGTATTCTTTGATTTCAGCGTAATGGACATTGTTGGTAGCTACTATCGGTAGATTATCTTCCTCAGCAAATGAAGCAAGCCGGTAACTGTCGGAAACCCCCTCTCTTGAAGGATAGCGGATAAGCTCTATGAAAAAGTCTTTACCAAAGACCTCTCTATAAAAGCACGCTGCCTCTTTAGCTTTATCACCCTTACCTTGAGCGACGAGGGCAGGTATTTCACCCTTACTACAACCACTCAGAGCTATCAGTCCGCTACTATGATTCCGCAGCATCTCTCCGGTTGCTTTTGGTTTCCTATCCCGATTCGACAGGTGAGCTTGCGTTATTAATCGACAGAGGTTTGAGTATCCATCAGCATTCTTACAAAGTAGCGTTAAATGATATCCACCATCCAAGTCAACCTCAGCACCTATTATCGGTTTGATTCCTACTGCTTTGGCTTTGCTATAGAATCGAATGACACCAGTCAACCGATTATGGTCCGTTAGAGCTAAGGCGGGCATTCTCAGGGAAACAGCTTTATCCAGTAGTTCATCTAGAGACGAAGCTCCGTCAAGAAAGCTATATTGAGAATGGACGTGAAGATGAATGAAACCCATGACCACCACCTCAATCGAGGACTCTTGAAAGAAACCACTGTCCCCCAAGCTTGTAAAGCTCATAAGTTCCAGTGCTTGAGTTCTGTGCATTCACACGGATGAAAAGACGCATCGATTTACCATTCCACCATTCAGAAGGTTCTCTCCACCAACCAACAACATCAAGAACTCTATAGAGACGCTTCCTCCAAATGAAGGCAGTTATTATTGAATCGTTGTTCTGCTGGACTTTGACCGGTTCATCAATAAGTCTGGACATGGTATTGACTCCAAAATGGGAAAGGGAATAAAATTGTAACAGAACATCTGTGCTATTGTCAAGAGGTTTTGCAGGATTTCAGGTATATCTTAAAAATTAATCTGCTCGGAGATATGCTGGTATAATGATGCTACAGGAATATAAAAGATGAGCGATCAAGCGAAGATATACATAGGGACATCAGGATGGTCCTACCCCAAAGGTGAAGGCACGTGGACTGGATACTTCTACCCTAAGGGCAAGATAAATGAGCTTGAATACTACAGCCAATTCTTCAACACAGTAGAGATAAATAGCTCATTCTATAGACCACCAAATCCGGGCTACGTTTATAACTGGATTCGGAGAGTTCCGAAGGATTTCCTTTTTACAGTTAAACTCTGGCAGAAATTCACTCACCCGAAGATGTATAAAGAGGCTACGGGAGAGGAAGCGGCAATATCTTTGCAGGATGTTGATATATTTAAGCGGAGTATTGATCCCTTATTGAAAAGCGATAAACTAGGTGCTTTGTTGGCACAGTTCCCGCCTAGCTTCAGGAACGATAGCTTTGGGCAACAAGTCATAAATGCAGTGAGCAGGTTGTTTGGACAGTACAGGCTAGCTGTTGAGCTAAGGCATAGAAGTTGGAGTGATGACCCCAATATCGCAAAGCTGCTCAAGGAACATAATGTTGCCTGGGTTCAAATTGATGAGCCGAAGTTTAAATCCTCAATCGCCCAGGAGCTTCCTCTAACCTCTGATATGGCTTACTTCCGCTTTCACGGTAGAAATGCGGAAAATTGGTGGACGGGAGATAGCGAAACCCGATACAAATACCTGTATTCGGCTGAAGAAATAGAAGAATTGGCAGATAGGGTAAAGACAACAGCAGGTCAAACTAAATTGCTCTTTGCTCTATTTAATAACCATTGGAGGGGGTATTCTCCCCGTAATGCTGTTGATATGATGAAGTGCCTACAATTGCCTTTTAAAGAGCCTCACATGCAGATTCGAATGGAAAAAGACGAAACATCTGAATTAGTAGAATAAGGTCATGTTGGAGACCGATAGGCAACAGACACAAAGTGGTGGCTAGGTAGATGATTAACAATGAGATTCTAAGGAAGAAATTTGTTGTCAGATACCCACAACCTCTCCCCGTCGGTAATGAGCTCGACTGTGCCATCCTCATCTGTGCGATAAACATTGTCCTCACCCAGCCTGTCAATCAGCCTCTCCACTACCTCGGGGCCGGGATGGCCAAAGGGGTTATCCACTCCCACCGAAATCACCGCCACTTCAGGGTCAACTGCCGCCAGAAATTGCGAGGTGGTAGAGGTCTTGCTGCCATGATGGGCTACTTTAAGCACAGTGCTTTTCAAATTGGCTCGCTGGCCGATAAGCTCGAATTCAGCCTCATCCCGTATGTCAGCAGTAAACAGAAAACTAACTTGGCTCCAACTCAGCCGCAGCACCAGTCCATTGTTATCCACATCGTCACTGGTGCCATTAAATAAGACTTCTGGCGGATTTAGCACTTCCAACTTAATTCCGCTGCCCAAATCAATCTCCTGTCCGGCCCGCGCTATGTTATATTCGATTCCTTTATCTTCAACGACATTACACCATTCCTGATAGATAGAGGAGTTATAAGATACCTCAGCCTCAAGTACCTGCCTCACTTTGTACCTCTGGAGGACCTCTACCAGGCCTGTGACATGGTCGGCGTGAGGTTGAGTGCAGACCACGAGGTCTATCGTCCTATCCCAGAAGGGGAGCTTCTTGCTCAACTCCAAATTAATTCTCTGGGGGTCAGGGCCGCCATCAATGAGTATGTCCTGGCCATTGGGCGTCTGAATCAGGATAGCATCTCCCTGTCCCACATCAAGAAAGCTTATATGAAGCTTGTCATCAGGCGTGGTCAGAGCCACAGACCACACCAGGATAGCTACTATCAAAAGGGGAAGGATAAGCCATTTCGGAGAAAAGCCGAGGCGAGGTTTAGGAATGCCTTGAGTGACTTTCCTTATTCCTGAAGTCAACCTGGAGGAAAAATCAGCCAACTGGTTTCGGTGGTTAAAGAGCGCTATAACTCCAGCCAATATAGCATAGTACCCCCAGATATGCCAGGTGGAAACAGCGGTCACCTCTAATGAAGCGTGGGGCAAGGCATCAAAGCCTTGAACTAGAAAAACGAGATAGCTGAGAAAAAGCCAGGCCAGCCAGCCCAGTATTTGAGCAGCAAGCAAGGCAAAGAGTCCCGTGAAGGCGACTAACGCTGATGTGACTATGATAAAGGGCAAAGCAGGCAAGGTAAAGAAGGTTGCCGGCAAGGCAACTAGAGAGACTACACCAAAGTTATAAGCTATGAGTGGCCAGACTGCTATGATAGCTGCCAGGCTGGCGGCAAAGACGTCGGTTATCATACTGCCCGTGGTCACTAGCGCCTCCCTATTTCTAAATATAGCAGCAACTCCTTTTCTCCCCCACGCCTGGAAGTAAGGATAGAGGAGAACAAGGCCGGCCATGGCCAAAAAGCTGAGCTGGAAAGATACGCTCCACAAGATATAAGGCTGGATTCCCACCATCACTGCGGCGGCAAAAGCCAGGGCAATGATGGCGCTTCGCTGCCTCCCCAGATATTCAGCTATTAAAAATAGGCTTCCCATGATTGCCGCCCGGATTACCGGCGGGTGCATCCCGGCGAGCAGGGTATAAAGCCATGTAAGCACGAGAGCCAGCCAGATATATATGGAACGCTGCCGACCAAAAAGCAAGATGCCCAGGCTTAGGAGGATGGCAATAATGATGCTCATATGCAAGCCAGAAATAGCCAACAGGTGTGCTGTCCCCGTCCTGGAAAAGGCTTGATAAAGGGAATCAGGTATGTTGCCTCTCAAGCCCAGCAAAATGGCTTGAGCCAGTGAACCTTGTGGCTCAGGCAAGGCTCTGGCTAAGGAAACAGAGAGCCGTTCCCTCAAAGAATAAATCCACTGCAGAGGTTTCAATACTTGGCCACTGTCCAGAAGTTCCACCCCGGGATAATAAATGACTGAATAAATTCCCTGGCGTTCCAGATAGGTTTTATAATCAAAGTTATCAAATGGTTCCGGCGTCTCCAGCCCTCCTGTTATTTTAAGGACATCTCCATAATCGTAGGTAGGGTATCGGGGCACTTGAATTAAGGCGGTTCCCGATACTTCCTCTCTTTCGCCATTCACAGTTACTTCGCTGGCGGAAAATGTTAGCAGGCAAAGTCTATCCCGAATGTCAGGCTCCTCTGCCACCATGCCGTGAATCTCCACGATTCCTTTGTCGTTATAGAAGCGGAGGGAATGCTCATCTGCTGGAGGCAAGCTTGA
>Ga0209986_10003008_pt1 | contig 14980 bp, 15 predicted proteins | sample BlataG_FD_183168 | JGI IMG/M metagenome (GOLD analysis project Ga0209986, IMG submission 183168) | Deep subsurface microbial communities from Black Sea to uncover new lineages of life (NeLLi) - Black_00105 metaG (SPAdes) (version 2) | ecosystem: Environmental > Aquatic > Marine > Oceanic >...
TACTCATCCAGGATCAGGGACTTCTCCTTCCTGGTTTTGGCTTTCAGATACCTTTCTCTTAATACCTTGAGATACTCATTCCTTGAGTGCATATCCATCCTTGCCATGTAGCCTGGTATCACCTCCTTTAAAATTAGTAATCAGGCTACATCCTAAATCAATTTCGGTTACTTTTTATGTGATTTAACAAACTCCCCTTCGGTTACATTTTAGATGATTTAAATCGCACTCTTGACATAGCCCCCCGCATTATGTTAAAATACAAACGTTAGGCAAGAATGGTCGACGCCTAGCAAGGAGGTGTGGCATGACACGAAGAGAGGCTTGGTTATGCCGATGGGTGTTTCCTTATCGGAGCTCTCAGGCAGCGTAAGGTGCATTGCTTGAGAGCACATGGAAGCCCCGAGCTCTTCGTCTGTAAATCAAGGCTCCCAGGAAGGGGCAACGGCAGTTCAGCCGGAAGCTGAAGTGGAAGAGTAGGGGTGATTTAAAAAACTGAATAGCGACATTCAGGAGCGAGCTCCAAAATTTGGAGCTCGCTCTCCTTATTGCTTGTTATGTCGCTTTAGCATCCATCATCTAAATAGGCGGAGGACAAAGTTCAGAATGATGGTGAGCTATCCTTGATGCAATCTGGCCTGTATAATACTGGTAAGGAAGGAGAGGAGGTGAGCATGGTCCCCTCATACAGCCGAGAGTTAATGTTAGGTATCCCCCAAGGAACCTTGATTGACCTAGAGACCACCGGCCTTGATATGGGCCACGATGAGATAGTGCTTTTTGGCTACATTCAAGGGAGTCACCTTGAGATAATTTGCCGGAGTTCGCAAGAAGAAGCGCCGTTTATCGCTCAGCTTGCTGAACTCGTTCCGACGCTCCCCAGGCCATTTTACGCCTACAATCTCGCCTTCGAGAAGGGATTTCTTCAAGCTAAAGGGATTGATATAGAAGGGATAGACTTATTTCAGCCCTGGAAGGAAAAAGCCGAGGCACTTTACCTCAAGTGGCCTAAGTTGGACGAGCTATTTTCTCACGCGGAGCACTATTTCAACGAGCCAGTGATAAGCGGCAAGGATATCCCCTTGCTATGGCAAAGGTTCCTTTACACAGAGGATGATAACTATTTGCAGCAAATCATAAAGCACAACGAGTCTGACCTGCTTAGAGAGCTATATTTGCTGGTGTATTATCGAGATAGCTACAGGGTTTAAGGGAGCCAGGAAGCCAGACATTGATAACACTGAGGACTTTTCGGCCCTGGCAACTTGGGTGCCACGGGCTTTCTGTAAAGTCCCGTAAAATAGCTTTACAGTTCATGGTAGAATGGTAGAATAGAAGCTAAATCGGAAAGTATCATGAAAAAGATTGGCGTCTTAACCAGCGGCGGTGACGCTCCAGGAATGAATGCCTGCATCAGGGCTATCGTCCGCTGTGGGGTTAGCCGTAAGCTGGAGGTCGTGGGAATTCGCCGAGGGTACTGCGGTATATTGGAGGAGAACTTTGTAAAGCTAGGCAGCAGGTCGGTAGCCAATACTATCTACCGTGGGGGCACTTTCTTAGAAACAGCTCGCTGTGAGGAAATGAAGACTGAGGAAGGCATAAAGAAGGCAAATGAAATTCTCCAACGGGAAGGCATCGAGGGATTGATAACTATAGGCGGGGATGGCACCTTTCGCGGTGCAACAGCCCTGGCCGAAGCTGGAAATGTAAAGGTGATTGGTATTCCAGGCACCATAGATAACGATGTCTATGGCACTGACAATGCTATTGGCTTCGATACCGCCATAAATACAGCTTTGGATGCCATAGATAAGATTAGAGATACTGCGGGTTCGCTACAGCGCCTCTTTTTCGTCGAGGTCATGGGAAAGTCTAGGGGATTTATTGCACTGGAGGTGGGAATTGCCGGCGGAGCCGAAGATATCTTGATTCCCGAATTAGAGACAAAAATAGAACAGCTCTGCCTTGATATACGGCGCAGCTTCAAGAGAGGTAAAAAATCCTCTATCGTGATAGTTGCTGAAGGAGACGAGGCAGGCGGTGCGTTTTCAATTGCTCAACAAGTATGGGAGAGATTAAAGCTGGAATACCGAATTTGTGTGCTGGGACATGTCCAAAGAGGTGGCTCACCTACAGCCAGGGATAGAGTTCTCGCCAGCAAGTTAGGAGCAGCGGCTGTGGCTGCTCTGATTAAGGGCATGACAGGTTACATGGTGGGAGAGCTGAAGGGAGAGATAGCCTTCACTCCACTCAGGGAAACCTGGGAGAAAAAGAAGGAATTGGATAGCAACCTGTTACGGTTGGTCAAGGTACTGGCTGGATAGGAACGTGATAAAGCACCCTCTTATTTTCCTCAGAGACCCCTCCCGGTTAACCTGCTGTACACCTCACGATATCTTTTCGATGTCCTCTCTATAACTTCCGGTGGCAACATAGGCGCTGGCGGTTCTTTATCCCACCCCGAAGCTGAAAGCCAATCACGGACTGGCTGTTTATCAAAGCTGGGTTGGGAATGACCAACCTCATATTGGCTGGCATCCCAGAAGCGACTTGAGTCTGGCGTTAGTAGCTCGTCAATAAGGATTAATTGACCATTGATAAAACCAAACTCGAACTTAGTATCGGCAATTATTATTCCTCTGCGCTTGGCATAGTCCCGAGCATAGCAGTAGATGAGCAAGCTTTCTTGTTTTAATTCCTCAAAAAGGTTTTCAATGCCAAGGTCTTTTATGTCCTGCTTGGTCAAAAGGCGATCATGCTCCGTGTCGCTCTTAGTAGTGGGCGTAAAGATAGGTTGGGACAATTCCTGGCTTTCCTTCATTCCCGAGGGCAAATTGATATGGCCAATTCTTCCAGTCTCTTTATACTCCGCCCATGCCGAGCCAGATAGATAGCCACGAACAACGCATTCTACAGGTATGCGCTCAGCCTTCGCCACAAGCATAGAGCGACCGATAAGATAATCCGGTAATTCCCCCGGCTGGCTCGAGAGATTCTTCACTTCGTTCATAACAACTCCGACAGAATCGGAGCTATCAATTACCTTGATAAGATGATTGGGTAGAATATGGGCTGTTTCCTCGAACCAGAAGGCAGAGAGCTGGTTAAGAACCTTTCCCTTGTCAGGGATGCCGCAGGGCAGGACAACATCGAAGGCAGAGATACGGTCGGTGGACACGATGAGGAGTTTATCACCTAAATCATAAACGTCTCTTACTTTGCCACGGCGAAATAAAGGTAGAGATAGATTGGTTTCTAATAATACAGACATGTTTACCCCCAAATTAGATACTACGCGGGGCCAAGCTTTCTGCCCCAGCTTGTTTCGCCTTCTTCAACTTGCTCAACCCCAGCCGCTCAAAGACCTCGTCTACATGTTTCAGATAATATCCATAATCAAATAGAGAATCCAGTTCCTTCTTGCTCAAATGAGCTGTTATTCGCCTATCTGCTTCAAGCAAACTCAGAAAGCCTTTCTTTTCCTCCCAGGCCTTCATAGTGTGTTCTTGTACCATTTTGTAAGCTTCTTCTCGTGTTAGACCTTTATTTATTAAAGCAATGAGCACTCTTTGAGAGAAGACCAGCCCCTGGCTAAGCTTAATATTACAACGCATGTTTTCGGGATAAACCCTGAGCCCTTTCATTATTGAGGTAAATATAGATAGCATGTAATCCAGCGCCAGACAGGAATCAGGTAGGATAATTCGCTCTGCGGATGAGTGGCTGATATCACGTTCGTGCCACAAGGCGATGTTCTCCAGAGAAGTTAAAGCATAGCCTCTTATTAATCTGGCCAGTCCGCAGATACGCTCACAAAGCTCGGGATTTCTTTTATGAGGCATCGCCGAGGAGCCCGTTTGCCCTTCTGCAAAAGGCTCTTCAACTTCCCTGACTTCCGTTCGCTGGAGACCCCTAATCTCGGTGGCAAATTTCTCCAGGGAGCTGGCGATAATAGCCAAAGTGGTCAGGAATTGGGCATGGCGGTCACGCTGAACTATCTGGCTTGATATGGGAGCTGGAGCGAGCCCTAACCTGGCGCAAGCTATTTTTTCAACTTGAGGAGGCACGGTAGCATAAGTGCCCACCGCTCCGGATATTTTGCCCACAGAGATACTCTTCTTAGCTTCAGCCAGCCTCTGAGCATTACGCTTCATTTCTTCAGTCCACAGTGCCATCTTCAATCCAAAGGTGGTCGGCTCGGCATGAACACCATGGGTTCGCCCCATCATAATGGTGTATTTGTGCTCTACAGCTTTATTTTTTAGGACGGATATAAGCTCAGCTACATCTTTTGTCAAGATATTTGCCGCCTGGGTCAACTGCAAGCCAAGGGCAGTGTCCATAACATCCGAGGAGGTGAGACCAAGATGTATGAAGCGTGACTCTGTGCCCAGACTTTCAGCCACCGCGCTAAGAAAAGCGGTAACGTCATGATGGGTCACCTTCAGAAACTCGGCAAAGCGATTCAAGTTGTAGCTGGCTTTCCTTATCTTAACTATATCTTCTCGGTGGATTTCGCCCAGCTCAGCCCAGGCTTCACAAGCGGCTATTTCCACCTTGAGCCACTGGTCAAATTTGTTTTTATCAGACCAGATTTTTTTCATCCGAGGTCTGGAGTACCGCTCAATCATATTATCCCCTTGCTAATTCTTGTTTGTATTTACGATAGGCTTCTTTTATCTCTTTATGCTCAGTGCCTAAGATCTGAGCAGCGAGCAAGGCAGCATTCTTTGCCCCGCTTTGGCCAATGCCCATGCAGGCTACCGGCACTCCCCCTGGCATCTGGCTTATGGAGAGTAAAGAATCTATTCCCTTAAGCTCGCTCGTGGGCAAGGGCACACCGATTACAGGCAAGGTTGTCCAGCTAGCTAAGACGCCTGGAAGATGAGCGGCGTAACCAGCAGCGGCAATGATAACTTTGAGCCCTCTTTTCTCTGCCTCCAGGCCATATTCCCTCAGTTTTTCGGGATTTCTATGGGCTGAGATAACAGAAAGCTCATAATCAATGCCCAATTGCTTAAGTGTGTCCAGCGTCGGCTGTATCAGCTCGGTATCTGTCCTACTGCCTATTACTACGCCCACTAATGCCATTCAGGCTATCTCCCTTAAAGCAATGTCCCTACGATAATAACAGCCTTCAAAGTAAATATTAGGAATGTTGCAGTAAACCTTTTTTCGAGCTTCGACCATGTCTTTGCCCACACCTGCTACGGTGAGCACCCGCCCGCCGTCGGTATAAATTATGCCATCATTTCCCAACTTAGTTCCAGCATGGAAAACTAGCACATCTTTGTCCACGTTGTCTATCCCTTGTATGGGAAAGCCGGTTTTATAGCTTCCAGGATAGCCACCCGAAGCCACAACTACTCCAACGCAGGCCCCAGAACTGCACTCTATCTTCACCCGGTCGAGGTTGCCCTGGACTACTGCCATAATTATATCCACCAAGTCGGTTTTGAGAAGAGGCAAAACGACCTGAGTCTCCGGGTCACCAAAGCGAGCATTGAATTCCAACACCACAGGCTCTCCATCGACAATCATTAAGCCCACGTAGAGCACGCCCTTATAAGGCAGGCCTTCTTTAGCCATAGCCTGTACGGCTGGCAGTAAAATATCCTTGGTTACCTTTTTCGTCATTTCAGCGGAGAAAAAGCCCGGTGGGCTATAACTTCCCATACCCCCTGTGTTGGTACCGTGGTCACCATCTCCGATTTTCTTATAGTCGCAAGCTGGCACCATAGGTGACACTGTTTTGCCATCGGTAAAGGCTATGAGGCTTACCTCTCGACCGCTAAGATATTTATCAATTATCACTCTATCCCCTGCAGAGCCGAAAATCTTTGCTTCCATGATGTCACCGAGGGCTTTGTGGGCTTCTGCCAAAGAACCGGCGATAATCACACCTTTGCCAGCAGCTAATCCATCAGCCTTGATGACGACTGGCGGATATTGTTCCTGAAGGTATTCACGAGCCTTAGAGTAAGCGGAGAAAATGGCACCTTCAGGACAGGGGATGCCATATTTCTCCATCAAATTTCGGGCAAAAACCTTGCTTGATTCTATCCGGGTGGCTGCTTTAGTGGGACCGAAAATAGGAACGCCCAGCTTATCAAAGTAGTCCACTATGCCTGAAGCTAGCGGAGCCTCCGGACCAACCACGACAAGGTCAATGCCTTTCTCTTTAGCCGCCTTGCCCAGCCCTTCTATGTCAGTGGGGCGTAAATTCAGATTTTCCGCGATGGCAGCTGTGCCGGCATTCCCCGGGGCAGCGAAAACTTTTTCCACCCTATGACTCTGGACGATCTTCCAGATTAAGGTGTGTTCTCTGCCTCCACCGCCAACGATTAGTATCTTCAAATTTCACTCTCGTGTGTCAGCCTTCACGGTATAGCCCTACTCTGTCCTCCGCTTTCCGGATTTTTCAACGCCAGTTTTTTGAGAAATGGCATTGGAAATGATGATGAAGGTTATCACTAGGAACAGCCGACCTTGGCCCCGAAGAATACCTACCGCTTCTTCTTATGTTTGCCTCTATTCTTCTTTACACCTTTTAGTTTAACTCTGTTTGACATGGCATTATAAAATCTCCTTGAATTTGTCAGCTTGCACGGGGTCGAGATTTTGAATTAGTCTCAGTAATTCTACGACATGCTCCTTTTCTTCTTCAATAATATGTTCCAGTGTAGTCACAGCCCCTTCATTTTCCAGGTTTAATATATGGTCTTCATACTGGTTAATGGCTTGCAACTCGCCTATCAAATCCTCACGGAGCATCTGTAAATCGTCTAGTATAGCTAGCTGTTCGTCGCTCATTTCCTCAGAAGAATAACTCATCTTTTCTCCTCCTTCGATACTTATTCCCATTCTATAGTCGCCGGCGGCTTACTGGTGACATCATAGACTACCCTATTGATATTGGGAATTTCATTAACCAGGCGGTCAGATATTCTGGCAAGAAGGTCGTGGGGCAGGCGAGCCCAATCAGCAGTCATAGCATCTTCACTGGTTATTGCTCTGACCGCTACCAAGTAGCCATAGGTTCTGTAGTCGCCCATGACGCCAACGCTCCTGACATCAGTAAGTACAGCAAAGCTCTGCCATAGCTGGCGATAAAGTTTGGCTTTTTTGATTTCACTCATCAGAATCCAATCAGCAGCCCGGAGTATCTCCAGCTTTTCCCTGGTCACCTCACCGATAATGCGAATGGCTAATCCCGGTCCGGGAAATGGTTGCCGCCATATCATATCCTCAGGCAGATCTAGAGCTAACCCCACTTGTCGAACTTCATCCTTAAACAAATATCTCAGCGGCTCGATAAGAGTGAAACTCATTTTAGCCGGTAATCCACCGACATTATGATGGCTCTTTATTTTAGCCGCAGCTTTGGTTTCCGCGGAGGTACTTTCAATGACATCGGGGTAAAGAGTGCCCTGGGCCAGAAAATCAATCTTGCCTAATTTGGCAGCTTCTTCCTCAAAAATCTGGATAAACTCGTTTCCTATTAATTGTCGCTTCTGTTCCGGATCGCTAACCCCTTTAAGTCGTTCCAAGAATCTATCGGTTGCATCTATGTAGACCACATCCATTTTGAGGTTACGCTTGAAGGTATTAAGTACCCTTTCAGGTTCATCCCGACGTAATAAGCCATTATTGATAAAGATACAAGTTAACTTATTGCTAATAGCACGGTCAATAAGGGTAGCAGTTACTGCCGAATCTACGCCTCCAGAAAGAGCACAGACCACTCTCCCGCCACCTACTTGCTTTTTAATCTTATCCACGCTCTCAGCTATGAAATTAGCTGGTGTCCAGTTGCCCTGGCAGCCGCATATTTGAAGCACAAAATTCTGAAATATGGCTTTTCCTTGAGGTGTGTGAACCACTTCAGGGTGAAAATGCAGTCCGTAAATGCCACTATCATTACCTATAACAGCGAACGGCGAATTTTCAGTGTAAGCCAGGGTCTTGAAGCCCGGCGGCATCTCCATTACTTGGTCACCATGGCTCATCCACACTGGGAGAGAGGAAGGAAGGCCAGCAAAAAGAGGGCAGTCATCAGCACTTATGTACAGGATTGTGTGCCCATATTCGCGCTTTGTTCCCCCAGTTACCTGGCCACCCAAGTGGTAAACGATAGCCTGCGTCCCGTAGCAAATGCCCATCACAGGTAGACGACTTTCATAAATATATGGTAAAGGCAGGGGAGCACCAGAATCATAAACGCTAGCTGGACCTCCCGAGAGAATAAACCCTCGTGGGTTAAGGGAAGCTATTTTCTCCCAGGGCGTGTCATGAGGCACAAGCTCACAATAGACATTGCATTCCCGTACCCGTCTGGCAATGAGCATGCTATATTGAGAGCCAAAGTCGAGCACGACTATAGTTTCACGCTCGCTTGGTGGTAGCTTAGGCTCAACTACAGGTTGCTCGCCGCGTAACTCTTTGGCCAGCTCCAGATAAGTGGAGACTTCGATATCATCGCTGGCAGCAATTCTGTGGCTTTCTGGCTTCTTTTTCATTGCAGACTTACGGTGGTGAATACATTTAGCTTATCACTGTCCTGAACTATTATCAACCGAGGTAGGCTGAATCTTTTCCTCATCTGGCAAGGCTTCTTATTTGTGGGTAAAGCCTGCTCAAGCTTTCGAATTTAGAAAGAAGAGAATTTCTGCCCCAGACAAGTACCGTGCTATACTGGCGTTAACAAAGATGGATATTTTGCCACGAGAAATCGAGAAAGGAGTTGAAATCCTTAAAAAGGGCGGGGTGATTGCCTTCCCCACCGATACGGTCTATGGCCTGGGGGCCGACGCCTTCAATGCCACAGCCGTGGAAAGGATTTATGAGATAAAAAAACGACCCAGGCATCAGCAACTTCCCTTGCTTATCGCTGATATAAAGCAATTGACCACTCTAGCCAATCCAATACCAGAAATCGCCTGGTTTTTGGCAAGTCGGTTTTGGCCCGGCGGGTTAACTCTGGTTTTACCAAAAACAGATTCGTTGCCTGTCTATCTAGCCTCAGGACCCACCATAGCAGTACGCGTTCCTAACCACCCTGTTTGTCTGGCTCTCATTCAACACCTGGGAAATCCCATAATCGGAACCAGCGCCAATATTAGTGGCCAACCGTCTGTCCTAACTGCCGAGGAAGTTGGACAACAACTGGGAGGAAAAATCGACTTTATTATCAATGGGGGCGAATGTCCTGGTGGCAAGGAATCCACAGTAGTGGATGCTACCCATGAACCGCCGGTAATTTTGCGTCAGGGCATCATGCCCTCAGATGAGATTGACAAAGCTTATAAAGAATACTTGGAGGTAAATAGTGAAGTGCATTGCTATAGGCTGTGACCACCGTGGCTTTGCTTTAAAGGGACGGATTATGCCCTTTCTGCAAAACGCGGGGCACAGCTATCAAGATTTTGGTTGCTACAGCACTGATTCTGTGGATTATCCTGACATCGCCCAGAAAGTCGGGGAGGCAATAGCATCGGGAAATTCCGACCGGGGCATTCTAATATGCAACACTGGCATAGGCATGAGCATAGCTGCCAATAAAATAAAGGGTATAAGGGCGGCTTTATGTTGTGATGTATTTGCAGCACAACGAGCTCGTCAGCACAACGATGCCAACGTCTTGTGCCTCAGAGGAGAGAACATAGATACCGAATCAGCTTTGGAAATCGTCAAAACCTTCTTAGCCACGGATTTTGAAGGCGGCAGACATATACTAAGGGTGAATAAAATAAGAACTCTAGAAATTGAGGATGATTAAAAACGTAGTTGCCCAATTTATTGGGCGATTCGTGCTCCGATTTCATCGGAGCAACTACAAAGATCGGGGTCACGCTACATATCGACTTCTTAAGTCATGGGACAACTTAGCCGTTAATTCCAGAGCCTGATTTGCCGCTTCCAGTGACAAGCTTGCCAGGCCACAAGAAGGAGTTATCAAACCTTGAGCTATAATCTGCTTGAATCCAACGCCATCTCTGGTGAATAAAGCCATAGATTCTTCCAGACGGTCACGGAGGCTGGACAAGGATTCGTTAGCCAAGGCCTCTTCGTCATTGGGAATTATTCCCCAGGCAATGCTGCCACCACGCTCAAGAAAAGATTTCACCTTATCGGAGTAAGTACTTAGAGAGGAGGCATAGTTATAAGCATCAAAGCTGAGAATATCGATTTTGGTGTCTAGAAGGACTGACCAGTTACTGTTCCCGCAACAATGTAATCCTTTTGTCCCCTTTATTCCTTTGATGACCTCCTCTAGTAGAGCAGGCACCTTTTCTTCAGGAATAGGAGTAAATACCGAGCCCAAAGAAACCAAATAGGGCTCGTCAACAAATATAATGGTATTAGGCGATATTTCCCTCAAGATATTTTCTTGCCACGAAGCTTTTAGCCGCAGGAACTTAGCCGCAGTTTCGGCTAAAGTGTCGTCATAGAGAATGCCCAGACCATCCTGCCGGGTAACTCTCAATCCCCAGGTGACGGGACCTGTTACCTGTCCCTTGACTATTTTACTGCCTGTTGCTTCGGAGAGGAAGGCATGGAGCCCGGCAGCATATTCGGTCGAAATATCATACTCCCGGGCATTATCTTGCTCACAATCAATGTAGATTTGCTCTAGCTCGCTTTCAAAATTGGCCGACGGCTCTACATGAATCTTGTCCCCCTTTATTATTACTCCTGGAAAGCCTTCACTGAATTGAATAACCATGTTTTCTTGGGGAGAGCGCCTCGGTAATTGTGGCCAAGCAGGAATGTCGGAAAGATATTTCATAACAATGGAGCAAGCCTCATCGGGATTGGTGTGAGGCATACTGCCAATAGCAGTGGGCAAGCACCCCCACTCAAGCCTGGCTGACATTTCCCTCCCCGCTCAAATACTTGTCAATTAACAATCCCAGCTCTTTCCTTTTTTCTTTCGCTATATATTCCGTCTCAGTGGCTATGGCATCTTTAAGGGCACTAGCACAGGCACAGTCTCGCATTTGGGGTATGGAAGGTAGCAGTAACTTCAGGATTCTCTTGACCGTATCAATGCTTTTGTGCAGATTGGCCAAAATCATCTCTGTAGTCACCCACTCACAACCCGGACGCCAGCAATCATAATCTGTTACAAAAGCAAGCGTGGCATAGCATATCTCCGCTTCCCTGGCTAACTTGGCTTCAGGCAAAGCTGTCATGGCAATAATATCGACATCCCATGAGCGGTAAAGCTGTGACTCAGCCTTGGTGGAGAATTGTGGACCTTCTATAACTAGATAAGTGCCGCCCTTATGCACCTTAGACCCAACTTTTTTGCTCGCCTCAAACAAGATTTGACTCAAAACAGGACAGAAGGGTTCAGCAAAGGCAACATGGGCCACTATCCCATCAGTGAAGAAGGTGCTGTTTCTTCCTCTGGTGCGGTCTATGAGTTGGTCAGGAATGACTACGTCCAGAGGTTCTATTCCTTCCTTAAGACTGCCCACAGCACTTACAGAGATAATCCTTTCCACCCCCAGAGATTTCAAGGCATAGATATTGGCTTTCGCCGGTAGTTCACTGGGACCTATTCGATGTCCCTCGCCATGTCTGGGGAGAAAGGCAACACTTACTCCCTCAAGATTGCCCAGGACAATAGCATCACTGGGTTCACCGAAAGGCGTGTTTAGCTTCAACCGTTTCATTCCCGTCATTCCTTCCATCCTACAAAGCCCACTTCCGCCAATAATGCCAATTTTTGCTTCAGTCATTGAATTCCTTTGATTTTAATTTTGTAGGTGATTATAACATAAAAGGACGCTTCGACTTAGCTGGAACCAAAGCCGATCTTTCATAATGAACTATCCTCCGCTAAATGAGTTTAATTTAGTATATAACCCAAGTGAATCGGACAAGGCAGATAGCAAATAAACCTTAGTTCGCCTGGTACGCAACACCAAGAAAACCTATGCCAGAATTACGGCGAAAAGGGATGAGTTGGATGGCTTGACAGGGGAATTACAGAGAGCATATACTCCCGTTTGGAGAGGCGGCTTCTTACATCCGGATGAAAGGGACAGCAGGCTCGCATAGGGTCGTGTAAAAAACATCTTCATCGCCGACAGCCCCGATTAAATGGGGAAAGATGAGGGTGAAATCCTCCCTCCCTCTATCCCCCTCCTACTAGGGGAGGGAGAATTCATTCTACGACAGGAGGCACATTAAATGAAAGAGAACTTAGTTTGGGGAGGTCTCTGTGCTGATAGCCTTGAGGAAGCTGACTTGGTAGTCATGGGTATTCCATTCGACGGCGCGGTCAGCGCAGGAAGAGGAGCAGCGGCTGCGCCTGATCGCTTGCGGGAGCTATCACAGCTACTCCCCCCTATCACCGAAGAGGGGATGATTCTCAGCAGCCTGAAGATATGGGATGATGGTAATGTTCCAGCTCACCTGAACTGGGAGAAATACTTTGGCGAGGTGAAGATGCAGGCGTACAACCTCATCGCCAAAGATAAGTTTTGCCTTTTCCTCGGTGGTGACCACTCCGTCTCTATCCCGCTGGAGGCGGCCTTTGCTGAAGCCAATGCCAACCAGAAGATAGGGATAATCCACGTCGATTCTCACAGTGATATCGAAGATGAATACGATGGGCACCGTTGGTCCCACGCCTGTACCCAGCGCCGAGCCCTGGAACTCCCCAACATGGAGCCTGCCGGGCTGACCCTGGTGGGAATCCGCTCTTACACAAGGAGGGAATTAGAGTTCCTTACCAGCCACCCTGAGATCCGGGTAATCGGCGCCAGAGAGGTCTACCGCCAGGGGCTGGCTCACACCTATGCGGCGATTAGTGAGCGCTACCGGGGCTATCAGTCCATTTATCTATCCCTTGATATCGACGTGCTGGACCCCGCGTTCGCCCCGGGCACCGGCACCCCTGAAGGTGGTGGACTAAGCACCAGGGAGTTAATGGAATTGGTCAAGCAGATCATGAATCACCTGCCGGTGAAAGCAGCGGATATCGTGGAAATCTCACCTCCTCTTGACTGCGCGAATATCACTTCCTGGGCTGCCCTGAAGGTGATTTTCGAGATCTTCGGCGGAGTATTCAGCCGAAAAAGGCAGCGCAGGTTGGGCTCACAGCAGTGACCTAACAAGAACAGAGCAGCCAGGAGGTGAAACATGCGACAGCTGTGGATATTAAGAATATTCGCAGAGGGTTATGGTTATACGCCCTGAAGCTTACATAAGGAAGAGGCAAGGCTGAAATCGCCAATGGAGAAGAGCTAAAGAGATGAAGTTTAATGAGGCAGTGAGTTAAGTCCACTCCCTCTTTGGCACTATTTTGTTAGTGGCCTCCAAACCAACGACCAGGGTATTCCCGGTATTCTCTTTTAAACCGCCCGAGATTGAAGTTCCCCATTATGTTGGATTTTTCTCGCTTAACTATTAGGTCAGTGACTAACTTTCCCATTGCTTGTGAAAAGCAAAACCCATGACCACTGCAACCGCAAGCCAATATCAGTCCTTCTAACTCATCCACCTCGCCCAGAATTGGCAACGCATCGGGAGTTACATCAAAGAAGCCTCCCCAATGTCTCAGGATATTCACATTGCTTAGCCTGGGGATGTATCTTTGCATCATTTCGCTGACATGCTGGATATAGTCTAAACTTGCCTCCGTATTGTATCCTGGTTCCTCCGTTGGCGGGGCTGTCTCCGGTGCAATGTAATCTGCTCTTCCTGCTATGATTTGCCCGCTTTTTGTCTGGCGACCCCAAATCTCGCTAGATTCAGGGAAATAGGGTAGTGGCTCCAGAGGCTCGGTAATGAGAGCTTCAGCAGAATGTGGGTAGGGCATAGTTGGTATCTTTATACCGACCATCTGTGCTACATCACTGGACCAGCCTCCTGCTGCATTAACTACAATATGGGTCTTTATTTCCCCTTGGGTTGTTAGCACACTCTCGATTTTTCCGTTTTCAACTTTTATGCCTATTACCTCAGTGTAGGTATAAATCTCTGCGCCTAATCTTCTGGCGTTGACAGCAAGTGCCTCAACGGCATAGAAGGGATTCACAGAAGCATTGGCTGGGTGGTCAAAAACGTGATAGCCTCCTGCCACTGGAATATTATCCACATCAATATATGGAGCTATTTTTCTTATCTCATGTGGCTCCAGCCATTCGATACTCACGCCTAGACTTTTTTGTAAATCTATTGCTTTTCTGAAATCTTCCTCCTCTCCCGGGAGGGCAAGTGTCAGAGCATCCGCCAGTTCATATTCCAGGTCGGCATCCAGCTCCTGTTCCAATTCCGCAAACCTCTCTCCACTGCTAATGGCAACGTTTGTTAGTTCTACGCCAGATTGGTTGCTCCAAATCATTCCGCCACAGCGACCAGTTGCTCCATGTGCAGGGCTGCCCTTCTCAAGAAGGACAGCATCGATATTCTCCTTAGAGAGGTTGTAAGCAATGGTACAGCCGTTTATCCCTCCGCCAATGATGACAACTTCGGCGCTTGTTTTCATTCCTCTTTTTCACCCCGCTTTACTATTTTCCCCAGCAATCCAATCGGCACAGGTATAATAGGGGGGCGAACGGAAGGTGGTAAAATGAATTCCCGAGGTTTCCCTGTTTTTTGACTGATTAATCTCATAATCTGCGGCATACACCCACGGCCCTGACATTCTCCCATCCCCACCCGCAAATGCTGCTTGATTTCCTTAGGAGTTATATATCCTTCCTCGATCGCCTGTACTATCTCCTCCTCAGCGATATCTTCGCAGAAGCATACGATAGTTTCCCCTTCTCTATTCATTTATTTCCCTTGTATTTGAATCGAGCGAGCTTCCATGGCAAGATCTTTGCCAATAGCTACTGAGACAACAAATGTTGCTCCTTTGCCCTTCGTCACTTTCACGATTTCCCCCGCTCCAATCTTTTTCCCAGAACGATCCAGTGCATCAACTCTTTCTCCCCTTTTTGGCACCGGAAGCATTTCGTAA